>Ga0068853_100001455_pt1 | contig 17165 bp, 15 predicted proteins | sample KBSCornC32_FD_65655 | JGI IMG/M metagenome (GOLD analysis project Ga0068853, IMG submission 65655) | Corn rhizosphere microbial communities from Kellogg Biological Station, Michigan, USA - KBS Corn C3-2 | ecosystem: Host-associated > Plants > Roots > Rhizosphere > Soil ...
CGGAGCGCGTCGTCTATTTCGACTGCGACATGCTGATCCGCGCGCCGATCGAGCGGCTGGCTGAGATGGATCTCGAAGGCAAAGCCCTCGCCGCCGCGCCCGACTATCTCAGCCAGCTGATTATGACCGGCCGCGACCTCATCGACACGCGCGGTATCTTCGATCCGGCCATGCGCTACTTCAATTCAGGCCTCTTGGTGATCGATGTCGCCAAATGGCGAGCTGCCAAAGTCGTCGACCGCTTCGAGGAGAAGATGGCCGACGGCACCATGCAGGAGCTCTATTTCGACCAGGACTTGCTGAACCTGATCTTCCGCGGCGACTGGCTCGAGCTCAGCCAGCTCTGGAACTTCATCGATCCCCGCCCTTGGCACGAGCAGCTCAACCCCCACGTGCTGCACTACACGGGCCTGCGCAAACCCTGGCAGATCCGCAAGGGCGCGGCGTTCGCGCGGGTCTATCGCTACACCATGACCAATGACGTGTTTTACCGCTATCTCGCCGAGCGCTCGCCGGCGTGGCTGAGGCCGTTCGTCAGGCTCGCCAAACGGTTCAACGGTTGAGTCCGCGGAGGCAGGCCTAGAACAACCCGCCTCTGCCGAAGATTCCGCCGAACGGACCGGGATCGTCCTGCTGCGGCGCGTCTTGCGTTCCCGGGTCGACATTGCCGCCGCCCTGGCCCTGTCCCTGCTCCGGACGCTGGCCGAAATTGTCCGTGCCGTCGCTGTTCTGGATGTTGCCAAACGCCGCGGAGTCGACGCCGATGACCGATGTCACGAGGTTGGGCCCGGTGCCGGGCTTGAACGCTTCGGCAATCGCGGTGTCGCCTGCATTGGCTTTGACGCCGGTCGCCGGGTCGATCCAGATCTTGCTCATGCCGGCCGGCATGTTGAACGGTGTCGGCGGCTTGCCCTTGAGCGCGTTCTGCATGAACTCGGTGAACACCGGCACGGCGATGGCGCCGCCGGTCGCTTCTTTGCCCAGGCTCTGCGGCTTGTCGTATCCCATGTACACGCCGCACACGAGCTCGGGGGTAAAGCCGATGAACCAGACGTCGCGGCTGTCCGACGTCGTTCCGGTCTTGCCCGCCACCGGCCGGTTGAGCCGCTGCGCGTAGGTGCCGGTGCCGCGCTGTACGACGCCCTCCATCATCGAGGTGATCTGGTAGGCCGTCATCGGGTCCAGCACCTGCTGGCGGTTGTCGATGATCAGCGGCTCGCCCTGGTTCTGCCAATCGGTCGCATTGCAGCCGTCGCAGACGCGGTCGTCGTGTTTGTAGATGGTCTTGCCGTAGCGGTCCTGGATGCGGTCGATGATGGTCGGCACGATCTTGCGGCCGCCATTGGCGATCGTCGCGTATGCGGCGGTCATCTTCCAGTCGGTGGTCTCGCCCGCCCCGAGCGCCATCGCGAGCACCGGCGACAGATTGTCGTAGATGCCGAACATCTTGGCGTATTCGGCGATCAACGGCATGCCGATGTCCTGCGCAAGACGCACGGTCATGACGTTGCGGCTGAGCTCAATACCGCGCCGCAGCGTCTGCGGTCCCTTGAAGTCCTTCTCGAAATTGTCCGGCTTCCACACCGAGCCGTCCGAGTTGACGACCTCGATGGGCGCGTCGAGCACCACCGATGCGGGCGTGTAGCCATTGTCGAGCGCCGCCGAATAGACGATCGGCTTGAACGACGAGCCCGGCTGCCGCATCGCCTGGGTGGCGCGGTTGAACTCGCTGTCGGAATAGGAGAAGCCGCCGACCATCGCCAGCACGCGGCCGGTTCGCGGGTCCATGGCGATCAGCGCGCCTTCGATCTCAGGGACCTGCTGGATGGCGTAGGTCCCGGCCTTGCCATCAATTGGCGAGGTGTAGATCACATCGCCGGGCTTGAGGATCGAGGTCAGTTTTTTGCCGACCCATTTGGAGTCGGCTGCGTTGATCGTGCCGGTCACGCGGTCGGGCAGGATTTTGCCCTCCACATCGGTACCCGGCCGGAGGCCGATTTGTGCGCTTGTGGGCGTGACACTCAGCACAACTGCCAGCGTCCATTCGGGTACGTCGCTCAGCGGCGCGATCGCCTCGACGGCCGTCCCCCAGTCGCCCGCCGAAAGATCGACCGTCGCAACCGGCTGGTGGAATCCCGTTCCACGATCATAGTTCATCAGCCCGTCCATCAGCGCCTGCCGGGCGTATTCCTGCAGCTTCGGCTCGAGCGTGGTGCGCACGCTAAGACCTCCGCCATAGAGCTGGTCCTCGCCATACATCGAGCTCAGCTGCCGGCGGACTTCCTCGGTGAAGTACTCCGCCGAGTAGAGCTGGCTCCCCGACGAGCGCGGCGTCACGTTCAGTGCTTCGGCCTTGGCTTTATCGTGGTCGGCCTGGCTGATGTAGCCATTGGCCAGCATCTGATCGAGCACGTAGTTGCGCCGTTCGATCGCCGCCTGCGGGTGCTTGAACGGGTGGTAATTGTTCGGCCCCTTGGGGAGGCCCGCGAGGTAGGCCATCTCGCTCAGATCGAGCTGGTAGAGCGCCTTGTCGAAATAGTTGAGCGCCGCCGCCGCGACGCCATACGAGTTCAGCCCGAGGAAGATTTCGTTGAGGTAGAGCTCGAGGATCTTGTCCTTGCTGAACGTGGAATCGATCCGGATGGCGAGGATCGCTTCCTGGATCTTGCGGTTGATCGACTGGTCGGGTGTCAGGAAGAAGTTCTTGGCCACCTGTTGCGTGATGGTCGAGCCGCCGCCCTGGATCGAGTCGTCGCCGTTGGCGCGCGCCAGGATGTTGTCGCGCAGCGCGCGCAAAATGCCGTCCACCGAAATGCCGTGGTGGTTGTAGAAATCCTTGTCTTCGGCCGAGATGAACGCGTGGGTGAGCAGCGGCGGGATGGTCTCGATCGGCTGGAACAGCCGGCGCTCGCGGGCATATTCGGCTAGCAGCGTGCCGTCCGCGGCGTGGACGCGGGTGGTCACCGGCGGCTGGTAATCCTTGAGCACCGTATAGTCAGGCAAATTGGCCGCGACCTGGTTGATGTACACAGCTCCGCCGATGCCGACGGCCAGCGCGACAAAAATGCCGAAGCCGAAAAGCCAGCCTAGTATTCGTAGCATTCGGTCTCCGGGGTCTCGCCAGCCCTGCGCCGGGAGTCGACCGGACGCGTCGCTGCCTTCCTAGCAGACAAGGGCGGAAATATGGACAGGCCACAAGGGTTTGATCGAAGCCGCGCGGCGGCCGCAAGGGTGTTGCACGACGGACTCACTGGCTCGCCTGCGTCGAATTCAGGTCATCGAAATAGGCCTCGATCCCCTGCCCGATCGTCTTGACCATCTTGTGGCGCCAGTCGGCGCTCTCAAGATTGGTGATGTCGTCTGCGTTGCTGAGGAAGCCGAGCTCGATCAGCATCGAGGGCACGTCGGGCGCCTGAAGCACAAAGAAGTCCGCTTGGCGCACTGGGAAGCGCCGCAACGCCACGTTCGGCTCCATGGCTTTGACGATATCCTCGGCGGCGAGATAGGCGCGCTGCCGCACCTGCCGCCGCATCAGGTCGAGCAGGATACTCACCACGGCCGGCTTGGCGTCGGGCGGCGCGTAGCCCGCGACGACGTCGGCGCGGTTCTCGCCATCCGCGAGCACCTTGTCGAGCACGTCGGTGGCTTTCTCGTCGCGTGTGTAAATGCTGGCGCCGCGGATATCGGCCTCCTGGAACGTGTCGGCGTGCAGGGACACGAACAAATCTGCCCGGTTCTGGCGGGCCAGCGTCACGCGCTGGTTGAGCGTGAGATAGGTGTCGTCGTTGCGCGTCATCGCGACATCGAATTTTCCGGACGCGACCAGCAGATCGCGGAGCTGCAGGGCGAAAGCCAGCGTGATGTCCTTCTCGTGGTCGCCATTGGGCGCGGTCGCGCCGTAGTCCTGCCCGCCATGCCCAGGGTCGAGAACGATCAGCGGCCGGCTCTGTGATGGCGGCTGGTTCGTGGACGCGGGCTTGGGGACCACCGGCGCTGACGCCGGCGGTGCCACAGTGGGCTCACTTGCGGATGAGGCCGGGGGAACGTTCGCCTCGGAGCTCGGCGGCTGGGAGGACACTGTGGGCACAACGAATGCCGATCCCGGAGCCGGCGCAGCTGAGGATGGAGCCGATGCCGCCGGTTGTTGCGACGTCGCGCTGGCGAGGTCTGCAGCCGCGCGTGCCTGGAAATCCTCCTCGGTCGTCGGGATCAAATCCACCACCAGCCGCGCCGGCTGGTCGCCCACTTTGGTCAGGACATAAGCCTGCTGGACCACCGCCGGCTGGCTGAGGGTCATTTCCACCCGCGCCCGTCCCGGTTCCGCCTCGACGATGGTGAAGCTCGGCACCAGCCCGTGGCCTGCGACCAAGGGGGGCTGGCCGATCTTGACGGCCCCCGCCTTCACGTCGACGGCGATCCGCTCGGGGCTGGCCAACGAGGCCAGCGCGAATTCGGTCGTGTCAGATAGATCGAGGATCATCCGCGCCCGGTCCGGCGTCGCCGACACCCGCACCGCCAGCACATCCGGCAGGGCAGCCTGCGCCCAGGCCACAGATGCGCCGGTTGCCAGGAGCAGCAGCGCAATCAGGCCGGACAGGGCTCCGCGCTTCGCCCGCGCGGCGGCCTTGGCATTGAACAACGGGCGGACGCTCCCCAAATCGGACGTGAGCTTGAGCGAGTCTTTAGGCGATTCTGCGGCCTGTGGCGCCGACCGGGCGGCGAAAGCCGCCCGCAAACCTCAGGGTTTCGTGACCGGGCGAGTTTTCGGTTGCCAACGGGCGATGCGGGTCCTACACGCTGAAGCTGAGGCGGACTGTCGCACTCGGTCCGGTTCCGCGGTGTTGGCCGCGACCGGAAGCTCAAGCGACAGAGGGACTTAGGGCGGTTTGCCGACGTCCCGGATGCGGCACATTTGGCCGCCTCGACGAGTTTTCGGCCCCGTACGGGCCGAGCGGCGTGCCCTCAAACGGGCCGCCACCTAGGAAGAGGTTGGATGACCACTGGGTCCACGAAACCCGATGCAATGCGCGCGCTCAAGTGCGCTGTTGCCATCGCGCGCCCGTCGGTCGCCTGCCTCGATACCACCCCCCGCGCTCTGCAGAATTCTGCGGGCGCATATTCACTCAAACCATTGGCCGCGCATGGCGCCACGTTGAGGAGACCGGTTCGCCGGCTCGCGATCGTGGGTGCGCGACGGCCTGGAGCACATAATGGCTACCAAACGTATGCTGGTGGATGGCACCCACCCGGAAGAAACACGGATCGTCGTCACTAACGGAAACCGTCTCGAAGAATTCGATTTTGAATCCCAGTCCCGCCGCCAGTTGCGGGGCAATATCTACCTCGCCAAGGTCACGCGGGTAGAACCCTCGCTTCAGGCGGCTTTCGTCGAATATGGCGGCAACCGCCACGGCTTCCTGGCCTTCAGCGAAATCCATCCCGACTACTACCAGATCCCCGTCGCCGACCGCGAAGCGCTGATGCGCGAAGAGGAAGAGGACGACGAGGACGACCACGCGTCAGCTGACGCCGAGCCCGTCGAATCCGTCTCCGCTCCGTTGGAGGGCGGCGCCGAGGCCGACGAAACCGAGCAGACCGAGGACGCGCCGACCGAAGCCGAGGCTGAGACCGATCCGCAGTCGACCGCCACCGACGAGGACGAGTCCGAAGAAACCGGCGACGCCGGCCACATCGAGCAGGCCCCCACCAGCGCCGAGCCCGTCGAATCCGTGGGCGGCGGTGGTGGCACCACCGACATCCTAGAGGAGAGCCGCGAGCGCCGCCGCCGGTCGCCGCGCCGCCACCAGTACAAGATCCAGGAAGTGATCAAGCGCCGGCAGGTGATGCTGGTGCAGGTCGTCAAGGAAGAGCGCGGCAACAAGGGCGCGGCGCTGACCACCTATCTCAGCCTCGCCGGCCGCTATTCCGTGCTGATGCCCAATACCGCCCGTGGCGGCGGCATCTCCCGCAAGATCACCAACGCCGCCGACCGCAAGCGGCTCAAGGACATCGTGGGCGATCTCGAAGTGCCGCAGGGCCAGGGGATCATTCTGCGCACCGCGGGCGCCTCGCGCACCAAGGCCGAGGTCAAGCGCGACTTCGAATATCTTCAGCGGCTATGGGAGAGCGTGCGCACGCTGACGCTCCAGTCCACGGCGCCCTGCCTCGTTTACGAGGAAGGCTCGCTGATCAAGCGCACCATCCGCGACCTTTACTCCAAGGACATCGACGAGCTCTGGGTCGCCGGCGACGACGCCTACCGCGAAGCCAAGGACTTCATGCGGATGATCATGCCGAGCCACGCCAAGAACGTGCAGCTCTACAAGGATGATCAGCCGCTGTTCTCGAAGTTCAATGTCGAGGGCCAGCTCGACCAGATGTTCTCGCCGCAGGTCACCCTGCCTTCGGGTGGCTATCTGGTGATCAACCCGACCGAGGCGCTTGTCTCGATCGACGTGAACTCGGGCCGCTCCACCAAGGAGCACAATATCGAGGACACTGCGCTCCAGACCAACCTCGAGGCCGCCGACGAAGTTGCCCGGCAGCTCCGCCTGCGCGACCTTGCGGGTCTCATCGTCATCGACTTCATCGACATGGTCGAGAACCGCTCGAACCGCGCGGTCGAGCGGCGCCTCAAGGAAGCTCTGAAGAACGATCGCGCCCGTATCCAGGTCGGCCGGATCTCGCATTTCGGCCTTATGGAAATGAGCCGCCAGCGCATCCGCTTCGGGGTGGTGGAATCGTCCACCCACAAATGCCCGACCTGCAATGGCACCGGTCTCGTCCGCTCGGTCGAGAGCGTCGCGCTCATGGTCATGCGCAATGTCGAGGATCACGTCCTCAAGAAGCCGGGGCAGTCGATCAATGTGCGCGTGCCGGTAGATGTCGCGCTCTACATTCTGAACTCTAAGCGCCAGACGCTCAACCTGCTCGAGGCCAAATGCGGGCTCTCGATCACGGTGGTCGCCGACGATCACGTCGGCCCCGCGCATTTTGCGATCGAGCGCGGCGAGGCTCGGATCACGCAGCCGGGCGAGACTGCGGCGCAGCACGTCCGCGTCGACAGCGCTTCGGTCGAAGAGGCCGACGAGCCCGAGGTCGTGGAGACCGAGGAGGACGAGGAGGTGCCCGCGCAGGCCCCTTCATCCGACGAGGGCGGAGATCGCCAGGGTCGCGGCCGGCGCCGCCGCCGCCGCGGGGGCCGCGATCGTGAGCGCGAGGCGGAGCCGGCGGTCGCCGCCGATGCCGCAGCCGAAGAGGATAGCGAAACGTCGGCCGAAGGCGGCGAAGGCGAGGACGAGCGGTCCGAGGCGCAAAATGGAGCACCCCGTGACGAGAATGGCGAGCCGCGCAGGCGCCGGCGTCGTGGCCGTCGGGGTGGCAGGCGAAACCGCCGCGAAAATGGCGAGACCCGCGAAGGCGCCTCGGTCGAGCCGGAGTTGCGAGCCAACGCCGACGATGCTGACGACGACGCAGCGCTCGATGCCCCCACGGACGCGGCCGAGGTCGAAGCACCCCCGGCGAGTGACGTGCCGGCCGAAGACCGCCCGCGCCGAGGACGCCGCTCGCGCAAAGCCCCAGATGCCGATGCGGTCGTCCAGGACGCGGTCGCAACCGAGGATGCACCGCAGCCACGTGGACGCTCGCGCCGCCCGAAGAGCGAGGCAGCGGACGACGGCGCCGCGCCAGTAATGCTGTCGATGGCAGAGCCGGCGCAGCAGGTTTCGGAGCCCGTCGCTGCTGAACCGCCGCGCCGCCCGCGGAAGGAACTGCCCCCGGACGAGATCGTCGTCAGCTCGAGCAGCGCGCCCGACGAGGACGCCAAACCCAAGAAGGCCGGCTGGTGGCAGCGCGGCTTTTTCGGGGGCTGACAACAATCGGGGGCCGCCCAAAGCGGCCCCTTCTATTTTGAACGGACGCGCAACCCACCTTGCCATGTGGCTCACCGGGGGCGACGAATAGCGCATGTCCGATCTTCTCGTCCGTCTGTACGACCTGCCGCCGCCGAAGTCCCGGCCAAACGGGGTCAGCGTCCGCCGCGCCCTTCCGCCCGAGCGGGAATTGATCCTCCGATGGATCGCGGCTCATTTCGGAGCAGGCTGGCAATCCGAGGTCGCCACGGGGCTCAGCCAACAACCGCCGACCGCATTCATTGCCACACGCGACCAGGAGCTCCTGGGATTTGCGGCCTATGACTGCACTGCCAGGGGATTTTTCGGACCCACGGGCGTCGATCCCGCCGCGCGCGGTCAGGGCATCGGCGAGGCCCTGCTGATGGAAACGCTCCGGGCGATGGCGGCGGCCGGCTACGCCTACGCGATCGTCGGCGACGCCGGGCCGATCGACTTCTACGTGAAGCGCCTTAATGCCCTCGAGATTCCGCATTCGAGCCCCGGCTTCTACAAGGGCATGCTGAAGCCCCGCTCGGACTAGTCGCGCCCCGCCCGAGTCTACGCTAGGCTCAAAAAATGTCCCGCACCGAACGCCTGCTCGACCTGTTGCAAATCCTCCGCCGCCATCGCGCGCCGGTGGCTGGCGCGACGCTCGCGCAGGACCTTGGCATTTCGCTCCGCACGCTCTATCGCGACATCGCGACGCTGCAGGGACAGGGCGCCGAGATCGAGGGCGAGCCTGGGCTCGGCTATGTGCTGCGTCCCGGCTTCATGCTGCCGCCGCTGATGTTCTCGATCGACGAGCTCGAGGCCCTTGTGATCGGCGGCGCGTGGGTCGGGCGGCAGACCGACGACCAGCGGCTGAGCAAGGCCGCGGTGAACGCGCTGGCCAAGATTTCAGCGGTCTTGCCCGAAGAACTCCGCCGCGAGGTCGAGTCCGGCACGACGTTCGTGGCACCGCGCCGCAACGAGCCGGTGCAGATCGACCCGTCGCTCCTCCGCGACGCCATCCGCAAGGAGCTAAAGCTCAGGATCGGCTACCGGGACGACACCGGTCAGGAAACCGAGCGGGTCATTTGGCCGTTCATCATCGGCTTTTTCGAGCAACGCAAGGTCGTCAGCGCTTGGTGCGAGCTTCGCAATGATTATCGCGCCTTCCGCATCGACCGCATCGCGTCGGCCGCCGCGACCGGCGAGCGCCTTCCCCGCCGCCGGCACGCGCTGCTCAAGGAGTGGCGCGAGAAGATGGACGCCGAGCGCGCCGCCTGGCAGGCGCGGGCTGCTGCCGAAAACTGACAACAGAGGGGTTCATCAGAAGATCATTCCAGCCACGGAGTGATCCCGATGACCGCCAACCCCAACTTTATCCTCGCCTACGTCGCCGACGCTCCTAAGTCGGCTGCCCTCTACACCAAGCTGCTCGGCGCCGAGCCTGTCGAATCCTCGGCCAATTGGGCCATGTTCGCCTTCCCCAACGGCCTCGCTTTGGGCCTGTGGGCGCGCAACGATGTCGAGCCCAAAGCCACCCTCCCCGGCGGCACCGAGATCGGTTTTCCGGTCGAGAACGACGCCACAGTCTCGCTCACTCGCGACGCCTGGGCCAAGCTCGGCCTCAAGATCCTGCAGGAGCCGACGCAGATGGATTTCGGCTATACCTTCACCGCCGCCGACCCCGACGGGCATCGCCTGCGCGTATTCGCGCCCACGCGGAACTAGAACGACGCTCGCGACCCGCCACAAGATGTCCCTCCGGCCCTCCCCTTCGCGCGGAGAGTTTTAGCGTAGCCCGCCAACCGCCAATGGCGTATTTGTTGCCGTCCGCGCGCTCTCGGCCGATACCGGGACACGCATCTCGGCAAGGCGTCTATGATGGTGGAAGAGCCCAAGATCCGGATCGAAACGCGCGAGGAGCTCATCTATCTGCTCGCCGAGGCAGCGGCGATCGAGCACACGCTCATGTGCTGCTATTTCTATGCCGCGTGGAGCCTTAAGCGGGGCGAAGCTGATGGCCTGACGGCCGCTCAGGTGAGCGCGGTGAACGGCTGGCGGCGCGCAATTTCCTCCGTCGCCATCGAGGAGATGACGCACCTCGCGCTCGCCAACAATCTCCTGATTTCGATCGGAGCCGGGCCGCATTTTTCGCGTCCGGCATTCCCGGTGCCGCCGGTCTATTTCCCGTCGGGCGTCAGCGTCGAGCTGGCGCGGTTCTCGCTGCCGGTGCTTGAGCACTTCATCTTTCTCGAGCGCCCGGAAGGCAAGGAACTTCACGACGCCGCCGAGTTCGTCCACCCGCTGGACTACCACCGGACCCAGCCCAAGGGCCGCCTCATGCCCAGTGCCCAGGACTATGGCACCGTGGGTCACCTCTATCGCGCCATCCGGCACGGCCTGCATGTGCTCGGCCACCACATGGGCGAAGAGGCGCTGTTCTGCGGCGACGTATCCGCCCAGGTGGGGCATGAGGATGCAGGACTGCCCGGCCTCAGCGTCGTCACCGATCTTGCCGGCGCCGACGTGGCGATCGGCACGATCATCGAGCAGGGCGAAGGCGCGCCCTCGCACAGCGAGACCAGCCATTTCAATCGGTTCGTCAACATCCGGGCGGAGTTCGAACGCTTCCTCGCCGCCGATCCGCGGTTCGATCCCTCGTTCCCGGTCGCCCGCAATCCGGTGATGACCAAATCAATGTTCCATGAAGGCCGCGTCTTCGTCGGAGCGGCCGAAGCCGCGCGCGTGCTGGATCTGGCCAACTCGGTTTACGGCCACATGCTGCGCTGCATGGTGCAGGCCTTCGGCCGGCACGACGATGCGGCGGGCAAACACTTCTTCGTCGATGTGGCCATCGATCTCATGGAGGTGCTGCCGCGTCTTTGCAGTCATCTGGCGTCGCTCCCGGCCGACCTCCATCATCCCGGCATTCACGCGGGAATGACTTTCACCATGCTGCGCGACATCGCCCGCTTGCCCACTGGTCCGGGCGAAATGCGCGTGATGGCCGAACGGGTCGTTGAAATGGCCCATCACGCCGAGCGGCTCTTCCCGGCCGGACATGAATTGGCCGCAACGAGCGAGGCGCTCCACAAGATCGCGCTCCGCTTTCCCGTCGATGAGCTGCGAACGGTGCACGGTGCAAGGCGGGGTACGCCGACGGCAGGACCGGCTCTCTAGGCAGGCCTCGACCCCGCCCGGCGAGGCGCAGCCTATTGTCCATCCAGCTTGTCCTTCAGCAGCCGAATCTGCCGCTCGAGCCGCGTGTTGTGAGTCTGGAGCTGTCGCACGCGGGATTCGGCCGCCTCAAGGTAGTCGACGCCGCCCACTTCCCTCACGCGGCGAACACCCTTGCGTTGCGCCGGAGCCGCCTGGCCATCGATCAGTTCACGCCAGCTCAGCTTATGCTTTCGCATGAATTCCGTGGCTGCCTTCGCGGCGGACGCGCGCTCTCCCGCTTTGTCGGAGCCGAGCAATCCGAGAATGCGGTCAAGCCGGTCGCGGTCCTTCTGGAGAATGTGGACTCTCCTTCTAGCGCTTCACAAACTTCGCCATCCGCTCGAGCGCGCTTTCGATCGTCGCGCGGCTGCCCGCGTAGGAGAACCGCACGAAACGGTGCCCGTTGACACGGTCGAAATCAACGCCGGGCGTCGCGGCAACGCCGGCCTCCTGCAGCATCTGCTTGCAGAAACTGAGCGAGTGATTGGTGAAGCGGCTGGCGTCGGCATAGGCATAGAAGGCGCCATCCACCTCCTCGACGCCGAAGCCGAGATTGCGGAGACCGCCCGCGATGAGCGGCCGGTTGGCGGCGTAGTGCGCCTTCTGCTGTTCGTAGTAGTCCCGCTCCGTAAGCGCCGCGATACCCGCGACCTGGCTCAACGTCGGTGCGGCGATGAAGAGATTTTGCTGCAGCATCTCCACTCGCTCGAGCACATCCTCGGGCAGCACGAGCCAGCCGATGCGCCAGCCGGTCATGCAGTAATATTTGCTGAAGCTGTTGATCGCGATGACGTCGCCCGAGAACTCCAGCGCACTCACCGACGGACCGCGGAAATCGAGGCCATGATAGATCTCGTCGCTCAGGAAACGGACGCCGAGCCTCCTGCACGTGGAAACGATACCCTCGAGCTGCTTGCGCGTCGCCGCTGCCCCGGTCGGATTGGCCGGCGAAGCGAGCAGCAATCCGTCGAACGGCTCGCGGGCATGCGCCGCCTCGATCTCCTCTGCCGTCAGATGCCATCCCTGCTCGGCCGTCACCGGTATTTCCACCGCGCGATAGCCGAGCCCGGCCAGCGTGTTGAGATAGGCCGGATACCCCGGCCGGGTCACCGCGATCCGCGCTCCATGTTCGAAGGCGCCGAGAAAAGTGAGGATGAATCCCGCCGACGATCCCATGGTCGCGATGATGCGGCGCGGCTCGACGCTGACCCGATGCTGCGCGCGGTAATATTCGGCGAGTGCTTCCCTCAGCCTGGGCAGCCCGCCGAACGGCGTGTAGGGCTGCGCCTGGTCAAGCACTGCCCGCACCGCCTCGATCACCTTCGGCGCGGGCGGCGCTGCGGGCTGCCCCTGCTCCAGAAAGCAGATGTCCCGGCCCTCGGCCTCGAGCCGCCGCGCGAGGTCATTGATCACCATTGAATAGAACGGCGCCAAGCCGCCGCTGCCGCCGTTCGTCATAGTCCTGGACTGCACCCACGCATGAGCCCTCGCCTAGCCCGCAACGCCCGATCTCTCAACAGAAATTGATTTTTACCGGCCAGCTATGCTTCACCCTCAGGTGATAGCCTTTTGCCGCGTATCGATGGAGCTCGCATGAACCGCCTCAGCCTCGCCCTGGTCGCCCTGGTCGGCATTCTTGCCGGCGGTCTGGGTGTGTCGCTGTTGCGCCCGCAGGCACCGGGTCTGGCCGAGCCCGACGTACGCGCGATCATCGCCCAACAGCTGGCACGGGAGAAAACCCCGCAAACCGCAGCCGTCGATCCCGGACAGGTCAACAAGCTCATCGAAGATTATCTGATGAGCGACCCGACGATCCTCCAGCGGATGAACGACAAGCTGGACGAGGCGAAGGCGGTGGCCCAGCGCACCGCCGAGAAGGCCGCCATCGACGCCCATTTTGCCGATCTCTACCAGTCGCCGGACGGCGTCGTGCTCGGCAATCCCAAGGGCGACGTCACGCTGGTCGAGATGTTCGACTACAATTGCGTCTATTGCCGCCGCGCCCTGCCCGACATGGCGCAGCTCCTTGCGGACGACCCCAATCTCAAGGTCATCCTGAAGCAGTTCCCGATCCTGAGTCAGGGCTCGATCGACGCCGCGAGGGTCGCCTACCTCGTCAGCCAGGACCCCAAGATCAATTACTGGGACTTCCACGAGAAGCTCTTCTCGATGCGAGCCGGGGAAGTCGGCGCCGACCAGGCACTCGAGGTCGCCGCGGAGGTTGGCGGCGATCGCGGCGAGCTCATGCTCGACATGAACGCCAATCGCGTCAGCGCCCTGTTGCAGAAGAACTACGACCTCGCCAAGGCCCTCGGGATCGGGGGCACCCCGACCTACATCATCGGCGATGCCATGATACCTGGCGCAGTCCCCATCGATGAACTCAAGGCCGCGATCTTCAATATGCGCAACTGCGGATCGACCTCCTGCCCGGCCCTTCCAACCAAATCAGCGGGCTGACAGCGCTATCTTCACAAGCCCGTGATCATACCCTAGTACTGGACTCCTCGCAGGAGGGGAGCGGGGACGGGTGCTTGATCTCGGGCCGAACGGCCATGAGCATGGAGAGGCGTGGCGACTGCTCGTTGAGGCGCGGAGGCTTCTCGGTCAGTACAACGCCGACGTTACAACCGTTCTGGCATTGGGTCGTGCGGCGCTCGACCACGCCCGTGTAAACCACGTGCTTTCGGCCGATCCAGGGACGGACTTCCTCAGCGCCCGCCTGCACGACGCTGTTGAATTCGGCGCTCTTCTGGACGAGCGCGGCTCCGCCACCCAGGCGAGCGTAGGTACCTTGTTGCTGGCCGTCGAATTCGTGCTGAAGGCCTGCTACTACCAGGCCACGACGTTGGATCGCGTCTCCGCAGGCACTGCCACCTGACCGATTCTCTCGTGCACTGGGCGCCGCGCCGCTTGCGCGAGCCCGACAGGGCGGGCAAAAGCGTCAAATCATGGCCAACAAGCGCGTCCTCGTCATCAACGGCCCAAACCTAAACATGCTCGGCATCCGCGAGCCCAAGACCTATGGAACCCAGACGCTGGCCGATATCGAGGCCATGTGCATCGCCGAAGGCAAACGGCTGAAGCTTCAGGTGGAATGCCGCCAGACCAATCGCGAAGGCGAAATCTGTGAATGGATTCAAGGCGCTTACGGCAAGAAGGACGCAATCGTCATTAATCCCGGGGGCTATTCGCATACATCCGTTGCGATCCGCGACGCTATCAGCGCCGTCGGCCTGCCGGTGGCCGAGGTGCACCTCAGCAATATCCACGCCCGCGAGGAATTCCGCCATTTTTCCTATGTCTCTGCGGTGGCGGTCGGGGTCATTTGCGGCTTCGGCGCGGCGGGGTATAGGCTTGCGCTCGAGGCGCTGGCTGAGCGGCTTTCGGCCTGACCGGCCCATAACGACAAGAACAATCCAGCCCGAGGGAATTTGACACCGATGTCGAAGGACGAGCCCGCAGATCAGGCCCTGATCCGTGCCATCGCCGAGCTCCTCAACGAGCAGAATTTGGCCGAAATCGAAATCGAGCGCGAAGACCTCCGCGTCCGCGTCACCCGCTCCTACGCCTCGACGGGCGTGCAGCAGGTGATGGTTCCGGCTGCCGCTCCGGCGCAGATGGCCGCGCCTGCCGCTCCGGCAGCAGCAGCCACATCGGCGACACCGGCCAAGTCCGATGACCTGGCGTCCAATCCCGGCACGCTCACCTCGCCCATGGTCGGCACGGCCTATCTCTCGCCCGAGCCGGGCAAGCCCGCATTCGTTGCGGTGGGCACCCGTGTCACCGAGGGGCAAACCATCGTCATCATCGAGGCGATGAAGACGATGAACCAGATCCCGGCGCACAAATCCGGCACGGTCACGCGGCTTCTCGTCGCCGATGCGACCCCGGTCGAATACGGTCAGCCGCTCGCGGTCATCGAGTAATGTTCAGCAAAGTTTTGATCGCGAACCGGGGCGAGATTGCGCTCCGCGTGCTGCGCGCCTGCAAGGAGCTCGGCATCTCGACGGTCGCCGTCTATTCGACCGCCGACCGCAACGCGATGCATGTCCGCATGGCCGACGAGAGCGTCTGCATCGGCCCGCCGCCGGCCCGCGACTCCTACCTCAACATTCCCTCGATCCTCGCCGCGTGTGAGATCACGGGCGCTGATGCCGTTCACCCCGGCTACGGCTTCCTCTCGGAGAACGCGCGCTTTGCCCGCATTCTGAGCGAGCACAAGGTGACCTTCATCGGTCCCTCCGAGCACCACATCCAGATCATGGGCGACAAGATCACCGCCAAGAAGACGGCGGTGGAGCTTGGCATCCCGGTAGTCCCGGGTTCGAAAGGCGAGGTCGCGACCGAAGAGGACGCCAAGAAGATCGCGGCCGAGATCGGCTACCCGGTGCTCATCAAGGCGACTGCCGGCGGCGGCGGGCGCGGCATGAAGGTCGCGCATTCGGAAGCCGACGTCCTGCTTGCCTGGTCGACCGCACGCTCGGAGGCGAAGGCCGCCTTCGGCAATGAGAGCGTCTACATGGAGAAATATCTCCAGAAGCCGCGGCACATCGAAATCCAGGTCATGGGCGACGGCAAGGGCAACGCCGTCCACCTCGGCACGCGCGACTGCTCGCTGCAGCGCCGCCACCAGAAGGTCTGGGAAGAAGCAACCGCCCCCACCGTTCCCGCCAAGGAGCGCGACCGCATCGGCGAGATCTGCGCCGCCGCCATGCGCAAGCTCAAATATTCCGGCGCCGGCACGATCGAGTTCCTCTACGAGAAGGGCGAGTTCTATTTCATCGAAATGAACACCCGCCTCCAGGTCGAGCACCCGGTCACCGAGCGCGTCACGGGCGTCGACCTCGTCTATGAGCAGCTGAAAGTTGCCTCGGGCGAAACGCTGAGCCTCAAGCAGAAGGACATCACCTTCACCGGTCACGCCATCGAGGTCCGCATCAACGCCGAGGACCCCGAGACCTTCACGCCCTCGCCGGGCACGATCAAGTTCTACCACCCGGCGGGCGGCGTCGGCGTGCGCGTCGATTCAGCCGTCTATGGCGGCTACTCGATCCCGCCCTATTACGACAGCCTCATCGGCAAGCTCATCGTCTACGGTCGCACCCGCGAGGAGTGTCTGATGCGCCTCCGCCGCGCCATCGACGAGTTCGTCGTCGACGGCATCAAGACCACCCTCCCCCTCTTCCAGCGGCTCATCAAAGAGCCCGACATCCTCACCGGGAACTACGACATCCACTGGCTGGAGAAGTACCTGGGGATGAAGGAGTAGAGCAGTTTGCGCATTTATATGCGCACGACATCTTGACTTCAGCCGACTCCCGGTGCATTTATTTGCGCATTGCTGGAGTGTCTGCGGTGCAGCACGAGACGGACGCCAGCAAGATCATCGCCCGCCTTGAACGCGAGGGCTGGGAGAATATCGGCGGCACGAAGCACACAAAGTTCAGAAAGGCTGAAGCAGGAACCATCATGGTTCCAAGGCATCGTAGCGTGACTCCCGGTGTCGCTCAGTCGATCGCAAAAGCAGCTGGATGGACGAAGTAGGACTACGAATGGCCAGGTATCTCGCAATCATCGACGAAGCTGAGGGGCAATTCGGAGTGGTCTTTCCGGACGCGCCCGGATGCGCGGCGATGGGCGCTACGCAGGAAGAGGCCATAGATAACGCTATCGAGGCCCTTGCCGAATGGGCTGCCGACGAGGCAGCTGATGGCCGGCCCATCCGAAAGCCGAGAAGCTATCTGCAACTGCTCAAGTCGCGCGAGTATCCGCAATTAGGCAAGGGCGCGCTTGTCGCCACGCTGCCGCTGCTGTTCGAAAGCGGTAAGCTTGCGCGTGCGAATGTCTCAATGGACGCAGGGCTCCTCGCCTCGATCGATGAGGCCGCAAGCGCTAGAGGACTGACGCGATCGTCCTTCCTGGCGTCTGCGGCCCGCGACAAGCTCAAGGCGAGCTTCTAGCTACCCCAGGCTCCGCAAATACTGCGCCGGCTTCGTGCTCAGTGCTGACCACGTGGTCAGCGCGCCCGTGAGGATCGTCAGCAGGATCGAGCCGACCATCACT
>Ga0068853_100001457_pt1 | contig 17152 bp, 8 predicted proteins | sample KBSCornC32_FD_65655 | JGI IMG/M metagenome (GOLD analysis project Ga0068853, IMG submission 65655) | Corn rhizosphere microbial communities from Kellogg Biological Station, Michigan, USA - KBS Corn C3-2 | ecosystem: Host-associated > Plants > Roots > Rhizosphere > Soil ...
TTCGTATTCTATCGGTCGGGCCAGTGGCTGATCGAAAGGCATTGGACACGATGATCCCAGCCAGAAAACGATTTCGCGCGCAGACGACCGGTTTTGATATTTGCCAACCAAGGTCAATGCAGTTGCTCCTCTGGCAAGGAGTGTTTCTGGCCGCGCTCTTGAGCGTGCTTTGGAACGCGAGCGCTCACGCGGCCACCGACATTGCCGACGAACCCAACACCGACAAACCGATTCTGGCGCTTGACACGGGGGGCCATACCAGCGCCGTCTACAAAGTGCTCGTTTCCGACTACAAGAACCAGTTAATCTCCGTCGGGCTCGACAAGACGATTCGCATCTGGGACCTGACCACGGGCGAACCGCTTCGCGTCTTGCGGCCGCCGATTGGTCCCGGCACGCACGGCTATTTGTTTTCGGCAGCCCTGTCGCCCGACGATAAGTTACTGGCCGTGGGGACGTATCGTGCGCTGACTCCGCTGTATGATCACAGGATCCATCTGATAGACCTCGATAAAAGCCAAATCATCCGCAGCCTCAAGGGGCACGTCTACACGATCTATGATCTGGCGTTTTCTCCCGACGGCGAGCGGCTGGCCTCGGCCAGTCACGACGGCACGGTGCGCATCTGGGACGTCAACACCGGCCGGACGTTACAGATTCTCAAGGGGCATACGGAACCGGTGCACGGCGTGGCTTGGAAACCCGACGGCAAACAGGTCGTCAGCGGCTCTCTCGACAAAACGGCCCGCATCTGGAATGTCGACACGGGTGCGGCCACGGTCGTCATCCACGATCACACCGATCACATCAATTCCGTGGGATGGAGTCCCGACGGTCGGACGATTGCCACAAGTTCCGAAGACAAGTCGATTCGCCTCTACGAGCCCAGCGGAAAGTTTCGTTACGCCTGGCGCAATCTTCCCAATCAGGTGGAGTCGCTCAAATTCTCGCCCGATTCGAAGCGGCTGCTCTACACCTACGGAAGCAACACCCTGCCGCCGATCGGCGCGATGACCCTGGACATGGAAAAAGGCCCGCAACTGGTCAAGTACAATGCCCACGAGAACAGCCCCATTTGCTGTACTTTTACGCCCGACGGCAAGCTCGCGGTGACCGGCGATTCCATCAGCCGCATTCGCGTCTGGGATTCGACGACTGGCGCCACACAGCTCAAACTCGATGGGCGCGGCACCCCCATGTTTTCCGCCGGCTGGAGCGCGGACGGTCAGGCGATTGCCTGGGGAACGCGGCACGGACACGAGACGAATGACAAGGGGGGCCCGCTGGAGCGAACATTCTGCCTGAAAAACCTGGATTTCGGCCCGCCCCCCGATCAGACATTCGTGCGGCCCAGGGCTCAGATCGGGTCGTTGAGGATGGGTTATGACAAGGGCGAAACGCCGATCAACATGCATAAGGTCATCTTCGTGCGCGAAGGCAGGAAGGTCGCTTCGTTCACATTGCCGCAACCCTATGACGACGTTCGTTGCTACACACTTTTTCCCGACGGGCGCGCCGTCATCGGCAGCTACAGCGGCGCGTATCTCTTCGACGTCAACACGGGACTGGTCCAGCGGGAAATGTCGGAACGCGGCGAAGAACTGTGGGGGCTGGCCCCCTCGCCCAACTCGAAATACGTGCTGACGGCCGGCAACGATCAGGTCATGCGAGTCTGGAACCTCGACGAGGGCGAGATGGTCGTGGCCCTGTTCGTCGCCGGCGACGAATGGATCGCCTGGACGTCGCAGGGTTTTTACGCCGCGTCGCTGGCCGGCGAAAGCCTGATGGGCTGGCACATCAACCGCGGTCCCGAAAGCCTGGCCGATTTTTATCCCGCCGCGCAGTTTCACAAGTCGCTGTACCGCCCCGACATCATCCGGCGGCTGATCGAAACGGGCGACTTGACCCGGGCCGTCGAACTGGCCAACCAGGAACGGAACGAACAATCGAAGGTGATTCGCGTCGCCGACGTGCTCCCGGCTGAAGTCAAGATCACGGAACCCACGGCGACCAGGGTCGAACAGACCGAATCCAAATTCACGATCCGTGCGGCGGCCGAGCCGACGAACAATCAGCCGCTGACGGCCATGCAGCTTCTCATCGACGGCCGCCCCGTCGGACCGCCTCGACAGGTCGCCCCGCCGGCTACAGGGCAGCCCGCGGGCAAGGTCGAACAGGAATGGACGGTCGAGCTGCCGCCGGGAACGTTCGACGTCGCCGTCAAGGCCGAAGCTGCGCACAACTATGCCCTGAGCCAGCCCGTCGAGGTCACCCGTCCCCGATCGGAAGGCGACGCGCTGCCGAAACTGTTCGTGCTGTCGATCGGCGATGGGCCCGACGGAAAATCGGCCGCCGCCGTTTCCAAATCGCTGGCGGCGGCCGCGCCGGGAGTCTTCGGCGAGGTCGTGACTCACGTTTTGCAAGGGGACGAGGCCACCCCCGCAGCGGTCGACGCCGAGCTCGAGAAGATTCGCGGCCGCGCGACATTGGCCGATACAACGGTCATCTATTACGCCGGTCGGGAAACGCTCGACACGGCAGGACACTACCGGCTCTCGGCGGCCCGCGGAGGCGATCCCGACCCGGCCGGCGTCTGGCTTTCGGACAAACGACTGAAGTCCGAATTGGGCGCGATCCAGGGCCGCACGCTGCTGGCGCTCGACACGGTGCGTGCCGAGCGGCGCCGCGAGCGAGACGCCAACTCAGGCTTTTGCGGCAGCAGCGCCCACGAAACCGGTTCAGACAAGCTCGACACGGCGGCTGCCGATTTTCTGCGGGAGATGCTGTCGACTGAGTACGGCATTACGGTGCTCCGCGCCTCACGACGCGCGTCGTCGGCCATGGCTCAAGGCCAATCGCAATCCGGCACGAGCGCTTTTGCGCAGGCGTTCGGCGAAGCCATTGGCGGAAAGGCCGATCAGGATAAAGACGGCCTGATCCACTTGCAGGAAATCTCGCGGTACGTCAACCAGCGGGTGCAGGAGCTCACTAAGGGGAAGCAGATGCCCGTCATCGAACGCCCCCGCGGAATGCGCTCATTCCCACTCGGGAAGCCGCCGGCGAGCGTTGGTGAGCCGGCACCGAGCGGGAAATAGGAGAGGGGGAGACTGGGAGAGGGGGAGACGGGGAGACGGAGGATTGGTACCGCGTTTTGGTGAGATTGTAGTCGTGTGTCTCCCTATCTCCCCCTCTCCGTGTCTCCCTCTCTCCTCGTTTGGTCTGAACGCTGGGGCTACGGCACCGAAGTTTCGCTCGTATACCACTCGGGAAAGCGGCCTTCCAGGTCGATTCTCGCGCCTTCGCGCAGCACGGTCACCTTGATCTTGTCGCCGGGGAGAAAACGCCGGATCAGGTCCGACTTGAGCTCGTCGAGCGAGCGGGGCTCTTCGTGACCCGCCAGAGAGACGATCAGGTCTCCTTTTCGCAAATCGAGATTGCCGGCCAGATTCGGACGGCCGGTTGAGGACGCGCGAATCGAGACCACGCGGATCGCCAGAGCGTCGTCGGCAAACTTCGCGGTGCGGCGCTCTTCGGCGCCCAGAGGATAGCCCAGAAATCCCAGCGGCAAGGGCGCGCTGCGCAGCGACCTTCTCCAACCCAGCTCGGACTCGCGCCACTCGTTGCCGGGTGCGAGGCTCACGACAACGGACTCGCCTGTCTCCGGAGCCGGGCGGGAACGCTGCACGGTAATATTCGGCCGCTCGCTCTCCCGGAGGCGGTGCAGGGCCCAACGCAGGTCCTGCTCGGAATGAATGGGAACATCGCCGGCACGGGTGACGATGTCACCGGCCAGCAGGCCTGCCTGGCCGGCGGGAGAGCCTTTGATCACCTCCGCGATTTTATGTCCATGCGCCCGGTCAAACCGGATGCCGATGCTCTCGGGCAACGGGAACCCGAACAGTTGCCGTCGATCGAAACGCCCGTCATGCCAGGCTTGCAGCAGCCGGTATTCCTGGACCTGGTGACAATGCACGCATCCCTGGTGGCTGGCCTTGAGGAGGGGAATTTCTTCGGGGGTCGTGGCTTGTGGCGCGGCGGGTTGTAGATCGAGATCGCTGTGGCCTGAAGGCTTTCCGCGTCGCTCGTGGGCTTCCAGCACTTCGCGCATCGTCGTGAGCAGCGATTCTTTCGAGAGCCGGCCGTCGGCGCTTGTTTCGTCGCGGCCGCCATAACGGCTGTAGATGCCCAGGTCGGCATCGAGAAAGAAGGCCTGCCAGGTGGTGTCGTAATCGAATTCGAAACGGGCCAGGTCGACCCCGTTCATGCCGGTGATGCGGACGCATTCAAAGCGCGCACGCAGGGCCTTGATCTCCTGGTCGTCATGGGCAACCTGCCCATCCCACGTCCAGCAATCGGGTCAGCGGACGCAGCGGAAGACGACAAACAGCGGCTTGCCAGACTCGCGGGCGGCTTTGGCGCCCCGCTCCAGGTTGTCGTGCCAGCGCTGGATTTTGTCTTGCGCGGCGGCGGGGCCGGTCGCAAGGGCGAACAACACCGCGAGCAGAATGAGACAACGTATTCTCCCCCCCTTAGGAAGGGGGGGCAGGGGGGGTCGGGTCAAGATGTGATGTCGCTTTCCTGATACGAACATTTTTCCCGTTACTGAGCAGCTTCACTTAGGAGAATTGAATTCGACAGGACAAGGACGATGACACTGATCGGGAACATGCCAGCAGAGCGTTATCAACACTCCACGCGCCCCCCCCTACCCCCCCTTCCTAAGGGGGGGCGACGCGCGGCCGCGCCGCTTCGTCAATTGGTCATTCAAGCGTCGATCGGGGAATTAGTCCGGCGGGTCGTTCGAACGTCTTTTTTTTTTCGTCATCGCCCGAATGTCCGAGATATCGAGTCAGGAACCCGAATTTGCCGCGATAAAGCAGTATCAGGTAGGCAGGCACGAGCAGCGGCCGGACGACGAACGTGTCGAGCAGCACGCCGAACGCCAGGGCAAAGCCCAATTGCTGCATGCCCACGAGCGTTCCGAACAGGAGGGACGAGAACGTGCCCGCCATGATGATGCCGCAACTCGAAATGATCGTTCCCGTGCGGAGCATGGCGATGCGAATCCCCTCGACCGATCCGTGACGCTCCTGCTCTTCTTCGATGCGGGTCATCAGAAAGATGTTATAGTCTTCGCCAATGGCCATCAGGATCGTGAACAGGAACATCGGCACCTTCCAGTCGAGGCCGCCAAAATTATCGGGGTCTTTGAGGTAATAGAACGCGAACGTAACCCCCAGCGTGACGAAGTAACTGAAGAACACGCTGACGATTAGGTACAGCGAGATGGCCACCTTGCGCAGCAGGACCACCAGGATGAGGAACACCGCGCCCAGCACCAGGAGATCGATGACGATCTGGTCGTGGTCGGTCACCGTCTTGAGGTCGCGAATACTGGCCGTCGGCCCGACGAAATTGAACCGCATGTTCCGCAGCGAGGCGAGCGACTGCCCGAAAGCGTCTGCCGTCGCAGCATCGTCATTCCCTTTGGCCGCCTTGATGTCGTTTTCGAACGCAGCGGCCATGGAACTGACCGCCGTGTCGATCACGTGTTCCACAGCCGTATACTGCTGAATGCTTTTGCGGTCAAACGGGTCTGCCTCGAAGACGATGTCAAATCGTGCGACATGCCCGGCCAGATCGGTGACCTGGCTGACGTAATACTCCTTCCCCTTTTTCTTGACGAGGGCATGTCGCCCGCGCTCTGCGGCGGTGGCGTCTTCACCGGGCACATTCTTGAGGCCCAGGGGGGCTTCGAAATAGCGGATATCCGAGATTCCCAGTTCGTTGCGCTGCGCGGTCAAATGGCCGATCAATTCATCCAGCAACGCCGAACCTTCATTGGTGCTGAATAATCCTGCCTCGGGGGCAGCGCCGTTTTCGGGCTGGGAATGCTCCTCGCCGTCGCGGACAAGAATCGTCAAAGGCCCGGCGTAGCCGGCGGGAAAATGCGCCTGGACCGCCTTGGCCCCTTCGACGCTTTTCTTGGTCGGCTGCAATTCGCTCAGCAATCCGTAGCTGAGATACTCGTATCGGTAAATCCCGAGCATGGCGAACGGCAGCATGACCGCGAAGCACAGCGCCAGGATCTGACCGGGCCGTTCCAGCAGGACGGCGCCGACCTTTTCCCAGAGCACCTGGATTTTGCCGCGCGGCCCCAGGCGGTTGATCAGAGTGGTCCCCCCGGCCGAGCCGGATTCGGCAGGAATTCGTTCGGTACGGGCATGAGGCCAGAACGCCAGCCGGCCGCACAGCCGCAACAGCGCGGGAGCCAGCGTAAGCGACGCCAGCAGGCCCACGCACAGGCTCAACGAAATCCCGATTCCCGCCTCGCGAAATTTTCCGAACTGGGCAAAAACCATCATGCCGATGCCGCAAATAACGGTCAGCGCGCTGGCCGTGACCGCGGCCCCCACTTGCGACAACGTCGCCGAGAGCGCCCTGGGCAGCGGCAACCCCTTATCCAGCTCTTCCTTATAACGAGCGATCAGGAACAGGCAATAGTCGATTCCCGTGCCGTAAGTTACGACGGTGATATACACTTCCATCCCGAAGAATATTCGGTAGTTCAGCCCTGGCGTCTGGGCCATCAGCACGACCAGCGCTTTGGCGATGACGACCGAAACGGCGACTGTAAACAATGGAATCGCGGCCAGGATCGGCGCCTGATAGATAATGAGCAGCAGAACGATAACCAGCACAAACGTCGCGTGCTCGGTCTTCTTGCCGCTCTCTTTGCCGGCCACCAGCATATCTCGCCCGACGGTTGCCGAGCCGCTCATCGCCAGACCCAGCCCGGTTGGAATGGCCAATTTGTGCGTTACGGGATCCTCGGCCGGGTCTCCGTACAGTAGTTTCTCGACAGCGTCAATGATCGGCTTATTGCCCCATTCGAGGAATTCGCTGCGCAGGGGCATCACGACCAACGACGCTTCTTTGTCCTGGCTGACCAGGAGCTGGCCCTTTTGCGGATCCTTAAATGTCAGAATCTGCTGAATGAGCTGCTGGCCGAGTTTGGCATTGAAATCCGTTCGTATCGATTCCAGCCGGGGTTTGAGCGTATCTTCAATGAACGCTTCATCTTCTGGCTGCAATGCCTGGTCTTGCCGCCGCACGACAATCACGAGGCTGCTCTTGAGCAAATCGTCGGGAAACGCCTTGGCCAGAAGCTGCTCGCCCCTCAAACTCTGCACGTTTCCCGGGAGGAACCCGAATTCACCGTCGGTGGCCGCCTGGTTAAACGTCTTGATATGCGTGCCGAAAAGAAAGTTGTACCATTCGGCATGGATGCCGATCGCCGCGCACAACGACACCCCCCACAGGACCAGGATCGCCTGCCAGCGCCGCTCGACTAATTTACCTAACCATTCAAACATTCGAACTGAACCTCAAAAACCGGAACAAGTTACGGTACCGAACGCCGGGATGACCGTCAACAAACTGGGCGGAGCCAATCGCGAATGAATTCTGCCACCAACCCCCTCGACCGCCGCTGTTTCCTCTCCGCTTCACTCATCGGTGGCGCGGTTTTGGCTCAATCCACTGCTGCTGCGGCTCCCCGCCCGGCCGTGGCGGGGGCGATCGACTGCCAGAGCCATCTGTTCTTCCCCGAGGTGCTCGACATGATGCGGCGGCGAAAGGCAGAGCCGCTCGTCTATGACCCCAATGGCACCGTTTACCTCAAAATGGGAGACTGGCTGCGCAAGGTCCTCCCGTTTTACCTCGACGTCGACGCCAAGCTGGCCGCAATGGATGCCGCCGGCATCGAGATCACGCTCCTCAGCACGAACGACCCCGGCCCGGAGTGGTTTGGGGACGACGGCCCAGGCGTTGCGCAGCTCATTCACGATTCGCTGGCTGCGGTCATTGCCAAGCATCCGACGCGATTCCGCGGGCTGTGTACGCTGCCCCTGCAGAACGAAAAGGCGGCAGCCGATGAACTGGATCGCTGCGTCAGGAAACTGGGCTTCAAGGGCATCCTGCTCTACACGAACCTGGCCGGCGCGTGGTGCGACGAACCGCAGTTTCGCTGGCTCTACTCGCGGGCCGAAGAGCTGGGGGTGCCGATCCTCCTGCACCCGGCCAAGCCGCTGACGACCGAGCAGGTCAAAGGGTACGAGCTCACCAGCACACTGGGCAACATGTTCGAAAACACGATCGCCATTGCGCGGATCATCGCCAGCGGCCTGCTGGACAAGCATCCGCGGCTCAAGCTGGTCTGTCCCCATCTGGGAGGCACGCTGCCTTATATCTGCGGACGGATGGACCACCAGCTCACGGTGCTCAAGCGGGGCCCACAGAATCTGGCGCGCAAACCCAGTGAGTATCTGCGCTCGATTTACATGGACATCGTGTCGCCGCTGCCGGAAGCAATGCGATTTGCGATCGACTTCAGCGGCGACGACCGGCTGCTCTATTCGAGCGATCATCCGTGGGTGCAGCCGCAGGAAATCCTGGAGCACCTGCGAAGCCTGAATCTCCCCACTGCGAGCGAAGCGAAAATCCTCGGCGGTAATGCGAGAGAGCTGTTTCACATTTGACGTGATTATGTCGGCAAATCGTGCTGCCGAATTCGCCACACGCGCATGACGATAACCAATCGATCGCTTGGCAAGATTTTGAAGACGGCGCCGAGCGGTGGAAGAAACATGATACGACGACCGGAAGGTCGCGATTCACCTTCTGCTTCCGGGTTTCTTTCGAGGGATTGGTCGATCGAATTGGCGGCATTTGTAATCGCGTCCCTATCGGGCGCGTCGAGCCACAATGCGGCAAGTTCTTTTTCAGCAGCCGGTAACCACACGACAGTGTGGCTCATGCCCTTTTTTCCAAATCAGCAAGAATCTCACGGAGCGATCGTCCGCCACCTTCTCTCTCGCGGCGGTCGAGCTCTTCATCGCTGACTCCCGGCTCGAGCATTTCATACAGCGAAGGATCAACTGCGGGGAAGAATCGACCCAGCAGGTGTCCCGATTCGTCGCACAGTTCCAGTGGATTTTGTGCGTTGACGAGTTTTGCACAGGTCAGCGGATCAACAACCACTCGAGTCATAGCCGAAGGTTCCAAGTCATCCAGAATATGGTGCTCCGATATGCCCTTTCAATTCCTTTGACAATTATACCGGAGGTTTCGCCTGACTTATAGCTGAAAATCGGTAGTTCCTGAATTCGCGAGAATTGGCGCACTACGCCAATAACTCCTGAATCGCATGCCCACCGTGGGCGATTTCGACGGGGCGGTTGGTGCGGTCGGGGACGCGGAATTCGGGGCTGATTCCCAGTGCCGTGTAGATCGTCGCGCAGATGTCGGCCGTGCTGACGGGGTTGGTCTTCACGTACGCGGACTGGGCGTCGGAAGCGCCATACACCGTGCCGCCGCGGATTCCGGCGCCGGCGAACACCGTCGAGTAGCAGAACGTCCAGTGATCGCGGCCGGCGTTCGCGTTGATCCTGGGCGTGCGGCCCATTTCGCTCATCACGACGACCAGCGTTTCGTCGAGCAGCCCCGTTCGATCGAGGTCTTCCAGAAGTGCGGTAAACGCCAGATCGAATCCGGGGAGCTTGTTGGTTTTAAGGATCGAGAAATTGCGCTGGTGCGTGTCCCAGGCGTCGTAGTCGATCTTGATGCGATCCCAGAACAGGTCCCACGTCACGTTCACGAACTTCACGCCGTGCTCGACAAGCCGCCGGGCGATCAGTGTGCTGTTGCCGAACAGCGTCCGGCCGTAACGATCGACGACCGCGGGATTCTCTGTCGCCAGATCGAAACAGGCCCGCAGTTTCGAGCTGGTCAGAATGCCGAACGCCTTTTGCTGCGCGCGGTCGTAATTCGCGGCCGTCGAAAGCGACTCGGCCCGCCGCACCTCGTCGTCGAGCTGGTCCAGCAGCGATCGCCGCAGATTCAGCCGGTCGATCGTGATCCCTTCCTGCAAGACGCTGTTGGGCAGTACCGGCTGGCCGCGCACAATCTGCGGGGTTCCGGGCAGCGGCTGATGGCCGACCTTGTCCCAAAACGGTTCGCATTCGGTCGTCAGGGCGTCGTATTTCTTGCCCAGAAATCCGCCGTAGGGCCCGGCACGCCGAAACGCCTGGCCCCAACCCAGCCAGGTCGGCATATAGAGGTATGCGGGAAAGTCGTCCCCTGCGGCAGAGGCAGCCGCAACAATCTCGGGCAGGCCGCGGCGCTCATTTTGGAAGTATCCTTGCCCCTTCAAATATTCGCATACCGACCCCATGCTGGGGGCATCGTTGTCGGTCGGATGCTGGTTAGTCGGGGGAAGCTCCCAGCCGCAATAGGAGGGCAGACAGTTATGGCAGCCGGCTTTATGATTGACCGAGCGGACGATTGCCGCCTTGTGCATCCAATTCGCCGCGAGAGGCAGGTGCTCGCCGATCTGAATGCCGGGCACATTGGTGTCGATGGGCTTGAACTCGCCGCGGATTTCGGGGGGCGCTTCGGGCTTCAAGTCCCACATGTCCTGCGTGGCGGCCCCGCCCAGGAGGTACAACAGGATCACGCTTTTGGCTTTGCCGGGAACGACTTGCCCGGCCTCGTCGGCCCGCAAGAACTGCGGCAGGCCGAATCCACCCAGCGCCGAAAGTGCCCCCGCTTTGACCGTTTCTCGCCGCGTCAGGCCATCGCAGCACCGCCGCGGACTGCCGAGCATCGTCAGCATGAATCGCTCCTGTGCAAATCAGACAGGTGGTGAGCCGTAGAAACTAGCCAGCATATATAAGAATATACCGATTCGTCGGTTCGCGGCACAAGACGGAGCGCTCAGTTGGCAGTAGTTCATCAGCGACCGACAACTGACAACTGACAATTGCCCGATGCGTAACGCCTAATGACATTCGCTACGCAGCATCAAGCTGCACATCGCGGCGCAGTTGCTCGACCCAGTCCTGGTGCAGCAAGGCCAGGGCGCGCTCTTCGGCTTTGACCTGGGCCGAGCGGTGGTGCAGAGGTTTTTCGCCCGACACGGCGGCCGTGCCGTGCGCTACGTGCACGATGTTGCGGGCGATTTCCCAGACGGGAATCATCCGGGTCTGGTAACCGCGGTCCCACAATTGCTGTGCGATCGAATAGCCGCCGGTAATTGAAGGATCGGCAGGGGAAAACGTCAAACCATGCTCCCGCAGCACGCTTGTGCGGTACATGGCGCAGTAATCACGGGGGTAATGTCCTTCCCGGAATGAGCTGCGGGCCTGCCGTCCGACCAGGCGTTTCATGCCCGCCAGCAACGAGCCGATCACCCGCTTTTGAAAGGCATAGACAGGGCCCTCGAGAGACAGCTTCCAGGCGCCGGAAGCGGCGACCTCGCGAGAAACCGTGAGCTCGCGCAGAAAGGGGTCCAGCCAGTCATCATGTTTGACAAAAACATCCGAGTGCATGGTGACGAAAAACTCGCCCTGGGCTTCTCGGGCGCCCCTGTCCCAGGCGGTAAACACGTTGGCAGGCCAATTCGAGACTGTCTCTTCAGGCCGCTCGATCAACCGGATCCAGGAGAGACTGCGAAGATAATCGAGGCTGTCGTCGCCGGACCCGTTGTCGATGACGATCACTTCCAAATTATATTTCCGCGAATGCTTACGGATCGAGCGGAGGCAAATCGACATCATGTCGCGCACCTGCCAATGAGGAATGCACAGGCTGATGCGTGGACGAGACACCGGCGATATGGGCGTGGGCGATTCGGGCATGAATTGTTTTGCTCCCATGAAAAAACCGCCGGTAACCTAGCAAGTTACCGGCGGCAGGGAAATCCGAGTTTCAACTGGAAGTTTCAATGGACGCTGCTCTTAACGCTTGGGCAAGTCGACACCCAGCAGCTCTTCTTCCTCTTCCTGGATGATGATCCGAGGAGTCACCATCAGCATCAGGCTTTGGGTTTCGCGGCCGACACCGGTGTTCTTGAAGAGGCGGCTGACGTAAGGAATCTTGTTCAGAATCGGGACGCCGGCCATATTTCGGCCTTCGCGGAGCCGCTTGATGCCGCCCAGGAGCACCGTGCCACCGTCCGGTACGCTGACGGTCGTCGCCACGCTGACGATTTCGAAGATCGGCCGCTGGATCGTCACCTGTGTGGCGGCACTGCCGGCCTGCCCCTGCTGTGCCTGTCCCTGCTGTCCCTGTTGACCCGATTGACCCGATTGTCCCGACGTGCCACCCGAGCCGCCAATGCCGCCGACGCCGACGACGCCGCCGCCGGTGCCGCCCTGGCCGCCCACCGTACCGCCGCCGAAGCCGGACTGCCCGCCGACGCCGATGCCGCTGGCGAACGAGAACGTCTGCACGTCGGTGATCGCGGTGAACGAGGGAATGACGGTCAGACGCACGTAGCGGCGATCAGCCGAAATGACGGCCTGGACGGTCATGCTCACGCCTTCCGGGAGCACGGTAATCTGCGGCGTGAATCCCACCGAGCCGAACCCGACCGTCGGCGTCAGGCTGGTGACGAACGGACGCTGAACCGTATCGGTGACCGTGGCGGTTTGTCCATTGAACAGTGTCACCTTGGGGGCGAACAACAGGTTGTTTCGCGTGTCGCCCTGGGCGGCATTGATGATGAAAAACGTCTCGATGTCGCTCAGGATCGCAAAGCCGACCTGCAACCCGGCAGCCGGATTGAAGTTTCCGAATGTCGGAACGCCGATTCCGAACGAGCCTTGGTTGAAAGGAATGTTCAGATTGTTGGCGAAGCTGTTGGTCGGCAGCAGGCCGACAATATCTCCGTAGCGGGGCCAGTTATTCTGATCATGCGTGTCGATCGTCGGGCCCGGCGTGAACGGAGCGGCACCCCCCCCCGTTCCCGTTGTTCCCGTGTTCGTCCCCGAGGTTCCTTGCGTGCCCGATGATCCCGACGTGCCCGAGGTTCCCGACGTGCCGGAGCTTCCCGACGTGCCCGATGTCCCCGTGTTCCCGCCGGCCGTGAAGTCGATGCCGGTTCCGAACGGAGGCACGGGCTGACCGAACGTGTTGGGCAAATGGTTATTCACGTTGCTGGCAAGGTTGAAGTTGAAATCGATGCCGATGCGTTCGAAGAAGTTGTCTTCCACGGTGATGAACCGGCATTCGATCGTCACCTGCAAATCCTGCAGGCGGCGCAACTGTCCCAGGAGATCGGCAATCTCTTCATGGACGGCTTGCGTCTGGCGAATGACCAGGCTGAGCGTGGTGCGGTAGGGCATCATCGATCCCGGTCCGCTCAAGTCTTCCCACGAATCGGGCTGCACGGTGGTGGAGATCAGGTTCATCAGCGAAGTGAAGTCGGCCTGCACACCGCCGGCCAGGTTGTTGTTTTCGATCTGGTCGCCCGTCCCGCGCAAGAAATCGCCGCGGCGCGACGTTTCGCGCTCCTCGACCTGCGCGAACCCTGCCTGGCGGAACCCGCCGGTCGAGGTCACATTCATCTGGCCCATGTTCGAGGGACCGCCCCGGCCTGAGACACCCGTATTGAAGCCCGTGCTGATCATGCCTCCGCTTCCCATCACGGGCGCGAAATCGCGAATCGGGACGACCAGATCGGCCACCGAGTAAGTCAAGGTCACGAGCTCGCCCTGCTGCTTCATGCGGCTGGTGATTTTGAGCACGTCGTTCGTGATCGTGTACCCCAGATGCAGCGGTCGCAGAATCAGGTTCAGCGCGCTCTTCAACTGAATGCCGTCGACATTGATCGAGACATTGGTGTTGGACGTCACGCCTTCTTCTTCCAGACCGGCCGGGTCGAGCACGATGTTGACCTCGGCCAGGCTTTTCAACCGGTTGATGACCTGCGTCAACGGCGCGTTGTCGAAGTGCAGGAACACGTCGCGCGACAGACTGCGTTCAATTTTCCGCTCTTCGGGGCTGGGAATGTGGTTATCGGCCCGCCCGTATTTCTCTTTTCGCCTGGTGGACATGGTCAGCCACTTTTGCGGATCGCCATAATCGATGAATTCGACATACCCCGTGGCGGCCAGCTCCACGTCGTTGAGCTGCTTAGTGAACATGTCGGCCTTCTTTTCGCGCAGGTTCTTGTTGAAGTCGTCCTGCTTGGCGTAGCGGGCCTTGAGCACCATCAATTCGGACATCGGGTTCTCGGGCAGCATCAACTGGGCTTTCTTGCCCAGCAGAATCGCCTCTTCGAAGCGTTTCTCCTTGAAGAACTGATTGTATTTCTCGACCAGCTCGGCGTATTCCTGTTCGATGCGAACTTTCGTCCCTTCTTCGCGCTTGATCGCCGATTCGACCTCGGCCTTACGCTTGGCCATTTCAACCCGCGGGGCGTTGATCTTGCGATTGTATTCGACGGTCTCTCGCGATTTGCCGAGCTGCTTGAGCAGTTGCCCCGTGACCCGTTCGTCGAGGCCCGAATTCTCGACGCTGGCCTGTGCCTTGTCGATGATCTCCAGCGCCTGCTGCGGCTCGGTGGCCGACAACCCTTCCGCACGGAACGTCGCATTGCGGATTTCGGTGCGCAGCTTGTCGACGGCTATTTGCCGCTGGTCTGCGAATTTGTCGATCGCCCGCTTGGGAAGCTCGTCATTCGCCGCCTGGCCGAGTTCGCTGTCTGGCACTTGCCGCGCGGCCAGCAACTGGATCTTCCTGGCTTTCATGCGGTGCTGGGCCAGGTATTCGCGGATTTCCTGGTCTTTGCGGACGTCGAGCCGCTCGCCCGATTCGTAAGCCTGCCGAAAACATTGAACGGCCAGTACCGTGTCGCCGCCACGAATTGCCAGCTTGCCGCGCTGATAGAGCTCGAGCGCCGAAATGCGGGTCGGGTTGACGGCCGCGGGAGCATCGACTTCGTCGGCGGCCTGGGCAACCTGTTCCGCCCGCGGGGAACGTGGCTCGTCATCCAGCGACGGCATATCGTCGGTGGTCGACGACTGCGCGGTCAGTTGCCGGGTCTTTTCAGCCGAACGGTTTTCTTTCTCGATACGGGCCACTTCGTCGAGCAGATTGTCGGGCGTCATCTCGAGCAGGTCCCACGTCACGTCCAGTTCGCTGGCGCGATTCGCCTTGGCTTTGGCCTGAACCAGACGACCGGCCTCGAAATCGGCCTGGGCCTCTTTCATGAGCGACTGGGCCTGGGCCCTGGCTGTTTCCTGTTGTTTCGCCGCTCGCTGAACCTGGGCCTCGTCCGGCCTGGACGCGTTTTCATCGACGTCGTCGGTTTGGCGCAAATCCCGCTGCCTGGCGGCGACCTGTGCCGGCCTGGCCGCCGGTTCTGGCGACTCTTCGCCGGCAGTCGCCTTCTGGGCCAGCATTGTGTCGCGTTCGGCGCGCTCGATCAGAGTGAGGACGTATTCCGGCGTATCTCCCAGGACGTCATAGGCCACGTCGAGCTTCTCGGCCTGTTGAACTTTAATGCGGGCCTCGTCCGGGCGGCCTTCCTGCAACAGGGCCTGGGCCTCTTTCAAGAGCTCGTCGGCCCTGGCGCGATCGGCAGCCGATTTGGAGGGGTTCTGCCGGACAAATTTTTTCGGCGATTTCGATTCTTTCGCGGCGGCGGCCCCGTTCGCAGGCTTATCGTCGGCAGACGCATTGTCGGCGGGCAGTTCGAAGCTCGCGGTCTCGACCTTTGTGCTTCTCAGTTCACGATCACTGGCGTCGGCTGTGATGACTCCCTCAGACGGCAATTCCAGCGAATTTTCGTCTTCGAGCAAAGAGCGTCTGCCGTCGGACCGGGCCGACTTGACTTCCTGCCCGGCTGCGGACTTGCCCGATGCATTCTGACCGGCCGCTTTCTGACTGCCATTGCCGATGCCGGCCAGTTGCTGCCGCAGTTCTTCGGGCTTCAAATCGTTGGGACCGCGCAGGACCTGGATCTTTTCGGCGGCGGACAACAGCCGGTCGGCGTTGGCGGCGTCACCATCGTCCAGCACCGTTCGCGCCCGCGCGACGAGATAATTCGAGCGGCTGATTTTGGCCGCGGGCGACGAGCTGTCTTTTTTCCAGGCGGCGTCCTGGTCCTTGCAGATCTTGATGTCTTCGAGCAGCTTCTCGGCGCTGTCGCCGAACATGCGATTCCTGGCGCCGGGCCGTTTGCATTCGTTGGCGAGTTTTTCGGCTTCGGCGATCTTGCCAGCATTGAATTTGTGGCGGGCTTCGGCGAGCTTTTGCTTGTTGGCTGCGGTCGACTTCGGGTCGCTGGACCCGGCTGCAGCAGTGTTCGCGGTCGGCCGCGTAGCCGGCTGCGAGGGCCCCGCGCCCGATTGCACGTCTGCCGATTGCCCGCGGACCACAACTCCCGTCTGGGGAGCCGGTGTTTCTGTTTTGGTCGCGGCTTTGTCTAGAGCCGCATGGGATGCTGTCGCCTTGGACGCGGGTGCTTTCGCTCCCGACATCTTCGATCGGGCCTGGGCGAGCCAGCCCGGCAAACGTTCGCGATCGGAGTCGCTCAGGTCGCGGCTGGCGCGACTGGCCGCCTCGAGTGCGGCGACCGATTCGTCGTAACGGCCTGCCAGGTAGTCCTGGCGACCTTGCTGGAAGAGCTGACTGGCCGAGAGCGCTGCTCCCGCCGGAGTGGAAGCGGAGGAGTCCGCATTAGCGGCGGCTTCGCGAACCCGCGCGGGCTCGGCGGTTTCGCCCAGGCTGACCCACCACGGCGAGGCGGTGAGCAAGCCGGCACAGGCGACGAATCCGAATACTCTTCGCAAGGTCGCTTCCTCCTTCTTTGAACTGCGAGTTGGAATTCCAGGGACGGCTGGCGGCAGCGTGCGTTCGATCGACCGAGACATTATTTCCTCGTTTCGAATTCCGGAAAACTCGGGTGTGAACTGTGTCAATTGTGATTCGCGTAGAATGTGAGCTGTGTCAGATAAGAAAGGGGCAGGCTGTCTTCGAGCCGACGGCCGAGAACGCCGGGGCGCGAACACAGAATTCGATTCGGTCACGGCGTCATGCTCATGAGGGCATGAACATGGAACCGCGACGATGGGGACGTGGTTTTAAGTTGTGCTTTTTGGGGGGAGAGAGCAGAATTGCGGGGTAGATACTTCAAACGGGCGCGAGAGGTCAAGAGCGTTCCGCCGTTTTTTTGGCGACATTGCGCGCTTTGTAAATAATTCCTTCGCCGCCCCCTCGTTTCCAGGCTCTGCCTGGGAACGCACTGCCTTCGAGGCTCCGCCTCGCGTAATGTAGTCATTCTCGCTCCGCGAGATGAGTGCTG
>Ga0068853_100001460_pt1 | contig 17146 bp, 23 predicted proteins | sample KBSCornC32_FD_65655 | JGI IMG/M metagenome (GOLD analysis project Ga0068853, IMG submission 65655) | Corn rhizosphere microbial communities from Kellogg Biological Station, Michigan, USA - KBS Corn C3-2 | ecosystem: Host-associated > Plants > Roots > Rhizosphere > Soil ...
GGTCAACGCAGTGGTGAGCAGCTTGTTCATCGCCGCCATGGGTCTGTTCACGCTCGGCACGCCTCACGCGATCATTCTCGCCGTGCTTCTCGTCGGCGGCTTCTTCAAGTCGCTCGAGTTCACTTCCATCAATTCGATCGCCTATGCCGATATTGACGTGAAGGCGATGAGCCGGGCCACGAGCTTCGCCAGCGTGGCGCAGCAGCTGTCGCTGTCGGCGGGAGTCGCCGTTGGCGCGCTCGTGGTCGAGGTCGAACGCATGGGCCGCATCGACAACACCGTGGTGGCGGGCGATTTCCCCCTCGCCTTCCTGATCGTTGCGGTAATCGCGGCAAGCTCGTTGTTCGTCTTCTCGATGTTGCCGAAGGAGGCGGGTTCGAGTCTGTCGGCCAGGGCGCGCCCGGTTGGCGTCGTTGAGGAAGCAGCACCAGCCTCGCAAGCCTAGGGCTGGCGCCGGTCGGATGCAGCGTGAGCCGGCAGCTGGCCGTCCCCCTGATGGCGCGGAAGGCTCCGGCGCTCATGACCGTCCTCGGCCATGAGCGTAGCGAGGATGCCTTCGCGCAAGCCGCGGTCGGCAACCCGCAAGCGCTGGCAGGGCCAGGTTCTGAGCAACGCCTCGAGGATGGCGCAGCCCGCGAGCACAAGATCAGCTCGCTCCTGCCCGATGCAAGGCTGGGCCACGCGTTCGGCGTAGCTCATGCCAATGAGGTCGTTGGACACGACGCGCACGTCTCGCGCCGTAAGCCAACAGCCATCGACACGCGCGCGCTCATAGACCGGCAGCTTGAGATGAATGCCTGAGATCGTGGTCACTGTGCCGGAGGTGCCGAGGAAATGGGCTCGCTTCCCCGCGATTCTCTTACTGAAGCGACGCTTCGTCTCGAAGCTCGTGAGGCCCGCCACCACATCCTTCACCATTGCCTCGTAGCTTCCCGGCGTGACCTCGCGTCCGCCATGACGCTCGGCGAGATTGACAACGCCGATCGGCAATGACGTCCAGGCGGCGATGCAGGTCTGCACGTCGACGCGGTCATGCAGCGTCCGGCGCCACGGCCGGCCGAGCCTTGCGAGGTCGAGCCAGATCAGCTCGGAGCTGCCGCCGCCAATGTCGAACACGAGCACCCAGTCGCAATTGCGGTCGATCAGTGACGCGCAGCCCGAGACGGCTAGCTTGGCCTCCGTCTCCTGCCCCACGATCTCGATGGAGAGGCCGGTCTCGCCGCGCACGCGCTCGATGAACTCGCCGCCATTGGACGCGATGCGGCAGGCTTCGGTTGCGATCAGGCGCGAGCGCGTCACCGCCCGGCGGCTCATCTTTTCGGCGCACACTTTCAACGCCTCGATGGTGCGCTTCATAGCGGCTTCCGAGAGCCGCCCCGAGCTCAGTACGCCCTCGCCGAGCCGGATGATGCGGGAGAAAGCGTCGATGACGAGGAAGCCGCGGCGCGAGGGTTTCGCGATAAGGAGGCGGCAATTATTGGTGCCGAGATCGAGAGCGCCATAGATGGAAGGCGCGAGAGACGCCGGGGCGCCCGTGTCATTGTTGCCCTGGGCTGCCGACAACAGGCCATCCGCCGGCGCGTTCGCTCGCGCCCTGGCTACGATCTGCGAGGAAGTTCTTCCCGCGCAGTTGCCGGTCTCGCCTCGCATGGCTGTGGCGTCACGCGAAGCCCTGGCAGCCGTGCGGGCATCGCCGCTCGGCCCACTCACAGTGATCAAACCTCTGAGCTCCGGAGCCGCCCTCACCTTGCGACCCTGGTCAGCGGACCGGAGCGTTGTCCTATAAGGCTAATCTATCAACCTATTGGGGCGCGTAAAGCAGCTTTTCCCTCCGCGCTCTCTGTCGAACTCGCTCGACCGGCGAGAAAAGACGCCAATTCAGGAAAACGAAAGCCGAGCATCATCGTGGTCCAGCCAAATAAGACGGCACCAAGCATCCAAGTCTGCCAGAAATCGAATCCGGAAATGCCGACAGTGCTGCCGACCGCAAACAGCGAATACCCGGCTCCCTGAAGCAAAGGGGGCCAGGTTCCGATGGTCCAAAGCCCCGCTAAACCGAGGCATAGCAGCAGCATCGCGCCGATGGCACCGAGTTCGAGCCAAGTCTGCAGATAGATGTTGTGCGGATGACGAGCCTCGCGGCCCTGCAAGGCATAGCTGGCATGACTAGGATCGCTGGCATCGGCTGGGATTCTGAGATGCAAGGCTCGCGAGCCGCGAATGCCGATACCGGCGAGCGGCCTCTCATAGACTTCGTCGGCGACATATTTCCAGATGTAGAACCGAGCTGCCACGCTCTGTGGTGGGAGCCACGTCCAATCCTCCCAGCCGAGCTTGTAAGGCAGAGCGCCAAGTGGGACGGCGAGCACGACGGCAACGATCCAGGCTCCGACGATTACAAGGCGCGCTGCCTTAAGCGACAGCGTGGCAAGCGCAAGCACGAGCGCGCCCACGAAGAAGGCCATGACCGACGTGCCGCTCTCGGACAGAAGGGTCGAGACTGCGGTCACCACGACCAGCGCGGCAATGGCGACGCGGCGGGCGGTCTTGGTCGGAAGCGCTACAGTCAAAAGCAGGACAGGGATGAGCAAGAGCACGAGGCTCGTGACATTGCGGTTGAGCACGAAAGACGAGATCTCCGTCACCCTCCCCTGCTCGATCTTCATCTTCTTCGGCGTTATCTCGAAGACTTGCACGAGATGGTTGTTGATGAAGAGCATGACCGACTCGTGGAACACGATCTCGAACAAGAGAAACGCCGCGCCGAGGATGAAACCGGCAAGGGCGGACTTCCCCAACACGCTCGCCTCGGCACCGCTGCGCAGCGAATAGGATGCGGTGATGAAGAGGGCGCCGGCCGAAAGCCCGAGCACGATCACGGCCTTGACAAGAGCCCCTGGACGGTCGGGCGCCCACAGGGCATTGACGAAGAGATAGGCGATGGAGATCGCGAGCGCGACGCCAAACGCGGTCTTGGCGAGCTTGAGCGGAAGTCGGGGCTCGGTCTTGAAGACGTGGAATGCTGCAACAAGCCCGAGCAGGCCGAACAACGCTGGCAATAGCCGGGGGACGCCGCCAGCCGCGAAGCAGATGAGGCCGATCAGTACGGCTTGCAGCCGGAACGGCAAGCGCGCCTCTCCTCCCCAATCCCGCAAGGCAGCACTGAACGCCATGTCACGCGCTCCTACCCAAGCGGCCCTATGCATCAGGCCACGCGCGCTCTCCCCATTGGCTGCGATTATCTTAGCAATTCTCGTGACGGCGGTGTGGCAGGTAACTCGCGGCAAGAATTTCGATTCTCGGCTTTAGGCGCGATTTTTGTGTAAGAGAGGGCTAGAGAAATTTCTAGTTTATTGCATTTGAAGGCGCCCGTAGCTCAACGGATAGAGCACCAGACTTCGAATCTGGGGGTTGCACGTTCGAGCCGTGCCGGGCGCACCAATGTCCTCTGAAGCCTGACGGGCGGGCCAATTAAGAATGGCCGCCGCCGCTGACGCGCCGACGGCCATGTCTATTTCCTTATACTTGGGACTCACTTGCTCCGCGTAAGGAGCTGTTATTTCGGGCAACCAAGCGTCGACCTTGAAATGAAATTCCCCGAAGGCGCGATCACATTTGGTGGTCGCCTGCGTGGCCTTGCCCTTCATGCTCTTGGCCGTCTGCTTGAGATCGGCCTGCGCATACAAAGTAGCAGTCTTCATATCTTTGGCGACGCCCTTTGCCCGGACCGGCTGACAGGTTCCAGCCTGGACCGGCTCGGCAAAGCTAAAGGCCACGGCAAGACTGGCAACGATCGCGGCTGTCAGGATTGTCTCGTATCTCATGCCCTACCTCACTCCCATTCAATTGATTTCGACGTATGTCCGAGTGAACGCCGTCCGGCACCAGAGCCGTTAGCAGTGCCGACGCGCTCGCCACAACAGATCTTCAGAGCTCTATGCAATTGCCAGCGCTATGGGCAGACATATTTCCAGCGGCCGAAGATACCTTGCTTCCAATAGCAGTAGGGGTTGGTCGGCGGGGCCCAAGTGACCGCATAGGCCGGCACGCTGACCACGTTGTAAGTCACCCAAACGCACTGATCGGCTCCGCACAGCCAATCGGCCTTCGCCGGCTGGCCGACAAAGAGAAGCGCGGCGAATAAAGATGACGCTGCCAAGATAGTTTTGATCATATAAAATCTCCCCAACGCTAGAGGCCATCGCGCCCGGCGGGATTTAACCCGGTCTTCGCCTCAGAATCCATGCGACTCCAAGGATGGCGTCCACCCCCCGCGAACGCCGTCGTAGTTGCGCCCCTTACCTTCCAACTTCAATGACTTAAGCCGCTTGTCTCGACGAGCTCCGATGCGCACATACGTTGAGCGCAACAAGTGCAGTGATCAGTTCGTGAGTGACTATTGAAAAGAAGAGTCTTGAAGACCGAGTATCATCTTAAACGCGAGGCGAAGCGGAGAGCCGCTCGTGCGCTCGCCAAGACCAAGGAGCGCCTAGGCCTCGGCGAGCCGCGGCCGCCTAGGGGGATCGTGCCCGATCCACTGGCCGCCACGACCCTGCCGAGGCGCACGAAGCTGCCGCCGACCTCAGACCGTATTCCCGGCAGTGCACCTTCGCGCGATCTGCTTCACGCCCACAGATGGAAACAGGGCCTCCAGGAAACAGAGGCGACGACACAGGAGATGCGACGAAAGGCGAGGCAGATTGCGCCGGCCTATAACAAGGGGGCGCTGCAATACCTGCCCGGGGGCCAGAAAGACGAGTGGCCCACATGAGATGAACAAATAACTGCCCCTCAAAAAAAGGAGGCCCTTGGAAACCGAAAGCCTGTTACTTAGCTAATATGGGGACTTCGGGGGAGGAACCAAAAGTAGAACTGTCTGGTTTTAAGGGGTTGGGGGAAAGCATCGGAGTCTGCCGCGATGGCCCTCACCTCAGAACAACATGCAGAAATCGCCGCAAGCTACGCGAAGGCGGCCTCAGACCTTTTCATCTCCCCGGAGCAAAGAGACGTGTTTGCCAGGAAGGCGGAGTTCTTCCGTCTGATGGCAAAGCTCGCGGCCAAGAAAAGCGCCTCTGCCCAAACGGCAGACCCTCCCGCGCCCAAGCAGCCGCCGGAGACCATTCCTTCGGGCGACGCCCTTCCCAAAGCCGTCGAGGAATTCCTTGAGCGCAGCGGCTCGAACGAGTCCAGTCCGCCGACCGCGGCTCACGTCATGGCGCTGATGCACCTCGCCTTGAGGTGGCGGCTGTTCCGGCTCGAGACAGAGACCTTCGGGCGCGGCCGAGCCAAGCATTAGAATTTCAAACGCCTAAAGCAGCGGGCATTGAGAAGAGTCCAAATGAAGAAGCCCGGTCTGCGGGGGTGCAGGCCGGGCTTCTCCTACGCAACACGATCTTAAACCGGGACAATTGGCGCTCGCTGAACGGGGGGCCTTTAACGATCGCGCCAGACCCAGCTCCTCAAACGTCCGATCCAGGATCAAGTTCCAAGGTCGCTTTAAGGCGCTGAGACTTGCGCACAGGATTCCGCGCCGCCTGCCCCAGCGGCGGCGCCGAACACCTGGCCGTGGTCTCCCCCGCCTATTTCAGAGGCGGAAGCGGTTGAGCGACAACAGCTTGATTGAGATGGAAGAAGCAGCCTCCCAGCGGCATCAAAGCCACCGAGAGGACCGCCAGGACGGCGATCATACGCATTACATGTTCCTTGCTACGCAAACTTGAGCTCCTAGAAGAGCATGTTTCCGGCCGCCATTGGTGGCGAAATTGCAACAGCATCCAACGACCTGCGGGTCGTGGCGATAAAAACAGCTTTGTTCACCATTGGTTAACCGTCTCGCGCTGCTATCGGCGTTGTGTCAGAAAACTGCTTTCTTCAGTCGCTTTGTGCGCTTCTCGGCGCCGCAATCCTCGTCTGCGCCACACATCTCTTTCTGCTCGCCACCTCGGACTGGGATTCGGCTACATTAGCCATCGAGCCGCCTCCGCCCGTGGCGGCGACGATCTCGATCGATGTGGCGCCCGCCCCGATTGCCGAGCAGCCGCCTCTACCGAGTGCGTCTCCACAGTTCACCACCCCCATGGAAGAGCAGCCGCAAGTCGCCACAGAAGAGCAGCCTCAAATCACCGCCGAAGCACGCCTGGGCGACCAAACGCCCCTAGCCTCGGCAAGCGCCAGGCTTTCCATCGAACCGGCAATCAAGGACGAGACCGCTCCGCTCGAGGTGACATCGCCCGCACCCGAGGTAGCGTCGGCTGCGCCTGAAGCGACTTTGCCTGCGCCTGAGCTGGCGTCGCCTGCCCCGAGTGAAATAGCCGCGGATGGCGCGGCACGCGCCGTCGAGGATAACGCGGAAAGCGCCTTTTCAGAAGGCAATGCCCTCGCCCCAGTCGACGAAAGTGCGATCGCGCAGACCAGCCAGCAGACGCCGCAAGAGACCGAGGAAGTACAGGCTCAGCAACCGGAGCCGGTGAGCGGCGCGGTCGAACAGACAGCACCAATTGAGATTGCCGCCGCCGAGCCCAAGTCCGAGCAGCCAAGTCCGCTCGTGCCCCGGCCTGAACGGGCGCCGAGAGCCCAGTTGAAAAAGGCACCCCCGAAACTCGCCGCGAAGGAAAAGCCAGCGCCAACACTTGCCGCGAAACCCTCCCCACGCCAGACGGAGCGCTCCCAAGTCACGCCGCGCGAGAAACCGATGGGGCTTGCTCCAGCCGACAAGCCTTCGATCTCGCGTACGCAGGGGCAGCCAAAGAAGCCAGATGCTGGAAGCTACAGCTCAAAGATCTGGTCGGCGCTTGCCCGCAAGAAGCCGAATGCCGGCCAGCGCGGGAGCACGACGGTAAGATTCGCCATTGGACCTGGAGGCGCGCTCCGCTTCGTACGCGTCAGCCAATCGAGCGGCAATGCGCGGCTCGATGAGTTCGCCCTCGCGACCGTACGCAACGCAGCGCCCTTCCCGCCACCGCCGATTCTCAAGGATGGGGCAGACGCCTACACCATCCGCATCGATTTCCGCTAGAAACGGCGAGTCGTTCCGAACTCGAGCCTCAGAGCAATATCCTGAACGCATTGACGATTCGCGAGCGCTAGCTTTTGGATGCTATGATCGATGTTGGCTTTACGAGAGAATATCCGACGGGAGGAGCGCCTATGGCGCAGGACAACTTTGCAAACCAAGGACAGCAATTCGCAGCCAAGGCGGCGGACTTCTCCCGCGCCGTCCTGAAGATCGTTTCCGAGGACGTGCGGACGTGGGACGTGTTCCGGTGGCTCGTAATCGTACTCCTCGCCTTGAACCTCCTGCTCCTCCTCTCGCTGGGAGGCATCAAATCTGAAATCGCCGCATTGAAGCAGGATCGCAGCGCCGCCGCCGAGGAGGTCGCCCGGGCCACCAAGGAGATTGCCGACACGCGGGCCACCCTGACACAGGCCATCAGCGACATGCGGTCGGCCCTGCAAAGCGACATCGCCAAGGTCAACACCAAGATTGATACGCGGATGCAGCAGGCGGCACCGAAACCTAGCCCGCCTCCACCCACAACGCCAAAGCCGGGCAAGACCAGACCTCAATGAGGTGCATCTTGCTTGTCGCGCGCCAGAGGTTCACGCTCCTTTCTATCTGGGTTGGCGACTCTTTCTGAAGGCCGAACATAGACATAGACGACGCGCTCGTCTGCCTCCTGCAGCGCTTCAGTGACGTCGCGGATGGCATCCTCGATCATGTCTGTCGTGGAATCACGGCGGAAGGAAAGAGTGAGTGCCACCAGAATCGCGCCGGGCCCAAGATGCAGAGTCGCCACCTCGTCGAGGCTGGTGATGCAGCCAATCCGGGCTAGGGCCTTCTGCAATCGCTCCATAACGATTGGCGCGACAGCCTCGCCGGCGATCAGGCTGCGCGTCTCGTTGGCGAGCACAAAGGCGACGCTCGCGAGCAAGAGACCAATGGCGATCGATGCTATGCCGTCCGCCCAGGTAACTTGAAAGAACGTGGCTGCGACCACGCCAATCGCGGCCGTGCCGATGTCGATCAGCGCCGCGGAATCCTCAAGCAACACCGAGAACAATGCTGGGTCCTTCGATGCCTTGATGAAGTCCCAGAGGCGGGTGGGCCGTCCGCGCACGACACGACGGTATTCCCGATAGGCGATGCGGAACGACGTGCCCTCGAATGTCGCGCCAATTGCCAACACCCCCAGGCTGATCCAGGGCGAAACCACCGGCTCAGGTTCGAGGATTTGGCGCACGCCTTCATAGACCGAAAGCACTCCGCCAAGCAGGAACACCATCAGGGCGACAATGAACGACCAGAAATAGGTTTCCATGCCATGGCCGAGAGGATGTCTCGCATCAGGCGGACGCTCGCCGCGCTTCTGCCCGATGAGAAGCAAGATCTGGTCGCCGGTATCCACCAGCGAATGAATCGCTTCGGTGTACATGGCGGTCGATCCGGAAATCCAGGAGGCGACAAATTTCGCGATCGCGATGGCGAGATTGCCCGCAAGCGCCACCAGGATCACAAATGTCGAGCCTGTGACCATGGAGGGTCCTTCGCTTGGCCGCCGCGCTATCGCTTCGGACCGCCGAAGGGTACAGACCCCTCGATTGGGTCGAGAGCCTTGTCAATAGAGCATGGCAGCGGCTAGAAGGGCGAGGTCCGGCGCGCGCTTCTTGCACGGCCTCCGGTCAAGCTCCACATTCGATCCTGTTGGGGGATCGTCTAACGGTAGGACAGCGGACTCTGACTCCGCCAGTCTTGGTTCGAATCCAAGTCCCCCAGCCAATTGGCATTCAAGCACTTTTCTTGGACCTCTACTCAGAACAGCAAGCCTAGTTGGGAGCCCGTTTGGGAGAGTTTGTTCTCGCTTCGAGCTTCTGTATTGCCGCTTCGGCCAATGCCGGATCGCGGTGCAAATAGTGGCTATCAAGGATGGATGTGTCCGGTGATCGATGCGATCTGCGCTTCGGTGCATTCGGCCAGGGCTAGGCGCGTCACAGACGTTCCGCGAAGATCGCTAAACGTCACGCCAATAATGCCCGCGTTCTTACAAGCCTTCCGCCACGACGATCGGAAGCCATCCGGAGTCCAGGGCTTGTCGTCGCTGTTCACCAAAATCAACGGGCTACGCTTAGGTGTAGAGTCCAGCGCCGCCTTTAGCGGGCGTCCGACAGGGATTAATACCCGGGCGCCGGTCTTGGACTGACGTAACGCGATGTTGGTTCCGTCGTAGGCCGACCAGGCAAGCCGAAGAAGATCGCCCTGTCTTTGTCCGGTCCAAAGCGCAAGTGTTAGGGGCAGGTGAAGGTGGCGCGGGGCCTTCTCGACAAAAGCGAGCTCATCATCAAGCGTCCAAATCTTATCGCGCCGCGAGCCGCGATAAAGGCGCCCTCCCCGCTCGCACGGATTGGCGTCCAACCAGCCATAGTCGAGTCCAACCGCTAGGATGCGCGCTAGTACGGCCCATGCGTAGTCAGCCTGCCGCTTGGACTTGATGGCGAGACGGTTTCGCCATTCCCTGAACACGCGCCGACACTCTCTCTTTGATTCAGAAAGAGCAGCGAGGGGAAGATCGCCGAACTCAGGTTCGATCTTTTTGTCAATGATCTCTCTGTAGTCCTCGCGGGTCCGCTCAGCGAGCCGTCGGAACTCATCCGTCTGCTGAAACTTGACGAGCACGTTAAGGAGTAAGCCCTCGACTGGCGCCCTTAGGCTCGCCACCGCACGGTTGTAGCTCGCGACAAACTCTGGATCTCCGGCCTCGCCGTCAAGACGCGGCCCGCCCTTCCAGGCGTACCAATAAGTGACGCGGGTGCCGTCCTTGAGCGTTTTGTTGACGGAGTTTATGCCGCGGAGTCTAACGCGCACGTTTGCGGTTCCACTCCTCGAAGGCGGTGACAGTGGATTCAGCGTCCGCGCGCGGAGGAATCTCGATCTTGATGCCGCAACCGGAGTCGATAGCGGCCTGCAACGTTTTGGCCGCGTAGGTAGCCAGTTGGCTAAGACGCTTTTTGGGGGTCGTAGGTTTTGGGCCTTAGCGCCCTGAGTTGATTCTGGACTATGCGAGTCACTCCTCTAACAAAATACTGGCCGCTCAACCCTGGCGGGGGTGGGGGGCCTTCCTTTTTTGGCCACCCGGCGGCTTGAAGCAGGCGAATCAATGCCCTGCACTGTTTGAATCATAGAACAAAATAAAAGGGCGGCCAGAATGTCACCCTGTGGAGATCGGGGAGATCGTGCGCATAAGCTGGTGGATGCAGTGTGCACGAAAACCGCTAAACCATTGCGGGTCTTTGAAAACCAGCCAAGCTTTCGCTATCCAGCACTTTTTGTGAAAGCAGGCCCTCCATAGCCTCACATCCCAGCGCCCTGCTCGAGGCCACGGTTAACCGGCTCGAAATGAGTTGAGCACGATAACATCTTTATGAGGACCTCAACGATTATAGCGTTGGCAGGATGCTTGTTACTGCTGTCAGGCTGTTGCCGCCCTTGGTTTTCTTCCGCAAACGATCCGCCTTCGTCACCGCCCCAGCAGTACGGGCAAGCATACGATCCGCCGCCTGCGAACTCTTATGATCCAGCGCCATACTCGTCGGGACAATCACAGGGCCAATACGCCCCGCGAACGAACGGTTATGGAACCGCTTCACCGTCAATGCCGGTGCCGAGAGCAAACCAGAACTACCAATACTAGAAGAGCACAGCCCTTTGGCCGTCAGTGAACTCGACGCCAGCACGTCCTGACACGCCGGACTCGCAATTTCATTGGTCTCTGCTAAATCGGTTGCATGTCTCTGGAGTTCATCGAGCCGCAACTCGCAACGTCAGTTGATCACCCTACTCCACGCGCAGGGTGGATCCATGAAGTCAAGCATGACGGATACCGAACGCTCCTCATCACCGAGCGGCGCAAAGCACGCGCGTTCACCCGCAACGGCTTCGATTGGACCGAGCGTTACTCCAGCATAGCAAACGCAGCAGCTAAGCTTGACTGCCGCTCTGCCATTATCGACGGCGAAATGATCGTTCAGAATGAGCGTGGCCTCTCGGACTTTGAGGCGCTCAAATCAGCAATTCGTTGGCAGCCTCATCGCCTAATCCTGTGCTCTTTTGATCTGCTGCGTTTGAACGGCAAGGATCGCGGAGCGAAGGGCGAAGCTGAAAAAGCTTATTCCGAGTGAACCCCCGTTTCTGTTCAGCGAAGAGTTCACCGGAGACGCCGAGGCATTCTTCCGAGCCTGCGCAGATCACCAGCTCGAAGGGATCGTTTCCAAACTTGCCTCCTCAAAATGCCGAAGCGGACGCAGCAAAACTTGGCTTAAGACCAAATGCTTCACTGAAGGCTCGTTTGTCATCATCGGCACGGCGCGTGATCGCAAGACAAAAGCTCCTCTGGCGTTGCTGGTTCGGGCTGGTGCGCAGGGCTTGGCATACGCGGGCTCAGCCTTCATCGCTCTTTCCGGTACCGAAAGAGATGAACTAGGTGCCCGCCTACGAACGAGTAGGCTTGAACGCTGCCCAATTCCTAAACTGCGATTTCCTGATGCTCAGTGGGTGAAACCGCAGTTCATGGCCCGCGTGCGTCATCTCTCGGGAACGAGCTACCTCCGACACGCAACCGTGAGAGCTATTGCCTAAGACGGAGGACGGCATCAATAGCCTGCCACGCCTCCTCATCGAACTTCACGCGCTTGCCACCATTCGTCTGGACATGAACGGCTGAACCACTCTATTGCCCGAACCACACCGTAAGCCGAGATGGCGATCACCCCTAGAAGGACGAAGGTCAATCCTAGAACGATTGAGAAAATGTCCGCGCGTAGGAATTCAAGCAGTTCGAGCCGGATCACCGCCGCGCCTATGAAAGCAAGCCCAGTTGCTACGATGGTTGCGGCAATTCCCAAGCCCACGCGATGAAAACTCCGCCGTCGGCGGAATGCACTGCCGTAGGTACTCAGAACCCGCCTCTGAGGTGTCCATTGATCCATATTCGCGTCCCGGCGCGATGAGTGACGTTCTGCTATTTTTCACCTGTCACCTTTCTGAAAACTTGAGGGCGATGGTTAACGGCGTTAGCCACTTCGCTATGTCTGATTCGCTACGTCGGCTCTCGCGTTCGTGGTCGCCCTACTCGATCCGATCAATTGGCCACCTAGCGGCGGCGTTGGGGTGGACTAGACCATCGCTTCTGACCGGCGTCAGCCGCGACAGAGGTGTAGGATGCGTGCCTCGTCGACGCCTTCGACGACGAGCCCACCGATCACAGTGCGTGGGACGGCAGTATCGCCGAACCGCCTGAGCATAATCGCTTGGACTTGAGCGGAAGTCGCGTCGAGGATGCTGTATCTAATGTGATTGCGCGCAAGGATGCCCCTGACTTGTCGGCAATAGGGACACCACCATGCATTGTACATGGTGACGCTCTTGCTGCAGCTGGCCTCGGCCGAAGACGGAGCAGCCGAGAGCAGCGCGACCACTGCCGCTGCGACAATGAGATGGCAAAATACCTTCATGGCACGGCTTTGTGTGGGCAGCCCCCATGCACAAGGCCCCCCTGGCAAGGAGCGGAGGAGCCTTGTGCGTATCTCTCTGCAGCAGTCTCAGCTTAACCAGGATGCTTCTTTGAATAATAGGCCTGCGCCTTGGCGAGATTTTCCGTGGGGTTCTTCATGAACTCAGCCATGGCCTCTTGGCTTCCAAAGCAATAGGTTTTGCCTTGGATTTGTGAATTGATGGAACAGTCGGTCGGTGTGTCTTTACCGGCGGCGAGACTCGCCGCGCACATGTTACCGAACTCGCCGTTTACAGCCAGAGCCGCCGTAGCCATACCAAGCAAGAACGCGACCGCAACGACGGACTTGAGATACGCTTTAACCATGGTTTCCTCCTAGGGGGTTTGGGGACTTCGGGAGTTCCCATCCTAGTATTCTAGCACCATTAGGCGTTTTCTCTGTGCATGGGTCACTGACGCGCTGCTACGCACACCAACCCGCAACTTCACCTTGTGAGCATTGTTGAAGGAAGGGGTTTTTCCTCACCGATCTGCGGCCTCAGGACGAGCCTCCTGGAGCCGTTTCTTTTTGACGATAAAGGTGCGCGGAGGCTAATCCTCAGAAAGGCAAGCAAAACATTCAGGATGGGTGGTGCTCTGGAGTAGGCCGCGCCCGCCGACTTCTCGCCCAGAAGGGCGAGCCCCCCTTCGGCGCTAGATAACAGCGAATCAGATATAAGCGGTTTTAGCCGATCCCGGCATGGGTCGGTCCCACAGACGACTAGCCCCGACTAATCTCCCTCGTCGGGGCTTTCTTTTGGAAATAACTGAACTCCCAAACGTTGAGGTGTTCGGCGCGGTTCTCTTGCCGGGCTTCTTTTAAGACCTCACATGAAGTACGTCGAAAAACATTTTTCATTGCGCATCTATCGGAGAGACGGCACTTCGAAGCTGCTTCTCGGCGTCACCGGCATTCCTCCCAAGGTCGGTTCGATTAAGACAATCAAAGTGGCCAAGGATGAAACTTTGAAGGTGATGGTGGTGGACCATCCTCGCCGTGATGAACCAGCCGAGGCCATAGAGGTATGAATACGTCCTCACCATAGATGAGGCCCGACCCATCGCGAGTAGCGTCGTGAAGCTGCCGAACTACCTAGCGGCTAATCCTGATTGAGCCACCCCTGGCCGCTGGCTCAGTAGTAGTGCCACCGGACGCAAGCACCTCCATGCCATCGCACACATCGGCGATAATGCCGACGGGTGTGCCGGATGGTGGTCCTAGCCACACAGACACCACCAACTCGCGTCCTACCCGGCCCGCATGCTAAGCGCACTTGGGTGGTCATACCCTCGGGCTGGTGAAGCGGCACGAGTGTCAACGCGTGCGCTGATGTTGTGACGGTTAAGGCGAAAGCAGCAACGGCGATTAAACGGATCATGTTGTTTCTCCCGACCAGCCAAGAACTGAGAGGCCGTCAAACGTCCGGTTACCCCCTTTGTTTCAAACAATCACCAGCCGGCGGACATTTAGTTTTGCGGGTTGCGATGGAGTAGGTGCCGCGCTTGCTGAGCCAGTTATCGCTCAATTTCTCAACGCAGAAACCTTGCTGGATTTTCTAAACAAGGGTTCTGTCAAAGATGGAGCCAAAATCTCCAGCGAAGTTGCTCCCTTCTCCGGCCCTTCATGGCGCAATGCATGGCAAGTGTGTGGCATTCGGAATACGGGATAACGCGCTTTCACGCCTACCTGCCGCCAGACAAACCGAAGAGTGAACAATTCAAGGTAGGGCTGAGCCTTCGAGACTGGCAGTGGAAGCTCACTGACATTTGTCTTCCCGAACATCTGCGGGTACAGTTGGCGCAAGAGCTTGTACGACGAAAGAATGAAGTGGATTAGCGGGTGTGCCAAAGCCGGAGGATGCGCTGCTTCTTTTGCGCCGAAAACGAAACGCTGCGAATCGTCTTATAGTTCTCAGCGGCCCCGGATTAGGGCCGATACACAATCCTGACCCCGGACTAGGGTCATTCATCTGAGCCCCGCCAGCTAGCACGGGGCTTTTCTTTTGGAAATAAACGAACTCGCAAATGTTGATGTCCTCGGCGCGGTTTACTTGCAGTTCCGCGCTAGCGTCCTCCCAAAGGCGCGGAAGCCCGGCCTGGGCCAGGCCGCCCGGCTTCTTCTAAAAACCTCGAATAGGCACGTGGATGCTCAAGGAGATTTTAAGAGATGCGAAAAACGATAATTGCTCTTGCGGGGACTACCGCACTGCTGTGCGGCTCACTGGTCTGGGCAGCTCACGCCAATTCGCCAACGAGCAGTGGGGCCTCGTTCCCACATAATTCTCCGATCGAGAGGATTGGTTGTACGCAGTCTGGAGATAATTGTCCTTATGGCTATCGCATAGAACGCCATGGCGGGAAGGGCTGGTCTTGCAAGCCTTGCTGGGACCAAAAGCAAGGATCGAGACACCGAGACGACGATGATGAGTATTACGAGCCGAGGCGCTACCGGCAATATGGCGAGGAATATTACGGGCCCAGACGCTATAGAGACTACGACGACGGCTATTATGAGCCGAGGCGTTACCGTGAGTATTGAGGAGTTGCGTGGAGGGAGCGCTGCGTATCGGCTATAGGGGTAACTGCGATCCGGCTTCGGTCGCCCACAGACACTAGCTGCGGCTAATCTCCCTCGTCGGCGCTTCTTGACGGGGGGTCAGGCCATAACGCGCAAAGGGGTGTTTTCCCGTCCCTATCGACAGTTATTGATTCGTTTGTCTGACAGGCGACCAACATCTCCATCGCAAAATCTAGGGGCTAGGACCGAGACCACCCGTCCAAGCCCTATCGCGTTCTAGTTCGCTTCATTTCCATGAGCGGTCCATGACATTGCGGGCAGTCTTTCAAATCGGTTTGCATTACGCTCACAGAATGCCTGGCTTTGACCCTGAACTTAGCGTTGAGGTGTATGGCAACCGCATTATCGTCACGCTGCCTGGCACCAGTTATTCGGTGACCTACGTCAAGCCTAGGGCCCAGCTGTGGTTAGCCGCCACGGACATGGTGCACGAGGACGATCCCCGCATTGCCATGACCTCCGCTGAATTTCTTGCCAAAGCATGGAAGGTCGCCAATGACAGGGCGAGAGATTTGGGTTGGATTGTGTAAGTCGGCGTCGGTTGGTCAGCAAGCTCTAGAAGCCCCGGCCAGGGGCTTAGATCCGACCGGGGCTGGCTACTGCCGCAGAGGATAAGCCGCTGCCGCAGGGAATAAAGCTGGCTACTTGAGGGGCGGTGCTGGCTGTGTGACCACGGCCGCCTGGTGGTGCCAGAAACAGCCTCCAAGACCGATGGCCGCTGCCATGGTGATGGCGAAAGCCATAAAAATGCGCATTGTGTTTCCCTCGTTTTGCTGAGCACTGATCCCAACGACTAACTTCTCTTTCCGTTGCAGTGAACACCAAACAAACTGGTGCTGTTGCAACGCAGCCACACCCTCATTCGAAGACTCTCACTACGATGGGCCTGGGCTTCGAGGGAGCTGGCAATCATGGAATCGATAAAGAATTTGCATGCCTTCGTTGAGCAACACGAAACCGTCGTGGCCTTCCTCGTACCGATACTTGCGCTGCTCGCAACGTTCTTCCTAATCGCGCTTGTGTGTGGATAGCAGCAGGGCGGTCCGCAGAACGCAGCGCCCGGCTTCTCGTTCGGAACACCGCAACTTAGAGCGAGTTTGCGGGGCAGCCAGGGTTAGGTCTGACGCCCTGGTTAGGCTTCGGCTTGGTTTTCCTCCCAAAGGAAAGAGCAAACCCGGCGCCGCGAGAGCCCCGGTTCGCACACGGGCCGGGGCTTCTTGTATCCGCGCTGATGCGCTAACATCCCTATTGGATGGAACCCGCAAGGCCATCCCCCTCATGTTGACAGGAAGCCTCGGTTGGAACTCATCCTGGATTCGTACCCGGCCGGGGCTTCTCTTTTCGCCGACGACGCACCTCTTCCTGCCCCGCATAAGCTCCGTTTTTCCTTTGAACCTTACGCACATCACAAATAACTCCGCTAAGTCGCGTGAACCAAAGAACAAATCTTTGGCACATTCCAAGGAGATCATGAGCGAGACGCTCGCATACCGCCGCGGGAGCGATGGCGTCATATAAGGAGATGCTCGCGCTCGGTCGCGATCCGGCAAGGGTCCGCGCGGCGGCTCGTCGGCTCCTGGCAAGCGCAGAGGACTGGACGCAGTGGGAGCGCGACTTTCTGGAGGGACTTGTAGCTGAATATGGCATTGATGCCCTGACATCACGTCAGCGCAAAAAACTCGCTGAGCTGCGCGAGGGTGCAGAATACGTCTCTACCATTGAAGGATTCGATGTCGCCTCACTGATCGAGAAATGTTGGCTTGGACGTTTGGATCTCGACTACGAGGACGATGTCGCCTTCATCGAACAGGAGAGAGGATCGACTTCGATCAAACGGCGCCATGTCGAACGCCTCTTACGGTGTTGCCGAAAGCTAGGTGCAAACGGTCCCTAATCGTTCCCTACCACATGCGCAATGTTAGCGCACATGAGAAAGCCGCGCACCACGCACACACAGCAGGCGGACATTAGCGCGATTCAATAGTAAGGAGGCGCAGATGGCCAACCAAGCAGTACGTGTTCCTGA
>Ga0068853_100001463_pt1 | contig 17125 bp, 16 predicted proteins | sample KBSCornC32_FD_65655 | JGI IMG/M metagenome (GOLD analysis project Ga0068853, IMG submission 65655) | Corn rhizosphere microbial communities from Kellogg Biological Station, Michigan, USA - KBS Corn C3-2 | ecosystem: Host-associated > Plants > Roots > Rhizosphere > Soil ...
TGCTCAACGTCACCCACAGCTACAACTATCTGAAAAATCTATTATCATAGCTGGGAAACATCCTTCCCATCGGCAATCCCCTGCTTCACCCGTTCGCGACTACGGCGCCTCGATCGAAAAACGCGTATACTTCTCCTTCCGGTGGTATTCCGCCACGATGATATGGCCCTCCTTCGCGGGGTAAACATCGGTCTTTACAGTTCCATCCTTATGCGGGATGGTCCTCATCACCTTTTTGCTGTTTACATTGTAGACATAGATATTCTCGGCATCGTCGATGATCATATAATTGCTCTTCGTATCCGTATTGACGACTTTATAAAAGTCTTTCTTGTCCAGATCGTTCAGCACACCAGCCGGGCCAAAACTCTTCGATTCGTCACAGTGCACACTATTGTCGAGAACGATCCTGCCCGAAGCCTCCTGCCGCACAAAAACTCCATCCGCCAGTTTGAATTTTGCGCTTCCCACAAGCGCCAACGCCGTTCCGGCAAAGATCGTATTACCGCTAAAATCTTTTGTCGCAGTGGCATATTTGACATAGAACTCCTTATCCGTAAAAAGGCCATCCGCCGAAAGTCCCGGGAATTTTTCGTCGTCCCAATAGCTGCAATTAGCCTTCATATCCCTGCCCGGTCCACCCAGGTCGATCGAGAACAGACCGATATAGGGACCGTTGGAATAGTCGAAAGCCGTCCCAAATTGCTTCTCCATGGCCGGACTGATAATACAACCCGCCACAAACGCATCCCCCGTCACAGGATCATTGTCAAAACTCAAAACTTTTAACCAGTTGTCTTTTGAATCCCTGAGATCGAAATCGATCACCGAACTGAGATCCTGCGGAGAATAGACGCATAGCTTGTACCCGCCCTCCGGAACACGCACGTCCCTCTTCTCCATAAGATAGATATAGGTGGCCGAGGCGTGCAGGTAATACCGGTCAGCGAGGTCAGGGATCGCCATCTTGTGGATCACTGCCCCCTTCAAATCGAACAGGATCAGGTCCTGCTTGAAACCGTCCCCGAAGAACAGACAAAAACCGACCCTGGGGACATTCCTGATCTGCATCCCGTATCTTAAAAGATTGACTACCCTGATCGAACTTGCATACGGACTCCTGCCGGGAACGGCCGCGGTCGAAAGGGCCGCCTCCTGATAATAGCTGCTGATGACCTTTCCGTTAAGGCTTATCCACTGTAGCAACACATGACTGGCCGCCGCCGCGTCTTCCACCTTTTTGTAGCCCCGCATAGTCCTGATCTTTTGGGTACCGGACAGCGCGGTTTGGATATATCCAAGACAAAGTACATTCTGCTCAAAAGACACCGTCTCCAACTCCAGGTTCTCTTCCCGGAAATTGACGGTGCCGATGTCATTCAGATTTTCGTCCATGATCGTCACGCGGTAGTTGAACGAGTCCGCATCGGCCTTTTCAAGCCGCGTAAATGCCAGATATCCGACGAGCGTATTGTCCTGGGTAATGGGTTTGAACTGGGTCGCGATATCTTCGCCGACCTCTCTGAAAACTTTTGACTGGGCCCGCAGCGTGGAGGTAAAAAGTACGAACAGCAGAGGAAAAACTAGTTTCTTCATGTAGACCAATTAGGGGTGCCGCAAGATAATCTTTTTCCCTCGTATCCACCCTTCCAGCCCCTTGCCCATCTTACTGCCCACAAACTCCACAATATCCACGCTCGCCAGCTTACCCCTGACAAAGGGGTCCTGTTTCATGATCCGCTCCACTGCAGCCCTGTCCTTCCCCCGCGCAATGATAATGCCCCCCGTCCTCGGCACCTGCCGCCCCGATACCAAAAATTCACCCGCGGCAAAATGTTTATCCAAAAAAGCGACATGCTTCGCCATCGAAGCGTCTATCTTTTCCAACGGCACCAGATACCTCAACGACACAATAAACAACGACGGCTGCGCCTGCTCTTTCTTCGCCCGGGCCGCGGCCTCCTTCTCCCTGGCCGCTGCTTCCCTCTCCCTGGCCGCGGCCTCCCTCTCCCTGGCCGCTGCTTCTTTCGCCTTTCGCTTCTCCTCAGCCTCCGCCAGCTTCGCCTCCTTCGCCGCCTTCAAAGCCGCCCTCTCCTTCTCCCGTTCACGCGCCTGCGCCGCCCTCTCCTTCTCCCTGGCCACCCGCCGTTCCTCCATCACCCGTCGCGCCAAATCCTCCTTCTTCTTCCCAGACACCCCCACCTTCCCCGGCCTCACCACCTTCTTCTTCCCGGGCCTCGCGCCCTTCTTCTCCAAAATCTCCTTCCTCCTCAACAATTTCTCCACCAGCGGGTCCGTTCCAAAAGCCGTCATACGCTCACCCCCCAATGTTTTCAACACCTCCTTCCCCAGCTTCGCCGCACCCGGATGCGCCTTCAGCCATTTCTCCCGGGCCGCCTTATCCCGCTGCTCCACGGCGCCCAGCGCCGCCTCTATCACCCGCAACTCCCGATGGTAGTCCTTAAGTCGCCGGTAAACCACCAATAACCGACCCACAGCATCCTGAGCCCCCGGATCGGCATCCACCACCCGCTGATAAGCCGCTGCCGCTTCCTCCAATCGGTCGGCCTTCTCTAACCGCTGTCCCTCGTCAAACAATTTTTTATTCATAGTATCCTATAATTTCCAATCAAAACACCGTGCCAGCAAAATCACCCGGCACGAATATTGAACCCCCTTACCCATGCTCGCCATAAAAACATCACTCCTCGAAATATCCTTCATGGACGAAGGCCCCCGCAACGGGCCTCCCATTTTTCTTTTGCACGGCTGGCCCGACGACATCCGGGCATGGGGCCAGGTCGCTCCGGCCCTCAACGCAGCAGGCTTCCGGACCATCATACCGTATCTGCGCGCCTTCGGCCCTACCCGCTTCCTAAAAAAAGAGACTATCCGCGACGGCCGCGGGGTCGCAATGGCCCAGGACATCATCGATCTTGCCGACGCCCTGGGCATATCCATTTTCTCCGTCGCAGGCCACGACTGGGGCGCCCGCGCCGCGTATCTGCTCGCCGCCCTATGGCCCGCAAGGATAACCAAAATTGCAACGATGGGCCTGCCCTTCCAGCCACGCGGCGAATTTCCCATACCCTCCTTCCCCCAGGCCCGCCTGTTCTGGTACCAGTGGTTCATGTGCACCGACGGCGGCGCCGCGGCCATAAAAAGAGACCCCGTCGGATTTTCGAAGATACAATGGGATACCTGGAGTCCCGAAGGCTGGTATAAAGAGGAGGAATTTGAAAAGACAGCCGCCAGCTTCGGCAACCCCGACTGGCCGGCAATAACACTACACGGCTACCGTAGCCGCTTTCTCCCCGAACCCGTCGACCACCGCTACGACGAATTGCAGCACCGGCTGAGCACCATCGCCCAGCTAAAGACCCCCACACTCGTCATCAGCGGCGAATCGGATACCTGCGATCCCCCCTCTTCCTTTGAAGAACTTGACCACAGCTTCACCGGCGGCTACGAATTGCTATCACTCGCCGGCATCGGACATTTCCCACACCGCGAAGCCCCGCAGGCAGTGGCAAACGCGCTCGTCCGGCACTTTAAGATTTGAGCAGCCGGTTCAGGCTCCTCACCGTAACACCCAGATAATTCGCCAGCTCCTGCTTGGTACAGGGCAGCTTCTCGTGCTCCAGGGCCTCCAGCAATTGGGCCAGACTATGCTCCAGCGGATTCAGCTGCTGCCTCGCCGATCGCTGGGCCGTGTCCGCCAGTCTCCTGGCCATCAGTTCGAGCACAGCACGATTGAGACCTTCATCGCGCCTTAGCAAATGCAAAAAACTTTCCCTGTCCAGAACATACACAGATATGTCCGTGATCGTCATCACGCCCGAAATAGCAGTGCCCCCCGATATCGCCTCGATCTCCCCCAGTATCTGTCCCTCACCCAAAAACTCGAGGATATATTCCTTCTCACCATCCTCCGTAAACGAACACTTGACGATCCCCGACCGTATAAAATAAACACTGACGATCTCACTCTCCTGCCCGATCAGCAAATGCCCCTTCGGAAACTTCCGCAACAATATACCCGCCTGCCCGGTCGCCGCCAGCTCGTCGATTATCCGCAGAATACTAGAGTTCTTCCTGATCATACCGGGACAAATGTCCCAAATAAATCCAACCATCGCAATAAATTTGCGCATGAAACCAAAAATCATCATCGCCCTGCTCCTGCTTACCCTAAAAACCCAGGCCCAAACCTCCTCCTGGCCAAAGATCGAGCTCCACCTGCACCTCGACTGCTCTCTCAGCTACCACGTAGTCCACCAGCTCGACCCCACGATCACCCCCGAACAGTACCGGCAACAATTCGTCGCTCCTCCCGTATGTACCAATCTGGCCGACTACATCACCCGGGCAGACAGGTCCGTCGACCTCATGCAGACCCAAAAAGCCCTGCGCCTCGTCACTCTGGACCTTTTCAACCAGCTGAAAAAAGACCACGTGATCTACGCAGAAATGCGCTTCGCCCCCCTGAAGCACCTCGATAAAGGCCTCACCGCCGAACAGGTCGTCGCCGCCGTCGACAGTGCGGTAGCCGAAGGCATAAAAAAAACCGGCATCCAGGCCGGCGTGATCCTCTGCACCCTCCGGCATTTTACCGGTGAGCAAAGCATGGCAACAGTAAAATTGGTCGAAAAATTTCGCGGAAAGAACTCCCATATCGTCGGCTTCGATATCGCAGGCGACGAAGCAGGCCATCCCATAGACCAGCACGTGGAAGCATTCCGGTACGCCGCCGCCCACGGCATCCCCTGCACCGCACACGCCGGCGAGGCTGCAGGACCCACGAGTGTCTGGGAGACACTGAGTAATTTCCATCCCACCCGCATAGGCCATGGCGTAAGAAGCAGCGAAGACAGCACCCTGCTCAGGCACCTTCGTGAAAACAATATCCTCCTCGAGGTCTGCCCCACCAGCAATCTGCAAACAAATATGTACCCCGACCTGGCCCACCACCCGGTCGATGGCCTGCGAAAAGCTAAAGTCCCGCTCAACATCAATACAGACTGCCGGACCATATCCAATACAACCCTCAGCAAAGAATACACCAGTCTGATCACCCGGTTCCACTGGAAAAAAGAGGATTTTCTAAATACGAACCTCGCAGCCGTCGACCACGCCTTCACCACCCCGGCTATAAAACAGCGCCTAAAGACCCGCCTCAGGCTCGCCTACGCCGGCATGGTCGAACAGGACCCTGGACCGGGAGAAAGGTCCGGCGAAAAATAATAAAATGATCATCCCTATAAACACCGAACCCCCAAAGCCCAGGAACAAAATATTATAGGCAACAGCATACCCCGACACAGCCGATACCTTCTTCAAAACCACGCCGGATAGGGACTGGAAAATTGCCCCTCCGATACCATTGCCGATACAGGCAAGCCCCCAGGCGGACGCGCACGAAGACTGAGGAACCACATCCGCCGTCAATGCCAGCGAATTGGCCGTATAGGAAGTATAGCCAAACCCCGCCAGCCCAAAAACGATCAGCGCCGACATAGGACTTCCGATCACCCACGGCCCCAGCACCAGCGGCAAAACCATCAGGGCGCCCGCAAGAACCAGCGAGATCCTTCTTGCCCTTGGCGTTGCAACTCCCCGCCTGATCATCACCTGCGTAAAATAACCCCCGACGATATTTCCGACATCGGCCATAATGAACGGTATCATCGCATACCAGCCGATCTCCTTCAATTTCCAGTGATGTACGTCGGCCAGATAGCGGGCGATCCAAAACGTGACAAAATACCATACAGGCTCGATAAAAACTTTGGCGAACAGCAAACCCGAAACATATTTATTCTTCAACAATGCAAAAGCAGACACAACCTTCCCCTTACCGCCAACCGCCTGCCGGGGTGTATAATAGATCAACCAAAAAAGAACCACCCATAAATACCCGAAGGCAGCAAGTATGATAAAGGAAGACCTCCATCCATAGCTGGACGCCAGCACAGCGATCATCGGAGGAACAACGACCGCACCCAGAGCCGCGCCGCTATTAAAGATCCCCGACGCAGTCGAGCGCTCATGCGGCGCAAACCACTCGCTGGTCAACTTCAGCGCAGCCGGCCAGTTACCGGCCTCTCCGATACCAAGAAAAAAACGGCATATGCCAAACTGAAAAGGCGTTGCCGCAAACGCATGAAAAAGACCCGCGGTCGTCCAAAAGAACATACACAAGCCATAACCCAGTTTTGTCCCCAGCCGATCGATAACCAGGCCGGACAACGAATTCGACAACATATACGCGACAAAGAACGCCGCACCGATATACCCAAATGCATCATCCGGGATCAGCTTCCTCAATTCCCCATCCGCACTCAGATAATTGAACGAAAGGCGATGAACATAATTCAGCGTCGTCGCCAAAAAAGCGAGGGAGATCATTACCCACCTCATTCGCAAAGACACTGGTGCGGGGATTCGGCTCATAGCGCAGATCTTACTTCTATCAATATCTCCTCGCCCTTTTCTTCCACCAGCGGATTGACCAACGCCCGGCCCATCCCCTTCCATTCAACTTTCATCTCATCTCCCTCCTCCAGCGCTACCCCTGCCCCAAAACTAAAAGCATCCGCCCCAAAAAAATGCACATGCGCCTGCAACGGCAGACGGTGCTCCCTGTATTTAAAATGATGATGTTCGAGATTGGCAACCGAATGCGCCATATTATCCTGACCCGTGTGCACCGGCGAGGACCAAAGCCCGCTCCCGCGACGAAGAACGCTTACCGTTCCCTTTATATCCGTAAAATCCATATCGATCACCAGTTCCGGGCCGATCGAACAGTTGCGCAATTTGGAAGGAGCCAGATACAGATAATTCTTCTTCTCCATCACGTGATCCGAAAACTCATTTGCCGTAGTAAACCCGATCCTAAACGGCTGCCCGTGCCGATCAACGATATATATTCCCGCTACTTCCGGCTCTTCTCCGCCATCATTGCCATGGACGGGAACGGTCAACGCCTCGCCATGCGCTCTCAAAACATGACCATTGCCCTTATAAAACCATTCCGGCTGCACGCCAACCACCCCACCGGAAGGCCTTCCCCCCTCTATTCCCCACTGATAAATCCGCATACTGTCCGTAAGCGTTTCTTTCCCCGCCTGATGCATCACCTGCCTGTTGAGCGCGCTGTTCTTGTGAGTTAGTCCCGTTCCCGATACCAGACAATTGGATTGATTATCCGGACAATCGAACGAAGGCAATAGGCGCCATTCGGTCCGGCCACTATACACCAGATCATAATCCAGCTCGTCCTTGCCCAAATGCATTTCAATGACCTCCCGAATGCCCTTCTGAAGGTCCAACGCCTTTACAGCAAGCTCATAAACCGAACCAATACCCTCCAGAAGCACCAATCCAGGTTCCTTTACCAGTGCTACTTTCCTTCCGGCCGTCGAATGACCGATCTGTACCAGTCGTATAGTCTCTTTCATATGGATGTCAATTAAATTTAAACAGCTACCCAGCCACCGTCAACCGAGATACAACTCCCCGTCATGTAACTCGACGCGGGACTCGCGAGATACAATGCGATCCCCGCGATCTCGTGCAATTCCCCCCACCGGCCCATCGGCACCTTCGAGATAAAAGCCTTGTACTTTTCCGGGTCATTCAATAACGGCAGATTGAGTTCAGTCGCAAAAGGACCGGGCATCAGGGCATTTACAGTAATTCCACGCGTTGCCAGTTCCATCGCCAGAGACCTCGTCAGCTGCAGAACAGCCCCTTTACTGGTTGCATAAGGCGTTCTTTCCGGGATAGCCGTTACGGAAAGCATCGACCCGATATTGATGATCCTCCCGTAACCATTCTTCTTCATGACCGGCACCACCTCGCGACACGCAAGCCAGGTACCGGTAACATTTACCTGCTGCACTTTATTGAAATCATCCAGGGACAGCCCCTCTATGGCGCCCCGGATATTGATACCTGCCGAGTTGATCAGTATATCGATCTTTCCATATCGGTCCACAGTCGCGCGAACCGCGTTTTTCACACTCTGCTCATCGGTAACGTCACAGTACACGGGCATACACTCCACACCGAATTCCGCAGCCAGCTCGCCGCAAGCCTTCGAACTCACCTCCGCGTCACGCGCCGCAATAGAAATAGACGCCCCTGCCTCGGCAAGCGCCCTGGCCATCGTCAGGCCCAATCCGCGATTTCCGCCAACGACGAGTGCAGACTGCCCGTTCAGCCGGAACAGGTCCAGTATTTTAATGCTCATGCGTCACAATATTGAATTGATCAAGATAGTCCTCCTTCAGCGTCAGGCCCATCCCCGCCTTTTTGTCATCCAGTTGCAGCTGGCCTTCCACAGCAACAGCCTCGCCGTTGAAGATGTACCAGAACATTTCATTCCCAACCTCTATTTCGGTCTGCGGGAAATATTCGGCCATCGGACAGGCAAATGAGCTCATCACCACATGGAGATTATGCATCTGACCGCCATGCGGGATTACTTCTACCCCATGTACAAGCGCCATATTGCAGATCTTCTGGGCTTCGGTAAAGCCGCCCACGCGATTGGTATCGAATTGAAAAATATCCAGTGCCTTTGCCTCCAGCAGATCGTGGAAACCATATCGGGAATATTCATGTTCCCCGCCCGACAGCGGGATAGACGTGCCCTGTTTCAGTTTAGCGAAGTTGTGAATTTCATCGGGCAGCAACAATTCCTCGGCCCATCTAAGGTTATAAGGCTCCATTGCCTTCAGCAACTGCCTGGCATAGGAATAATTGAACCCCATATACGCCTCGAGCATGATATCGACTCCATCTCCGACCGTCTCCCGCACAACACGCACCATTTCCACGTTCTTCTTCAGGCCTTTCATCCCCTCCGTCATCGGATAGCCGCACCTCATTTTCATTCCGGTAAAACCCTGCTCCTTGAAATGCGCTGCTTCCTGCTGCAGGGAATCCAGGTCCCGCGTATAAAGCCGGCTGTAATAAGTAGGAATAGACGGCTTGGTCCTTCCCCCCAGCAACACGAACACAGGCTGATTCATCACCAACCCTTTGATATCCCACAACGCAATATCGACGGCGCTGATAGCGGCCAGTACAGCGCCCTTCCTTCCATACGCAATGGTGGACCTGTACATTTTCTCGAAGAGATACTCGGTATTCAGCGGATTTTCACCCAGCAGCAGGGAGGAGATTTTCGAATCAATGATAAGCTGCGTAACATCAGGACACAATCCCGCATTGCCATATCCAATATGGCCTTCATCCGTCTCCACCTCGACAACCAACCAACTAAAAAAACGAAAAGGAGCCTGCGCGTCATTCTGAAATGGCAAAGCGCTCAGCGGCGTCGCGAAAATAGTGTCACTAGTCTTCACGGGCCCCTGCCACTGGTATAATTTGGTTCTGACCGATCGAATTTTCATCTCTAAAAATATCCAACAGCCTCGAACTTAACAAGCATTTTTTTACCTCTCGCCAACCATTTTTTATCTCCTTCTACGGAAATGTCTTATATTTCGTATCGAACGTCCCGTTGGTAACGGTAATGCTGTCATTGGGCGGCACCGGAGCGATCTTACCCGAAAAACTGCCCGCTATCTTCCCCGCTGTTTTATCCCATGAAGTGATCGTTATCGTCGTGGACGGCGCCTTACAATAGTAGGAAGTGTAGTTTTCTGCGGTATTTGTCGCCCGGTCCATGTGAAACAGCTGAAGCATGAACAGCGTCCCATACGGATCGTTGAACGGAACATTGACACTCAGCGTATCCGGAAACGTCAGGTCCATCTGGATAGAATCTTTCCCATTGACCGCAAACGCCAGGATTTCAAATTGCTGATTCGCGCGGACCGCATACTGGCTGATAGGAGACGTGTTCCTGAAGGAGGCGCCGAAAGGCAGGCCCGCTGATAACGTCGCGCCGATCGTTCCCTTGTCGGCAGGATCGGCGGGCTGATTCTTGCTACAGGAAAAGGCCAGGACGGCAAGCGCCACCCACAGAGTAGACTTCATTTTCATTTGAGAAGAGTTTAACGCCCGCTAAAAATAGGGCATATGGCCAAACTCTTCTCCAAACATAAGGTTAACGTTAACCTAAATATTCATGACCCTTAGGCGCCGGTCTTCCCGAGCGGCTCCACCCCCATCACCTCGATCCCATACCCGCTCAATCCCACCCGTTTCTTCGGGTTATCCGTCAGCAGCCGCATCTGCGTAATCCCCAGCATACGCAGTATCTGCGCCCCGATGCCATAGTCCCTTTGATCCATCAATTGCTTGCTGCACCCATACATCAGCCTCGGCTCCGCCGCAAACAGATACACGACGACACCACGCCCCTCTTTCTCGATGATCTCCATCGACCGGTGCAACAACTCATGACAGTTGCACAGCGACGAACCAAAAATGTCTCCCGCTCCACAGGCGCGATGCACCCGAACAAGGACGGCCCCGCCCTCAGCCCATTCGCCCTTGACAAGCGCCACATGATGAGCCCCGTTATCCGGCTGAGTGAACGTCGTCAGCCGAAATCCACCCCATTTGGTGGGCATATTCACCGTCACATCCATAGTTACCAGCGACTCATGACGGATCCGGTATTCGATAAGGTCCTTTATCGAAATGATCTTAAGCCCAAGGTCAGAACCGATCTTCAACAGATCAGGCAACCGCGCCATCTCCCCATCCTCCTTCATGATCTCCACGATGACACCCGCAGGCTCCAGCCCGGCCATGACAGCCAGATCGGTCGCCGCTTCGGTATGCCCGGCACGCCGCAAAACCCCTCCCGCCTTCGACCGCAGCGGAAAGATATGCCCCGGCCTCCCCAGGTCGGCAGCCGTCGTCGAAACATCGATCAGCGCCTGCACCGTCTTCGACCGGTCCGCCGCAGAAATGCCCGTCGTACAGCCCTTCCCGATCAGATCGACACTGACGGTAAAATTCGTTTCATGCGTCGCCGTATTCGTCCCCACCATCGGCTCCAGCTGAAGCTCGTCACACCGGGCCTCGGTCAACGGCACACAGATCAGACCCCGCCCACGCGTCGCCATGAAATTGATCACCTCCGGAGTCGCAAACCGCGCCGCCACCATAAAATCACCCTCATTTTCCCGGTCATCGTCGTCCACAATGATCAGGAGCTTACCCTGACGAACGTCTTCCAAAGCTTCGGAAATACTATTTAATACGGTTGCCATTGCCGCGAAATTAACCCATTTAAGACTTTCGTCAAAGGTCATCGACCCGGCAACCCGCCGAACCCGTCATCACTGCACCCTCCCCTTCTCATCCTCAGCCCCGGTCGTCCGATCCCGGCTCGCCCTGAGCTTGTCATTACCAAACGAACGCGTATAACTTAACTTAATGGACCTTTGAACAAAATTTACTCCTATCCGTGCCGCCTCACGAAATGCCGGACTATCGGTCGTTAGAACAAAATCCTGCGAATCCAGAATATTGGTCGCGGTCAGCGTCAGCGCTCCCCTCCTTCCTGCCAGTTTCTTCCTCACACCCAGATCGATCGACCCATACGCACTCTGCCTGTTGGTGCCCGACAGACGCGCCGACTGATAAAAGCCCGACAACTCCATCGTATACCCCTTCGGAAGATTAAAACTCTCGATCGCAGTAACATTGACATTCACCAAACGCCTCGTCGCCGGCAACTCCCTGGCGATATCCACTTGCTGCCAGATACCCGCAACATTATACTGCATTTTCCACCAGTTGCCGATTTCCACCGGGACGGAAAGAATAGCCGTTAGCAGCTTTTGATCCGTCAGATTCCTTCCGGTGAACAATACCTTGTTGGCCAATGTATCGATCAACGGCTGCAGCGTCACAATGGGTTGATTCTCCCGACTGAACCCCAGCGAGAACAGATATCTCTTCCACGTATAGGCGCCCGTCACCGAATAAGAAATTGCCGGCTGCAGCGCCGGGTTACCCGTTATCCAGCTGCTACCGTTCAGAAAATACGTATAGGGCGCCAACTGGTCGAACGTAGGCCGCGAAATTCGCCGGCCAAAAGAAAGGCTCAGCGCGCTATGCGCGTTCAAAGTTTGCGTGAGCAACAGGCTGGGGAACAAATTCCCATAGTGCCGGTCGATCACATCCTTCGGTTCTTTCGTTCCCAGGTTATAGTTGGTATATTCATACCGGAGTCCTGCCCTGATCCGCGTCGCAGCCGCCGGCATTAGATCGAATGAGGTGTACACCGCCGTATAATCCTCCTTCACCTTTTGATTGGACGACAGGCCGGCGTCGGTATTCCAGCCACCCTGCTCCAGCCGCTCGACATCCAGAACATTGGTCAGATCGTCCACGGTCCGCTTAAATCCCGCCTCCATCGAAGCCTTCTTACCCAACTTCTGCGAATAGTCCAGAGCCCCGATCCAGAACCGGAGAGGGGTGGTCTTAAAACTTTGCATGTGCTGATCATATAGAAGATCCCCTCCGGGCTTGTAATATGCCGCATAATAAAAATACGGCTGCGCATTCCTGTAATAGATATAGTCGAAATTCGCCGACAGTTTGCCGCCACCCCCAAGATCATGCTGCATATTCAGATTGACGCCGATATTCTTCCAGGTCTTTAACTCGCTGTTGGCCTGCCGCACCACGGTATCCAGGCGACCGTCGCTCAGCACATCATTTTCATTATGTTCCGAATGCGTGTATTTGCTGTGGTAACCCGTCACCAGAACACCCAGAATAGTTTTAGGTGCTATCTGATAATCCATACCCAGCCGGACGTTGATCACCCTGTTCGCCTCCGTCCTGTCCGCCGCAAACCGGTTTTCGACAAGCTCACCTCCGAAAGGAACTTTAGTATACAGCTCGATAGGTAATGGCTTCTTCACGCGGGAGTAAGAGAAATTCCCATACAGGTTGATCTTTTCTCCCCGGTAATTGACGTTCATATTCGCCTCGTCCACCAATCCCCGGCCATAGCCAAGGGTGGCAGAATACGATCCGTTGATACCCGAATTGGGATTGTTCTTCAGAATAATATTGATATAGCCGGCGTTGCCTTCGGCATCCACACCGGCTGGCGGCGCCGGTATCAGTTCGATCTTTTCGATATTATCGGCATTCATCCCCTGCAGCAGGTCCATCATCGCCTCCCGGGGCAGGTGTTCCACCTTGCCATTGACCATCAGCCCTACCCCCTCCTTTCCATTGAGGGCGACAACACTGCTTTGCCTGTTGACGGTCACACCCGGCGACCGTTCCAGTATCTCGAGGGCAGAACTCCCGGACGATACGACACTGCTGGCGACATTGATCACAACCCGTCCGGGCCTTGTTTCGTAAAAAGGTTTCTTAGCCGATACCGTCACCGTCTTTAGATTCACGGCCGGCCGAATGGAGTCTGTTTGCGCGTTACAAACAATACCTAATGCGGCACTCAGGAGCACGAGGCCGATAGTTTTGAACTGGGACATCCTGCGAAAGTAGTAAGCACAAACCCTCACCAGGCCCCCGTTTCCCCAACGGTCCGCCTCCTCTCCCAACTGGCGGGAGAGCATCCCCGTGGTCCGGGAATTGCAAAACCATTCCTAATGACAGACACCTTTCGCCACCGGCAGATCGCATTGAACAACACCGACATCCACCTCATCGAAGGCGGCCAACCCGACGCGCCTCCAATCCTCTTCCTGCACGGCTACCCCGAATCATGGATCGCATTTGCCGACACCATGCACCGCCTCGAAGAAAAATTCCACGTCATGGCCATCGACCTGCCCGGGATCGGACTATCCCGCGGCGACATTCCAGGGGACAAAAAATCACTAGCCGCCCTGATCGACTCATTGCTGGAACTCCTGCAGCTGCCGCCGGTCAGAATAGTAGGCCATGACATTGGCGGAATGATCGCGTACGCCGTCCTGCGGCATTTCCCTCGTCATATCTCCAGGGCAGTGGTGATCGGCACGGCCATCCCCGGCGTCGATCCATGGGAGGAGGTAAAAAGAAACCCCTATATCTGGCACTTCGCCTTTTATGCCATCCCCCAACTTCCGGAACAACTGGCTATCGGCCGGACCAGACCGCTCTTCGACTATTTCTTCGACACCCTCAGCTACAATAAGAACGCTATCGGAGAGTCCCGGCGCGACCAATACGTGCAGGCTTACGACCAACCCGGATCCCTGACCGCCGGCTTCAACTGGTACAGGGCCTTCCCACAGGACGAACGGGACAACAACGGCCTCCCGCCCACAACCACTCCACTATTATATATTCGGGGAGAAAAAGATACCGGAAGGATCGAAGACTACGCCGCCGGCCTAAGAAAAAACGGCGTAAGCAACCTGTCAACCTCCCCGATATCCCGCAGCGGCCATTTTGTTCCCGAGGAAAATCCTGCAGATCTCGCGCAGGCGATCGGGCAATTCATAGCATGACGAAAAACGCCCATTACAGACCTATTTCGGTACAACCTGCGAAGCATTATAACCAAACTCCCTCTTAAACGCGACCGAAAAATGCGCCAGATTTTCGAACCCCGCGTCGATATACACGTCGACAGGCTTCTGCCTTTGAACAGCGATCTGATAATGTGCCCTCTCCAGCCGCTTTTTTAGGAGCCAGCGGCCGGGCGTGGTGTGAAAAATAGTCTTGAAATCTTTTTTGAACGTCGTCAGGCTCCGCCCCGTCAGATAGCCGAATTTTTCGAGCGGCAGGTTGAACATAAAATTGCGCTCCATAAATCCGGCGAGATCGGCCTTCCCCGGCTCCTCCAATACCGCAAGTATCCGCCGGATACGCGGATCAAAACGATCCAGCACGGTAAGACATTCGTTGATCTTGATCTCCGCCAGATCAGACGGTAGTTCGTCCTGCAAACTGAAATAAGGCGCCAGCGACCGAAAGAAACTTTCTACGAGTGGATGCCTGTTTACCTCTATAAGGCCGGCCCACTTGCTTTCAGCGGGATTCAGCGGCCTGGACCCATAAAATCGCTGCAAAATATCAGCCGGAAACAACAGAGACACCGAACGGAAAGGCTCATCAACGGCAGGCAACTTCACCAGTCTCCCCAATTGATTCCGCGGGATGATCACAGCAGCACCCGATCCAAAAACAGCAGACTGATCCCCATAGGCGATCTCCAGCGTACCCGCGAAAATATAGACCAGCGCATGCTGGTCCAGCACCAGTTCATTACTATAATGTTTCTCGCGCTTACAGCTAACAAAGACTCTCCCTTTGGTCGTCCCGCCTGATTGCATGTTCTCCATGAATTGATCCACAAAATTAAGCCAATCCGAGATCAACCAGACTCTGACCGGTCGCCAAAACGGCCTCCTTGTTATTTCGGGGCTGCCAGCCGAGCAACCGGATCGCCTTATCAGGGCTGGCCTCCTTGACCATACCCAGATGAGGGACAACGAGCCTGACCCTCGGATTAAAAAGAGCAATAACGCGGATCAGCCAACTCGGCATCTCCTTTTTGGGCACCCTCGCAGCTTTCGCTCCCAACCCAGCCCGCAATATATACGCAATATCCAGCATCGACAAAGCCCCGGCGGTCGTAGCGAGGAACCGCTCCCCATTTGCCGCCGGCAGCTCCATTGCCCGGAGGTGCAGGTCGGCAACGTCGCGTACATCCACATACGCAAACCTGATCCTCGGCACGCCTTTCATCCTTCCGTCCAGCGCGCGGTGTATCATCTGTATCGAATGCGAGTAATCCGCACCCAAGACCGGCCCCAGCACTGCCACCGGGTTGACCACGGCCAGTTCGAGCCCCTTCCCTTTTCCCGCGACATACTCCCATGCCGCCTTTTCCGACAACGTCTTGGATTTCTGGTAGGCAGGCAGATCCTGCGACAAGTCGGACCAGTCCTCTTCCGTGTAGGGTCCCTTTTTGTGCGTACCCATCCCTACCGCACCAAAAGCTGACGTAAGCACCACCCGTTTCACACCCGCCGCCTTCGCTGCACGCAGCACAAACAACACTCCATTTACCGCCGGAACAATAAATTCATCTTCATGCTTAGCCGCCGGATTCGGCGTCGGCGAGGCAGGATGAATAACATAGGTGCAGCCTCTTACGGCCTCAGTCCATCCACTCTCCTCAGACAAGTCCGTCTCAACAAAAGACAGATCGTCAAAATTACGGATACCCCCTACAGCCAGCATTTGTTTTACATCAGCCGTCCGGCTGAGCGATCTGAGGCTGGCCCTGACCCTATACCCTTTATTCAGCAGCGCAATAATGCAATAACTCGCGATAAAACCCGATCCTCCGGTAACCAATACAGTTTGCTTCATATCTTTTTATGCAAAACTACCACTCAGCGCTTCAGAACACTTTGCTGTAAAGTCGTTTCTGCTTTGCGCAAAAGTCACAAATACCGTAAAAACACCCGGGTCCATCTACCCCTAATTTCATAATTTAGAAAAAAACTTATACTATGAGACCCTGGCAAGGCATTGTGGGCCAACACTTCACCCCCGTCCAATTCGACCAATATATACAAACCCTGCACTGGATCACCTGGCGCCCCTCCTTTATTGTATTACACAACACAGCAATACCCAAACTCAGCGACCTGCCCAACGGCTTTTCCAACGCAAGCATGCAGGGATTCGTCAACTACTACCGCGACCAGCAACACTGGAGCGCCGGCCCACACCTCTTCGTCGACGACCACCTCATCTGGGCATTCACCCCAATGACCACCCCAGGCGTACACTCCCCATCCTGGAATAACCAATCTATCGGCATCGAGATGCTCGGCAACTACCAGACCGACGACTTCAACACCGGCAGAGGCCTGGCCGTGCGAAAGAACGCCATGGCGGCGATCACCTCCATCTGCTCCATCTTCGGCTGGACCTCCCAAAATATCCGGCTGCACCACGAAGACCCCCTAACAGACCACAAAGACTGCCCAGGCAAATTTGTCGTCAAAACCGCAGTCCTCACCGACATCGACGGCTTGCTCGCGATCAATCACCCCGGCGAACACGACCCGAACACCGGGAGGCTGGCCTGAACCTATAAAATACTAAAATTCCGGGAATCAAAAATCCGTGTTTTTCTCCTTTTTTTGGCGGCCCCGGCCGAATACCTTAGAGGTCGATGAAAACCGCACAGATCGAGACT
>Ga0068853_100001468_pt1 | contig 17108 bp, 22 predicted proteins | sample KBSCornC32_FD_65655 | JGI IMG/M metagenome (GOLD analysis project Ga0068853, IMG submission 65655) | Corn rhizosphere microbial communities from Kellogg Biological Station, Michigan, USA - KBS Corn C3-2 | ecosystem: Host-associated > Plants > Roots > Rhizosphere > Soil ...
TCAGACGGCCAGGCGGCCGATCAGGTCGTGCTCGTCGGTGTGGATGATCTCGACCTCGACGAACTGGCCCGGCTTGAGCTTGTGGCCGTCATCGATGCGCACGATGCCGTCGATCTCCGGCGCATCGGCCTTGGAACGCGCGATCGCGCCGTCCTCGTCCACCTCGTCCACGAGCACCGTCTGGCGCGTGCCGACCTTGCGCGCGAGGCGCGCGGCGGAAATTTCCGCCTGCGCTTCCATGAAGCGCTCGAGGCGTTCTTCCTTGACCTCCTCCGGCACGGGATCAGGCAATTCGTTCGCCCTCGCGCCGTCGACCGGCGAATAGGCGAACGCACCGACGCGATCGAGCTGCGCCTCGTGCAGGAACGCGAGCAGTTCCTCGAACTCGGCCTCCGTCTCGCCGGGGAAGCCGACGATGAACGTGCTGCGGATGGTCAGCTCGGGGCAACCCTTGCGCCAGGCCTGCACGCGCGCGAGCACCTTGTCGACCGCGCCGGGACGCTTCATGAGCTTGAGGATGCGCGGGCTCGCATGCTGGAACGGGATATCGAGGTACGGCAGGATCTTTCCATCCGCCATCAGCGGGATCACGTCGTCGACGTGCGGGTACGGATAGACATAGTGCAGGCGCGTCCACACGCCGAGTTCGGCGAGGCCTTCGCACAGGCCGTTCATACGCGTTGCATGCGCCTTGCCGCGCCACTCGCGTTCGGCGTACTTGAGGTCGACGCCGTAGGCGCTGGTGTCCTGCGACACGACCAGCAACTCCTTGACGCCACCCCTGACCAGCTTCTCGGCCTCGACCAGCACCTCGTCGACCGGGCGCGAGACGAGGTCGCCGCGCATCGAAGGGATGATGCAGAACGTGCAGCGGTGATTGCAGCCTTCCGAAATCTTGAGGTACGCGTAGTGCTTCGGCGTCAGCTTCACGCCCTGCGGAGGCACCAGGTCGAGGAACGGGTCGTGCTTGGGCGGCAGCGCCGCGTGCACCGCGCTCATCACGCTCGCGTAGTCCTGCGGGCCGGAGATCGACAGCACGCCGGGGTGCGCCTCGCGGATCACCTCGGCGCGCTTGCCGAGGCAGCCGGTCACGATGACCTTGCCGTTCTCCTCCAGCGCCTCGCCGATCGCATCGAGCGATTCGGTCACCGCCGCGTCGATGAAGCCGCAGGTGTTGACCACCACGATGTCGGCCGCACCGTATTCCGGCACGATGTCGTAGCCCTCGACCCGCAACTGGGTCAGGATGCGTTCGGAATCGACGAGGGCCTTCGGGCAGCCGAGGCTGACGAAACCGACCTTGGGATTGCGGCGTGACATGGGAATCCGGGTAGCGACCTGCAACCGCGCATTTTATCCCCGAATCGGCAGCGCGGCCATGTCCATCCCGGCCAACCCGACCCGCTGCGGGCTTCCCTGCTAAGATCCTTCCGGCGCCGTACCACGCGGCGGATTGTGTACGGCCCCGGGGGAAGGCCGCGCGATGCATCGAGGGGTCCAGTCCGGCTCTGTGCTCATGAAGGGCGCGCTCGCGACTTCATTGGGAATCCTCTCCCTTTTCGTCGGTCCATCGGCGATCGCGCTCGACTCCACTTTTCCACTCGCGCGCCTTGCCGCCGGCAGCCGCCAGGCTGCAGCCATCGCCGACTCGGTGCTGGCCGACAGCACGACCCTGCAACTCGTCCAGGCACTCGCCGGGCCGTCGACGCGGCAGGCGCTGCTGACGACGCTCGGCTATTTCTCGCTCGCGCTCGACGTGCCCGAAGTCGCGGACCGCCAATGGTCGCAGGCGCTGGAGATCGCCGAACGGCAGGGCGACACGGCGGCGATGCTCGAACCCGCCCTGCGCGCGATGCAGAGTTCGGTCGCGCTCGGCAACTACGAGCGCGGCAGCCAGTTCGCCGAGCGCCTGCGCGCGCTGGCGCGGACGCGGCACGACGTGTCCGCCGAGGCGCAGGCCGAGAACGCGCTCGGCGTGATCGAACGACGGCGCGGCCACCTCGACGAAGCGATCACCCACCAGCAGCGCGCGATCGAATTATTCAAGCAGGATCGCAACGGGATCGGTGCCATGCGCGCGCTGTCCGACCTCGGTACGGTGCTGCGCGACCGCGGCGACTTCGCCGGCGCCCTGCAGGCGCAGCTCGAGGCGACCAGCGAACGCGAGCGCTCCGGCGACCGCGTCGCCAATGTCTACCGCAACCTGGCCCTGCTGTACCGCGAGATCGAGGACATCGCTGCCTCGCGTGCGTATTTCCAGCGCGCCACCCAGGAAGCGCTGCGCGACGGCGTGCCCTCGATCTATTCGTCGGTCACCGGCGCCTATGCGAGCCTGCTCAACGACATCGACGACCACGACGCCGCGCAGAAGGCCGCGAACGAAGCACTCGCGATCGACAGCGCGCTCGGCGACCGCCCGCACCAGGGCTTCGAGCACCTGGAACTCGGGCGCGCCCGCATCGGCCTGAAGGACAGCACGGGTGCGCTGGCGGAGCTCGAACAGTCGCTCGCGATCGGGCGCGAACTCGGCCAGCGCGAGCTCGTCGCACGTTCGCTGCTGCATATGACCGAGATCGCGCTCGGCCACCACGAGCAGATGCGCGCGCGCGGTCTGCTCGACGAAGCGATCGCCGGGCTCGAAGCGACGCGCCTGCGTCCGCAACTGGCACAGGCCTATTCCCTGCGCGAGCAACTCGCGCGTTCGGAGCACGACGACACCGACGCGCTGCGCTTCGCGCACAAGGCGGCGGTCGCGCGCGAGGAACTGATCGGCATCCGTGCGAGCCGCCAGCTCGCCGCGCTCGAAGTCAGCCATGCGCGTTCCGACGCCGAGCAGCGCCTCGCGATGCTGGCGAAGGACAACGAGTTGCAGGCGGCACGCCTGCAGGCGCAATCCCTGCAGCGGCGCCTCGGCGGCATCGCGCTCGGCGGCCTCGTGCTCGCGTTCGTCGCGCTGATCTGGCGCTACCGCGGCATCCAGCGCCTCAACGAGGCGCTCGGCCTGCGCAACGCCGAGATCGAACGCCAACGCTCCGCACTCGGGCACGCCAACGATGTCCTGCAGCGCCAGGCGGCGGATCTCTACCTCGCGGCGACGACGGATGCGCTGACCGGCGTGCTCAACCGCGGCAGCCTGCTCGAGCAGCTCGACCAGCGCATCCTCGATTGCGAAGGCGCCGGCAAGCCACTCGCCTTGATGCTGGTCGACTTCGACAACTTCAAGCAGATCAACGATCGCTGCGGCCACCTGTTCGGCGACCAGGTACTGGTCGCCGGCGCCCAGGCGATGCGCGAGCGCCTGTCCGACGACGACCTGCTCGGCCGCTTCGGCGGCGAGGAATTCATCGTGATCACACGCGATCGCGATCCGGCGGATGTACTCGCACTGGCGGAGCGCCTGCGCGAGGACGTCGCCGCGCAGCTGGCATGGACCGCACCCGAGCTGCGCGCGATCGCCACGATCAGCATCGGCCTGACCTTCCTTGCCGACTTCGAATCACCGGCGCGATCGGCCGCCCTGCTCGAAGCCGCCGACCGCGCCCTCTACGAAGCGAAGCGCGACGGACGCAACCGCGTGCGCCGCTACGCCGCCTAGTACCGAAGAGGCGCTGCAAGACGTGCAGGAGCGCCGCAAGCGCGAACGGCGAGTTCGGAATGTCGAGCCTTGTCGCGGCTGCGCCGCCCCTGCACCATCTCGTCGCGACCTTCGAACTCGCATATTCGCGCCGCGTCGCTTAGCCTTCACCATCTCCCATGGAACCGCGCGAATGGGCCACGGCATCCAGCTCAACACGACACGCCTGCATTGCATCGGCGCCTATGTCGCCCGCCCGGAGGGTGCGGCCAAGGGCGGGCTCGTCGTCGCGCAGGAGATCTTCGGTGTCAACGCTCACATGCGCGCGGTGGTCGACCGTTTCGCCGCGCACGGCTACGTGGCCATCGCGCCGGCCTTCTTCGATCACGTCGAAGCAGGCGTCGAACTCGCGTATGACGCGGAGGGTTTCCGGCGCGGACGCGAACTGGTCGGCGAAGTCGGCCTCGACCTCGCCGTCGAGGATGTCGCGAGCGCGGCAGAGGCGATCGCATCCGCCGGGCGCATCGGCTGCGTCGGCTATTGCTGGGGCGGCACGGTCGCCCTGCTCGCCGCCACGCGGCTCGGCCTTCCGGCCGTCAGCTACTACGGCGCGCGCAATACCGGGTTTCTCGGCGAGATGCCGCGCGCTCCGCTGATGTTCCATTTCGGCGAAGACGATGCCTCGATTCCCGCCGAAGCGATCGCGAAGCATCGCCAAGCGTGGCCACAGGCTGATGTGCATGTCTATCCAGCCGGCCACGCGTTCGACCGCACGGTCGATCCAAACGCGTACGAACCGGCGAGTGCGTATCTCGCCTTCGAGCGCACGATCGCGTTCTTCGACCGCCACCTCGCCACGGAGTCCGCATGAGTTTCCGGCTCGACCCGCGCCTCGAAGGCGACACCCACGCGATCGGCGAACTTGTGCTCTCGCGCCTCCTGCTGATGGACGATGCGCGCTACCCGTGGCTGATCCTGGTGCCGCGCATTGCCGGTGCACGCGAGTTGTTCGATCTCGACAGCGGCGACCGCACGACCCTGCTCGGCGAACTCGACGGTGTCGGGCGCGCGCTCGAATCACTGTTCAACCCCGAAAAATTCAACATCGCCGCGCTCGGGAACGTCGTGCCGCAGCTGCACGTGCACGTGATCGCGCGCTACAGCACCGATGCCGCGTGGCCGCAACCGGTGTGGGGTCGCGGCGAACGGGAACCGTACCAGGTCGATGTGCTGGCGCGACGCCTTGCCGATCTGCGCGGCGCCCTCGGCGCATTGCTCGGCTGATGCACGCGCGTGCGACCGACGCCGCGCCGTCGTTCGAGCCGCTCGGCGAATCCACCCTGCTCGTCCGCTTCGGCAGCCATGTCGATCCGTCGCTCAACGCGCGCGTGCATGCGACCGTTGCCGCCTTGCGCGCGGCGATGCTGCCCGGCGTCGACGACATCGTGCCGGCCTATGCAAGCGTGGCTTTGCACTACCGGCCGATGGAATGGGAAGCGGGCGGCGGATCGGCATGGCGCAATTTCGCCGATGCGGTCGGCGCCGTGCTGTCGCATGCACCCGCGTCGACGCCGGCGGATGAGCGCGCAGTCGAGATTCCGGTCCGCTACGGCGGCGTCGACGGGCCCGATCTGGATGCGCTTGCGGCCCGGCTCGGACTGTCTTCGCACGATCTGGTCGAACGGCACGCGAGCGCCGAATACCGTGTCGCGATGATTGGCTTTGCGCCCGGATTCCCCTACCTGCTCGGCCTCGATCCCGCATTGCATGCGCCGCGCCTGGCCAATCCGCGCCTGCGCGTGCCGCGCGGCTCGGTCGCGATCGGTGGCGCGCAGACCGGCATCTATCCGTCCGTGCTGCCGGGTGGCTGGCAATTGATCGGGCGTACGCCGCTCGTGCTGTTCGACACGGCGCGCGAACCCGCCTGCCTGCTCGCAGCGGGCGACCGGGTACGCTTCCGGGCGATCGAAGATGCCGAATTCGCCGCGCTGGATCAGGCGCCGGCATGAGCATCCGCGTGCTCAAACCCGGCCTGCTGAGCACGATCCAGGATGGCGGACGGCGCGGCCACGCCGCCTTCGGCGTCGGCCATGCCGGAGCGATGGACGACGTCGCCCTGCGCCTCGCCAATGTGCTCGCGGGCAATCCACCCGACGCAGCCGCGCTCGAATTCGGCCTGCTCGGACCGGTCCTGCAGTTCGAAAGCGCGGCGACCGTGGCCCTGTGCGGCGCGGCGGTCGATGCACGCCTCGACGGCAACGCAGCGGCCAGCTGGCGCGCGCTGCGCGTCGAGGCCGGCAGTACGCTCGACTGCTCGCGCATCCCGCGCGGCGCCTATGCCTGTCTCGCCTTCGCCGGGGGCGTGCGCGCGCCGGACGTGCTCGGCAGCATGGCGAGCGACGTCAATGCTGGACTCGGCCCGCACCCGCTGCGCAGCGGCGATCGGATCGAGCTCGGCGTCGCGCACGCGCAAGTCGACACACCGCGTCGTTCGCGCAACGAGCTCGCGTGGACGCTCGACCCGCGACCCTGGTTCGATCCCGATCCGGAGCGGCCGATCCGGGTCGTGCGCGGCAGCCATCTCGATGCACTCGATGGCCCTTCGCGCGCGGCCTTGTTCGAGCAGGCATTTCACGTATCGGCGGAGTCGAACCGCGTCGGCCTGCGTCTCGACGGACCGCGCCTCGCACTCGCCGCGCCGCTCGAACTGGCCAGCGAGCCGGTCGCGCGCGGCATGCTGCAACTGCCACCGGGTGGCCAGCCGATCGCGCTGATGGCCGAGCATCCGACCACCGGCGGCTATCCGCGCATCGCCCAGGTCGCGGCGATCGACCTGCCGCGCCTCGCGCAACGCCCCCCGGGCGCGGCGGTGCGCTTCGAGGAAATCGGCATCGACGAGGCGCAAACGCGATATCTTGAGCGCGAGCGCGAACTCGCGCGCCTGTGCGAAACCATCAACATGCGGCTTGCCCGATGACCCGTCAGATCGACCTCAACTGCGACCTCGGCGAATCGTTCGGCGCCTGGACGATGGGCGCCGACGCGGCCGTGATGCCGTACATCAGCTCCGCCAACATCGCCTGCGGCTTCCACGCCGGCGACCCGGACACGATGCGCCGCACGGTCGCGCTCGCTGCACAGGCGAAGGTCGCGATCGGCGCGCACGTGTCGCTGCCCGACCTCGCCGGCTTCGGTCGCCGCGAGATGCGCGTGTCCGCGGACGAAGCGCATGCGATGACCCTGTACCAGATCGGTGCACTCGCCGCGTTCGTGCGCGCCGCAGGCACGCGCCTGTGTCACGTGAAGCCGCACGGCGCGCTGTACAACATGGCCGCGCGCGATGCGACGCTGGCCGACGCGATCGCGCAGGCGGTGCGCGCCTTCGACCCGTCTCTGCGCCTGGTCGGACTCGCCGGCAGCGCATTGCCGCGCGCCGGCGCGCGCATCGGCCTCGCGGTCGCGCACGAGGCGTTCGCCGACCGCCGCTACCAGGACGACGGCGCGCTGACCCCGCGCAGCGAAGCGGGCGCGGTGATCGAAGACATCGACGCGGCGGTCGCGCAGGCACTCGCGATCGCGCGCTGCGAACCCGTCACGACGCGCAGCGGCGGCACGCGCGTGCTGCGCGCCGACACGATCTGCGTGCACGGCGACCGTCCCGATGCCGGAGAGTTCGCGCGGCGCCTGCACGTCGCCCTGCTCGGTGCCGACATCGCCGTGGCGACTCTTCTGAGAGAGCGCATTGCATGAACTACTGGCCGCTGCTCGGCATCGCGGTCGTGGTTGCCGGATTCGTGACGCGACGGAATCCGGCCCTCGTCGTCGTGATCGCCGGGATCGTCAGCGCACTCGCTGCCAAGATGGGCCCGGCCGATCTGCTCGCCGTGCTCGGCAAGTCGTTCGTCGACAACCGCATGCTGTTGCTGGTAGTGCTGACCCTGCCGGTGATCGGCCTGCTCGAGCGCCACGGTTTGCGCGAACACGCGCGCAAGTGGATCGATGGTTTCCGCGGCCTCACCCTGACGCGTTTCCTCGCGAGCTATCTCGCGCTGCGCCAGGTGCTGTCGATGCTTGGTCTGCTCACGGTCGCCGGGCACGCGCAAACCGTGCGGCCGCTGGTTGCGCCGATGAGCGAAGCCGCCGCCGAACGCAGCGTCGAAAACCTCGACGCCACGCAACGAGAGCGCGTGCGTGCACTCGCTGCGGCGACCGACAACATCGGCCTGTTCTTCGGCGAGGACGTGTTCATCGCGCTCGGTGCGGTGCTGCTGATCCAGAGCTTCTACGCGCAGAACGGCATCGCGCTCGAGCCGATCGCGATCGCCCTGTGGGCGTTGCCGACCGCGATCGCCGCGTTCGTGATCCACGTCTTGCGCGTGGCGCTGTTCCAGCGCAGCCTCCGACGAAGCAAGCAGGACGCCGCGCATGCTGAGGATTGAGATCGGCTACTGGCTGGCCGGCGCGTTCCTGCTCGTCGCGGCGGGCATGAACCTGCGCGAGCGGCGCTGGTCGATGGGCTTGTTCTGGGCGATCCTCGCGATCGCATTCCTCGCCGGCGACGCGATCCTCGCGGCGCTCGCCGCAGGCTCGCGCTGGCCGGCGCAGGCGATGGGAGTCGGAGTCGTCGCGCTCGGCGTGCTCGCCGCGAGCGGCGGCACGCGGGGCGCGGTGCATGATGCGTCCGCCCATGAGCATCGTCGCGCCGAAGCGCAACGCCTCGGCAATCGCCTGTTCCTTCCCGCACTGGCGATCCCGCTGGCAACCTTGCTGATCGTGCTGGTCGCGCCCTGGCTGCACTGGCAATCGACACCGTTGCTGTACGAGAAGCATGCGAGCCTGCTCGCGCTCGTGTTCGCCTGCGTAGCCGCTTTCGCCTACGCGCTGCGTGTCACCGGGGCGAAGCCCATGACCGGTGTCGCCGAAGGCCGACGCCTGCTCGATGCGCTGTCCTGGGCCGTGCTGCTGCCGATGCTGCTCGCCACGCTCGGCAGCGTGTTCGCCGCGACCGGCGTCGGCGACGTGATCGCCTCGCTCGTCGCCGCGGTGATCCCGATCGACGACCGCATCGCCTGCCTGCTCGCGTTCGCGTTCGGCATGGTGCTGTTCACCGTGATCATGGGCAACGCGTTCGCCGCATTCCCGGTCATGATGGCCGGCATCGGCCTGCCCCTGCTCGTGCTGCGTCATGGCGCGCACCCGGCGATCCTCGGCGCGCTCGGCATGCTGACCGGCTATTGCGGCACGCTGCTGACGCCGATGGCGGCGAACTACAACATCGTTCCGGCGGTGCTGCTGGAATTGTCGGACACGAATGCGGTGATCCGCGCGCAGGTGCCGACCGCGCTTGCGCTGCTGGTGTTCAACGTGGTGCTGATGGCGATGCTGGTGTTTCGCTGAGATGGAAGCGCCGCCCACCATCCTGCTGACCGGCTTCGAGCCCTTTGATGGCGAAGACGTCAATCCGTCGCAGGAAATCGTGCGCGCACTCGACGGCGCGATCGTCGATGGCCATCGCATCGTCGGCGCGATCCTGCCGGTATCGTTCGCCGCCACCGCGCCGCTGCTCGAGGGCCTGCTCGACGCCCACCGACCCGTGCTCGTGCTCGCGCTCGGCCAGGCCGGAGGGCGCAGCGAGATATCGCTGGAGCGCGTCGCGATCAATCTGATCGACGCACGCATCGCCGACAACGACGGCCTGCAACCGATCGATGCAGCGGTGATCGACGCGGCGCCGGGCGCGTATTTCACGAGCCTGCCGATCAAGGCGATCGCGCAACGCCTGCGCGAGATCGGCATCCCGGTTGCGGCATCGCTCAGCGCCGGCAGCTTCGTCTGCAACCAGGTGTTCTATACGTTGGCGCACCTGCTCGCGACACGTCACCCGCAAGCGCGCGGCGGTTTCGTGCACGTGCCATGGCTGCCGCAGCAGGCAGCCCTGCACCCGGGACAACCGAGCATGGCCCTGCAGACGATGATCGACGGCGTGCGCGCGGCGCTTGCCTGCGCGATCGCGACGGACGAGGAATTGCACGCCGTCGGCGGCGCCACGCATTGAGGTCCTGGCGCCCGGCCGCTCGATACCGGGCCTCGCGCACTATGTAGGAGCCCACCCTGTGGGCGACCGGCGGCACCGCACGTCACGCCGATGCCGGTCGCGCACAGGGTGCGTTCCTACGGGCGATGCAGGCGGCTCAGCAGCCTGCGCCGCTCTTTTCCGCTTTCGTGACCTCGAGGATCAGGGTACCGGTCGCCGCATAGGGCAGCTTCACCTTGAGCGCATCGGTCGCGTAGTAGAAACCGCCCTGGGTCGGCGCCTTGACCGCTTCGCGCACTTCCGACTCGTACGACTTGCCTACCGCGTCGGCGGCCGTCGCAACCGCGACGCGCTGCACGTTGTCGAGCGTCACGCAGCCGAGCAGGCGCGACTTGCGGAACGGCCGGATGTCGAGGTGCAACGGCTTCACCTCGACCGGCTCGCGCACGTCGTCAGCGTCGGAGAACACGTAGAACAGCGGCTTGAACACCGCGTGCCCACGACCCGCCGGATTGCGCCCGGCGACCACCTGCACGCGCACGGCCGCGTGCTCGAACGTCTCCGGCAGCTCGACGATGCGGTAGCGGCTGCCACCCTTGGCGAAACCGCGTTGCGGTGCGTGATCGTCGATTGCGAAGCGCACGCGCTCGCCCGGTTTCAACGCGATCGGGCCTTCGGCCGGTGCGTCGATCTCGGCGACGGCCTGCTTCGGCGCGCCGAACAGGCGCTCCTTCCAGTCACCGAACGTTTCGCTCACGAAGCGCAACGGATTGGCGGCGCTGCATTCCGATGCGGCGACCACGGCAAGGGCGAGAACGAGGATCGTGTTGCGTGGAGTCATGATCACCTGGCGTCGGAGAGAAAACACGACGGCCGCTGCGGATGGCAGCTAGGCACGCAGAGCAGCACACTCGCGATGGAGCGCGCGCGGCGACAGGCAGCACCGCATCGATGCGGTGCTGCCGGATGGATCAGGCGGCGGGTTTCTTTTCCGTCGCCGGCGGTTCCGTCGTCGTCGCCGGTACGGCCGCAGGCTGTTCCGCGCCGGTGGCCGGCACGGCCGCAGGCTGGTCCGGCGCCGGCTGCTCGATCGGCGGCGCCGCCGGCTTCGTCGCGGGCTGCGGGATTTCCTTGAGGTCGCTACCGTCCTGTTCGAACGACTTCAGGCCGAGCGTCTTCGCGATCGAGCCGATCACCCGGCGCTGTTCGTCCGAGCCACCGCGCTTGAGCACGATGCCGGTGATGTGGTCGGTGTCACGCATGTCGCCCATGAGGCCGTACAACTCGGCCTTGCCCATGGTGTTGCCCTCGACCGAATACTTGTCGCCACTGACCGGCTTGACCATCGCATTGCCGTCGCGCACGTCGGAGCGTGCGAACGCACCGCCCGCCGCCACGAGACCGAGCGCCAGCAGGGCGGCACGCATCATCATCGTTTTCACTGTTCTATCTCCGGTTCTTGGACACGCGTCCGTCGCGACGGACCCATCGGGAAGCGCTTACTGCTTGGCGGCATCGCCATCGGAATCCTTCGCCTTGGCGCGGACCTCCGAGATCGTGCCGTCCTTGTCCTGCACGAATGCACTGAACTTCATCTCGTAGGCGATGCGCGCGAGCGCGATGATGTGCTCGTTCTTGACCTTCTCCTTCTCGCCGCGCTTGAGGATGACGCTGCCCATCGGCAACTTCTCCTCCTGGCGATAGCGGAAGGCGCTCTTCAGGTCTTCCGCGGTCAGCGGTGCGCCGTCGAAGTCGAACTGGGTGTCCTTCTCGGCGAGGACCGTGACATCGAAACTGGCCGGCACGTTGGCCGCCTGCACCACGTCCGCCTTGGTGCCGCCGCGGCCGCACGCCGCCAGCAACACGCCGGCCAGGACCAGGGCGCCGACGCGCAGGGACGATCCGATCGGGAAACTCCGCATGGTTCCACTGACTCCGCAGCTGTTCGAGAAGTTCAAGCGTATCACTCCGTGCGTTGGGCGGGCGACCGCCGGGTTGCGGCCCGTTCACCAAAACCCCGGCAGGACCCTTTGTAAGAGCGGCTCAGCCGCGATGCTCTGTTGGTCTCTGATCCAAGAGCATCGCGGCTGAAGCCGCTCCTACTACAGAAAGCCTCGTCCGTAGGAGCGCACCCTGTGCGCGATCGACATCCGGACCGCGAGGCGCCCGGTCGCCCACAGGGTGGGCTCCTACAGGCGAGCATGCCTTACGCGTGCGGCAGGGTCACCCCGGTCTGGCCCATGTACTTGCCGCCGCGGTCCTTGTAGCTCGTCTCGCATTCCTCGTCGGATTCGAGGAACAGCATCTGCGCGACGCCTTCGTTCGCGTAGATGCGCGCCGGCAGCGGCGTGGTGTTGGAGAACTCCAGCGTGACGTGCCCTTCCCACTCCGGTTCCAGCGGCGTCACGTTGACGATGATGCCGCAACGCGCATAGGTGCTCTTGCCGAGGCAGATCGTGAGCACCTTGCGCGGGATGCGGAAGTACTCGACCGTGCGCGCGAGCGCGAAGGAGTTCGGCGGGATGATGCACACGTCGGACTTGATGTCGACGAAACTGCGCTCGTCGAAGTGCTTCGGATCGACGATGGTCGAGTTGATGTTCGTGAACACCTTGAACTCGTCCGCGCAGCGCACGTCGTAGCCGTAGCTCGACGTGCCGTACGAGACGAGCCGGTTGCCGCCGCTCTGGCGCACCTGGCCCGCTTCGAACGGTTCGATCATGCCCTGCTCGGTCGCCATGCGGCGGATCCACTTGTCGCTCTTGATGCTCATCGTTTCGTTACGCTCATTCCAGGGCCGAGGGGAAGCATCGCGGCTGAAGCCGCTCCCGCAGAAGCGGGTACTTCTCAGGTGTTCTGCACGACGATCTTCGGGAACGCGATCGCCTTGTTGCGCGCACGCAAGGACAACCGGCCGGCTGCATTGCGTGCGATCTCGCGGTAGCGCGCCGCGATCTCCGACTCCGGCATCGCCGCGACGGTCGGCGTGCCGCCGTCGGCCTGCTCGCGGATGCGGATGTCGAGCGGCAGGCTGCCGAGCAGCGGCACCTCGTACTGCGCCGCCATGCGCGCGCCGCCGCCCTCGCCGAACACGTGTTCCTCGTGGCCGCATTGCGTGCAGACGTGGGTCGCCATGTTCTCGACGATGCCGAGCACCGGCACGTTGACCTTGTCGAACATCTTGAGCGCCTTGCGCGCGTCGAGCAGCGCGATGTCCTGCGGCGTCGTCACGATGATCGCGCCGGAGACCGGGATCTTCTGGCACAGCGTCAGCTGGATGTCGCCGGTACCGGGCGGCAGGTCGATCACGAGGTAGTCGAGGTCGGACCAGTTCGTCTCGCCGAGCATCTGCTGCAAGGCCTGCGTCGCCATCGGCCCGCGCCAGATCATCGCGGTGTCTTCCTCGATCATGAGGCCGATCGACATCGCCTGGATGCCATGGCTGAGCTTGGGCTCGATGCGCTTGCCGTCCTTCGTGTCCGGCTTGCCCGTGAGGCCGAGCATGCGCACCTGGCTCGGACCGTAGATGTCCGCGTCGAGCAGGCCGACGCTCGCGCCTTCAGCCTTCAACGCGAGCGCGAGATTCGCCGCCACCGTCGACTTGCCGACGCCGCCCTTGCCGGACGCGATCGCGATCACGTTCTTGACGCCCGGCAGCGGCGTCAGGCCCTGCTGCACCTCGTGCGCGGCGACGCGGCAAGCGAGCCCGACCGCCGCATGCGCGATCGCCGGGTCCGCTTCGAGCGCGCGCTTGATGGTGTCGGCGATCGCCGCCTGCGCCGTCAGCGCGGGATAGCCGAGCTGGATGTCGACGGAAACATCGGAGCCGGACACGCCGACGCCGCGCAACGCGCCACTGGCCACGAGGTCCTTGCCGGTGTGCGGGTCGATCACGCCGGCCAGGATCTGCCTGGCCCGCGCTTCGAGGGTTTCGCTCATGCGGAGACGTACTGCGAGGGGAAACCCCCATTATGCCAGCCGCTGCGCTGCAGCGCGCCTTGACGCCCCCGTATGGGCACGGCAAGTTGGCCGCATCCACCGCCCGTCCCGGAGCCACGCCATGTCGTACCGCCGCCCATCCGCCCTGCTCGCCCTTGCCCTCGCCGTCGCAGCCCCCGCGTATGCCGCCGAGATGACGCCGGTCGGCACCTGGACCACGATCGACGACGCGACCGGCAAGCCGAAGTCGATCGTGCAGATCACCGAAAGCAACGGCACGCTGGAAGGCAAGGTGCTCGAAGTGCTGCAGTCCGAACAGGGCGCGCACCCGGTCTGCAAGGAATGCGACGGCGAGCGCAAGGACAAGCCGGTCGAAGGCATGGTCATCATCTGGGGCGTCAGCAAGGACGGCGACGTCTGGGACGGTGGCAAGATCCTCGACCCGAAGAACGGCAAGACCTACAAGGTGAAGCTCACGCCGATGGAAGGCGGCAACAAGCTCGACGTGCACGGCTACATCGGGTTTGCGCTGCTCGGTCGTTCGCAGGTGTGGGAGCGCAAGTCGCCCTGAGCGCGACGACTCTTTCGCAGGAGCCCACCCTGTGGGCGACCCTCGACATCGGAACGCCGTGTTGTTGCGGTCGCGCACAGGGTGCGCTCCTACCGAAGATCTGTTGCCGAAGATGCTGTAGGAGCGGCTTCAGCCGCGATGCTCTTGTCACCGGCGAGCGAGGCGCATCGCGGCTTGTCCCTGCGCAATGTCGCCCTGTTGTCAGCGTCTCACAGCCCGGCCCCCAGATAAGGCAGGACGAAAGCGAACGTCGCGCCCACGGCGAAGGCCCCCGCCGCGCATGCATAGAGGACCCCGCTCACGGTTCGCAGCCGGGCGCATGCTCGCGCCAGGTCCGGATCGGCCGGACAGGGCGACTGCCGCCCGTACCAGACTGCGATGCCGGCGATCACGAGCATTCCTCCGGCGACGCCGAATGTCAGTGCCTTGTGTTCGCTCAGCCATATGAGTTGCGGGACATTGCTCACCAGACCGGCCAGCGCCGCGCCTGCACCCACCGCGATCATCACGGCGGGCAACACGCAGCACAGCAGCGTGCTCGCACTGGTCAGCAGGGCCGCGAACGCCAACCAGGCGTTGCGCCTTATCGGGGCATTCAATGCGAACCCTCCTTGAGTCTCGCCCGGACCGCGTCGAGCGATTCGTCCGCGCGGCGGATGCCCTTCACGGTGTAGCCGGCGTCGGTCAGCGCCCGCTTCAGCTCGTCGTCGGCGATGTCCTCGCCCTCCTTGGTCGACACGGCGACGAGTCTCGCTTCGAGACTGACGACGACATCGGCCGTGGCCGGATACGCGCGGAGTTTCTTTTCGATGCCTTGTGCGCAGAACGCGCACACCAGGCCGTTCACGTCCATCTCGATGGTTGCCGCACTGCTCGTTGCAGCGACGCCCAACGCGAGCGCCGCGAAAATCGCCTGAATCGTCTTCACGGGTGTCTCCTAGAAATTGAACATGGCCATGACTTGCGGTTTGCCGTCGGCCGTCAAGCCGGCGTCGAGCCAGGCGCCGCCCTTGAAAAGCCGGATGAGTGCAGCCCACTCCACGCCATGGCGAATGCGGCTGCTGTAGTCGCGCGCCTGGATGACGAACCATGTCGCCAGCGTCGAATAGTCGTGGGCGTAGGGAGCGAATCCCAGTTGCAGGGTATCGACCCGTTGCGAGAACTCCCGGCTTTCCCACAGGTCGCTCTTCATCGACGCGTAGATTCGCCGCGTCTCGTAGTCAAGCTGAACCCCTGCATTGCGGGCCAGCCGAGCTCCGCCGAAGGTGTTTCCCTCCGCCGAACCGAGCCCACCCCACACGAAGACGTTCGCCTGCGCCGACGGCAGGTTCCATCGCTTCGCGAGGTAGTTCGCGCGGACGTACGTGATCTCGCGATGACTCTTGTCCAGACCACTGTCGAAGCGAACATGGCCGCCGCCAATCGACAGCCAGTAGTAAGGCGCGTAGAAGGCCTGTCCCTCCAGCATGGTGCCGGCACCGTACTCCGTCATCACCGTCGTTCCATTCGCGAACGCGATGGGTTTTGCCGGGGCGATCGATGGCGCGCCCCACGCAAGTGCGGCGCACGCTGCGAGAGCGGCGCGAATTGAATGGTTCATTTTGAAATGCTCCTGGACGCACGCATGAAGCGCGCGGAAGCGCAACCGGTGGCTGCGCGAGAAGGACGCCAGGAGTTCAGGCGATCGGAGGTCGCAGAGGCATGTCGACAGTCGCGCCGATCCAGCGCGCGCTCCTGCCGACGGGCGCATCTGCGGCGACGATCTTCGGGAACACGGGACTGATCGCAGCCGGCAACGCGACCAGGGCGCAGAAACTCGCGCAATCGACGTCGGACGACTTCGGGCAACACGGGCACTTCGCCGGGTGGCCTTCGGCAGCGCTCGACGCATGGCCATGGTGCCCGCTGCGGGCTTCGGCGTAGGCCGAGCCGACACCGAAACTCCCCTGCAGAAGGATGGCCAATGCCAGGACAACACGAAGGAGCATCTGCAGGGACTTCATCGCGGTTTCCGGCTCACAGTCTGGCGCAGCAGGCGGAATCACGTTGGATGGGAGGGCACTTCACCGAGCCGTACGAACAGAACACGCAGCAGTCACCCTTGAGGGGGCTGAGCAATACACCGCATGCTTCACACTCGTGGAAGTACAGACACGCATTCGTCGGCATAGTTTCCGACTTCGCATGCCCACACTCCGGACAGGTGAGAACCGATTCCAGTACTACTTCGACCATGCTCGTATGGGACACCGCCGGGCCGCCGCCGTCAATGTTCGCGCCTCGTGCTCTGCACGCGCTGGCACCGCATGGCCTCGATGCACCCTTCCCGACGCCGCCGCGGCCAGGCCAACCCGAGAATCACGCAGAGCTCGGCGAACGCGTCGAGCAGCGACTTGTCGACGTACCGATCGCAAAGCACTCGGAACGCGGGTTTCAAACGATCAATTCCTCCGTCCCCTTTGCTCGACGGTTGGCAGGCAACTTGAGCCACGATTCGACACGGTCCGGCGCGTAGCAGTCGCCCGACGTCATATCGTTGAAACCGCCGTTGACGAAGCGACCGCTTCGCGCGCGGTGATCATTGTGGAGGGAGAAGTAGACAAGCGTTCCACGCGCCGGAAGGTGATCGCTCGCGACGCCCCAGGCGACCGCATGCGCGCTCATCGGGCGTGCCGGCGATAGTGCCCGCACGCTTTCCAGCGCTGCCGTCCGGCGCCAGCCATCGAGATGCGGGCGCCGGAAAGCACTCGGAAATCGCGCAGCCCGCCGCGCTCGGCAGCCGCGTCGAGCGCGAGAAGCACCGCCGATGTGCTTTCCACGGCGGCATTCAGGTCGTTCTCGTCGGCGCAGATGTCGAACCAGTCGAGGCCGAGCGGAGAGTCCGCCGAGCGCTCGATACGGATGTCTGCACGATGCGACTCGTCGACCAGCATACGGATGTCGTCGGCGCTCGCCGATGCTTCAAACGTGGCGAAACAGCGCAATCGGCG
>Ga0068853_100001469_pt1 | contig 17102 bp, 12 predicted proteins | sample KBSCornC32_FD_65655 | JGI IMG/M metagenome (GOLD analysis project Ga0068853, IMG submission 65655) | Corn rhizosphere microbial communities from Kellogg Biological Station, Michigan, USA - KBS Corn C3-2 | ecosystem: Host-associated > Plants > Roots > Rhizosphere > Soil ...
TGGTTCGGCGGCATCGCCGACGCGGAAATCGCCACCGCCTCGCAGGCGGTGACGATCCCGTCGGGTGGCACGCGCTTCCTGAACTTCTACCTGTGGATCGGTTCGGCGGCTGGCGCTGCCGGCAACATGGACGTCAAGGTCGACTCGAACGTGGTGGCGTCGTATCCGGAACCGGCCACGCCGGAAGCCGGCTACACGCTGCGCAGCATCGACGTCAGCGCGTTCGCTGACGGCGGTTCGCACACGATCGGCTTCGACTACGACAGCGGCGGCACGCAGTCGAACTACAGCGTCGACGACGCCACGCTCGACTGCGCCGCAGGCACGCCTATACAACAACCGCGCCCGGCTCTGCATCCGGTGCGTGGACCAGTGACCCTGCGCCACCGCTGAAAGAGCAGGACTGTCCTACTTCAAGAGGCCTCCCCCGGGAGGCCTCTTTTTTTCCGGCCATGGATGGCCGGAATGCCGTGCCCGCTGGCGCTCCCGGCGCCAGCAGGCACTTCCCACATCCCTGTGGGTCGTATTGCAGGAGCAAATTCCGGCGCACGCCATGGTGGCCGGAATGCCGTGCCCGCTGGCGCTCCCGGCACCAGCAGGCACTTCCCACATCCCTGTGGGTCGTATTGCAGGAGCAAATTCCGGCGCACGCCACGGATGGCCGGAATGCCGTGCCCGCTGGCGCTCCCGGCACCAGCAGGCACTTCCCACATCCCTGTGGGTCGGTCCGCGGATGTTCCAGACATCCGCGGACACTCCCCACATCCCTGTGGGTCGGTCCGCGGATGTTCCAGACATCCGCGGACACTTCCCACATCCCTGTGGGTCGAATTGCAGGAGCACATTCCGGCGCACGCCATGGATGCCCGATGCTTGCGACGCCGCCGAACGCAGTGCGACGATCCGATGCCCGATTCGGGACGACGCCTGGAGGGCGAGTGAGCACTGGTGCGAGTGAAGCGCGCGTGGGCAGCCTGGTGTGCGTCGGCGTCGGCATGACGCTGGGTTCCCATCTCGGCCCGCTCGCGCGCAACCAGATCGAAACGGCCGATGTCGTCTTCACGGCGATGTCCGACGGCATTGCCGAGCAGTGGCTGTCGCGCATGCATGCGGACGTGCGCAGCCTGCAGTCGCTGTACCGCGAAGGCAAATCGCGTCGGCAGACCTACCGCGAGATGGTCGACACGATGCTCGCCGAGGTGCGTGCGGGCAGGAAGGTCTGCGGCGCGTTCTACGGTCATCCCGGCGTCTTCGCGTGGCCCGCGCACAAGGCGATCGAACAGGCGCGCGGTGAAGGGTTCGATGCGCACATGGAGCCGGGCATTTCCGCCGCCGATTGCCTGTACGCGGATCTCGGTATCGATCCCGGTCGACGCGGTTGCCAGCACTACGAGGCGAGCCAGCTGCTCATCTACAGGCGCCGCATCGATCCGGGTGCGTACCTCGTGCTGTGGCAGGTCGGTGTCGCGGGCGATCGGTCGCTGGCGCGTTTCTCGACCGGTCCGGCGTATCGGCAGATCCTCGTCGATGTCCTCGCGCGGGACTATCCGCTCGAGCACGAGGTCATCGTCTATCGCGCGCCGACGTCGCCGCTGCGGCGCGCGAACGTCACGCGCATTCCACTGGGTGGGCTCGCGGATCACCCGGTCGAACAGGAGGACACCGTCGTGTTGCCGCCGTCGCGGCCACTCGTGCCCGATCGAGCGATCCGCGCGCGCCTCGCGGCGCTCGATGCACGCGGCAGCCGGCGCCTGGCGCTGGTGCCGGGCAGCGATCGCGCCGTCTGATCCGCGAATGGCGGTACCTGCACGGGCACGATGCCATATGATGCACGGGCGCCTCGCCGGATCGTGCGTCTGCCGGCGGAGCGCCGCTGGTTTTCGCAGGCGCAGCGCGCCTGCCACACCGCCAACCATGGGGAGGAAGGACATGTCGGACCTGATCGGGTTTCTCGAACACGTGGGACAGGATGCGCAGTTGCGTTATGCGACGAAGGAGACGCTGGAGTCGGCGCTCGTGGACGCGGGTCTCGCGACGGACGCGTGCGCGGCGATCCTTGCCGGCGAGCACGACCGGCTCGCGCTGCTGATCGGCGCGACGAAGCCGGTTTGTGTTTGCCTGTCGCCCGACGAGGACGACGATGCCGACGAGAAGTCCGGTGAGGACGAGATCGTCGCGCGTATCCACAACGCGGCGTAGGCGAGCGGATGCGTGCCGCGCGTGGGTTCCGTCCGGCATTGCTCGCCGGATGGATGTGCGCGGGCCTGATCGTGTATCCGGGCGCGGCGCTCGTCGCCGCGCCCGACGACGCGGCGCAATTGCTGAAGAGCGCCGATGACATCAAGACGGCGAACAACAGCGAATTCAAGCAGCGGCTGGGTCGCCTCGATGCGCTGCGCGAACAGCTCACGCCGCAGCAGACCACCTACCTGCACTACCTGCAGGCATGGCAGGCCGCCTACGACGCCGACTATGCCGCCGCCATCCCGCAACTGAACGCGCTGGCCGACGGCGCCGCCGACGATACCTTGCGTTTCCGCGCCGGCATGACCGCGGTGAACGTGCTCGCGATCGCATTGCGCTACGAAGAAGCGTACGCGCGCCTCTACCAGATGCTCGACCTGCTGCCGGCCGTCACCGACCGCAAGGCGCGCCAGCAGGGACTGAACGTCGCCGCGTTCCTCTACGAGCGGGCCGGGCAGTACGACCTGTCGCTCAAGTACGCCGACGAACAACTGGCGACCGAGTCGCACGGCAATGGCGGATGCACCGCGCGCAACCAGCGCCTGCAGTCGCTCTTTCGCAGCGGCAGGCTCGACGCGTTCGGGCGGGAGTACCAGGCCGGGATCGATGCCTGCGAGGAGGTCGGCGAATTGCTCTGGTCGAATCGCATCCGCATCTATGCGGCGAACTACCACCTCGTGCAAGGTCGCAACCGCGAAGCGATCGAGCTGTTGAAGAACCATTCCGACGAGGTCCGGCGCACGCACTACGCCGAATTGATTTCCACGTTCGATTCGATGCTGGCGCGCGCGAGCTGGAAAGCCGGCGACGCGCAGGCCGCGCACGGCTACGCGACCGACGCGATCGCCGAGAGCATCAAGGGCGAATACAGCGAGGCGCTCGTCGACGCCTACCAGGTGTTGTACGAGATCGCCCGGCAGCAGGGCGCCTACGCCGATGCGCTGACCTACCACGAGAAGTACGCGACGGCGGACAAGGGCTATCTCAACGACACCAGCGCGCGTGCGCTGGCGTACCAGATGGTCAGCCAGCAGGTGCTCGACAAGAAGCGCCAGATCGATGCATTGAACGAGAAGAACCAGGTGCTCGAGTTGCGACGGACCGTCGATGCGAAGTCGGCGGAAGCCACGCGGCTCTACATGCTGCTGCTCATGATCGTGCTCGCATCGATCGCGTTCTGGGCGTACCGGACCAAACGTGCGCAGTTGCGCTTCATGCGGCTGGCTCGGCGCGACGGTCTCACCGGGATCGCCAACCGCCAGCATTTCCTCGAGACCGCGCGCAGTGCGCTGCGCTATGCGGAGAAGTCGATGCGCGACGTCTGCGTCGTCGTCCTCGATCTCGACAACTTCAAGCAGGTCAACGACGTGCATGGCCACGCCATCGGCGACCTGGTCCTCAAGTGCGCGGTGCAGGCGTGCGAGGCGCGGCTGCGCTCGGTCGACGTGTTCGGGCGCCTCGGTGGCGAGGAGTTCGGCATCGTGCTGCCGGACTGTGCGGCGGAGGTGGCGAAACAGCGGGCCGAGGAATTGCGCGCGGCGATCGCCGCCGTTTCCGCCATCGATCCGCGCATCGACTTTCCGGTTTCGGCGAGTTTCGGCGTCGCCGCGACCCGTCAATGCGGCTACGAACTGCGCGAACTGCTCGCGCAGGCCGATGCCGCGTTGTACGAAGCGAAGCGCGCGGGCCGCAATCGCGTCTGCCTGCATGAGTCGGCAGCTGCCGGCATCGACAGCGCGGCCGGCGCATCGCACGCCTGATCGGTCCTGGCGTCGCCGGGGCGACGCAGGCCGCGCCTGCCAATCCGGTGCCGCGACGGCGTGCGGCTATGGGAAACCAGCACGGTTCCGGCGGATAATGCGCGCCTTCCCGGGAAAGGTACGCAACATGGTGAATGGTCGGCTGGTGATGTGCGTTGCTGCATCGATCGCGCTGGGTGCCTGTTCCGAGGCGCCGCGACCGCTGCCGGCGGTGGTCGATGCGAAGGCGGTCGAGCACTGTGCATTCATCGGCAGGACCATCGGCGATCCCGTGGCCGGCAAGGACCGCGCGCCGGTCGAACGCAGCGTACGCGAGGAACAGGCACGCACGCGCGCCGCCGCACTCGGCGCGACCCACATCGTGTGGGATACGTCCGGCAACTTCCACGCGGATACGGTGGCGGCCAAGGTCTACCGCTGCAACACGCCGTAGCCGGTCGAGTCCCCTGCAGGGCGGTACGCGCAAGCGCGCGCCGCCGGCAACGAGTTGTTGTCGCGACGTGCGGCGACGCTCGCGCTTTGCGCTCGACCCGCCCTACGGTTCGATGCGCCGTGCGGTCAGCCGACCGCATCCCCCGAGCGGTGTGCGACCCATGCCCCGACCAGCGCCGACGCGTACGGGATCGCCTGCGCCGCGAGGATCGCGATCCACAGCTTGCCCTCGACGTAGTTGATGCCGATCGAGTTGATCATGCCGACCACGCAGGCGGCGAGTGCGAGGAACAGCAGCATTTCCTCGCTGACCGACGTGAACGGATTCGGCTTGGCGCCGATGCGGCGGCTCTTCGCGGTGCGGATGAACTCGCCCTTCTTGCGCCACAACCCCTGGAAGATGCCGCGCGCGATCGCGTGCGACAGCCCCATGCTCGCGACCGACGCGGCAATCGTGTCCTTCCATGAGCACGGCACGCGCACGCGGTAGAGGATGATGCCGAACGCGGCCTTGAAGATGAAGAAGCCGATCAGCGGCACCAGGAACAGGTACATCGGCAGGGTGAAGTACTGCGGCACGACGACCATGCCGAGCGTCCACAGCATCGCCATCAGCGTGAACACGAGGTGCAGCGCGTCGCCGAACCAGGAGAACCAGCCGGTCAGGAAATGGAAGCGCTGGCCGCGCGTGAGCGTCGACGTCTTCGAGGTCATCCAGTCCCAGCGTGCCTTCATGATCTGCATCGCGCCGAATGCCCAGCGGTAGCGCTGCGACTTGTACGCCTTGAAGTCGGCCGGGGTGAGGCCCTTGCCCATGAGCTCGTCGACGTAGACGAGGTCGTAGCCGGCCTTCATGAGGCGCAAGCCAAGCTCGGCGTCCTCGCAGATCGTCCATTCCGACCACGCGCCGGTATTGGCGAGCAGGTCCTTGCGCACCATCGTCATGGTGCCGTGCTGGATGATCGCGTTGCGCTCGTTGCGGTGGTGCATGCCGATGCGGAAGAAACCATCGTATTCCCAGTTCGTCATGCGCCGGAACGCGTTGTGTTCCCAATCGCGGTGCGCCTGCGGGCACTGCACGACGGCGACGTTCGGATCGGTGAAATAGCCGGTCAGCGCGCGCAGCCAGTCGCTGCGCACCTCGTAGTCGGCATCGACGACGGCGACGACTTCGGCGCGTGGATCGGTGACTTCGAGGCCGTAGTTGAGCGCGCCGGCCTTGAACCCGGGCCAGGGTTCGAGGTGGTAGAAGCGGAACTTCGCGCCGAGCTTCGCGCAGTGCGCCTCGACCGGCTTCCACACGTCCGGGTTCTTCGTATTGTTGTCGAGCACGAGCACTTCGTAGTTCTCGTAGTCGAGCGCGGCGAGCGAGTCGAGGGTGAGGATCACCATCTCGGGCGGCTCGTTGTAGCAGGCGAGGTGGATCGACACGAACGGCTGCACGTCGCCCGGCGCCGGTGCGAGCGGCTTGAACTCGCGCAGCCAGCTCGGGCGCCACAGCACTTCGGTGAACTCGAAGCCGTTGATGAGCAGGATCAGGATGATCGCGAGCTGCGCCGGGAACAGCAGCAGCAACATGCCCCAGTCGAACGGGCTCAGGTAGAAGTCGTACGGCAGGGTCGCCATCCACACCAGGATCGACGCCGACAACTGCACCAGGGCGAGGAAGAACGCGATGCCCATCGCGCGGAAGCGGATGAAATGACGCGCGAACCAGAACATCGGCAGCAGTGCGATCAGCGACGCGAGGCCGGCTTTCCACGGCCAGATCGGGTCTTCGATCACCGTGCCCGTGAACGAGAATTTCTGCTCGCGGTTCGCGTTGAAGATGCCCCAGTACGCCTCGACCCGGCCACTGAGCTGCTCCTTCCACGGCTGGTCGATCGCTTCCATCACGTAGTAGTCGATCTTCTCGCGTGCGGCGACGTTGAACCATTCGCGCAGGAAATGCGCCTCGTCGGCGAGCGAGGCCTGGGCGTACTCCTTGCGGTCGCCGTTCGACGGCCAGCCGATTTCGCCGACGACGATGGGTTTGCCCGGCGAGACCTTGTCGACGATCTCGCGCAGCGACTTCAACTGGCCGAGCACGAAGCCGACGGCGTCCTTGCGTGGCACGCGTTCCCAGTACGGCAGGATGTGCGCGGTCACGAAATCGACGTGGCGGATCAGCTCGGGATTGCGCTGCCAGGTATCGAGCGGCTCGGCGGTCGAGACGGGGATCTTCAGCTGCGCGCGCGCACGGTCGATGTAGCTGACCAGGTTGCGCACGCTGGTGTCGCCGCGCAGGATCACCTCGTTGCCGACGATCGCGCGGTCGACGTTGTCGTTCTTGCGCGCGAGCGCGATGAGCGCGGCGAGTTCGCGTTCGTTGCGTTCGGAGCGGCCCTCGATCCACGCGCCGGCCATCACGCGCATGCCGTAGAACTTCGCGATGCGCGGGATCTGCGGGTTCTCGAGCGAGGAGTAGGTGCGCAGCCGCTGGCTGTACTGCGACAGCAGGCGGATGTCGCGGTCGATGTCCGATTCGTCGGGGAAGATCTGCCGCGTCGGATCCTGGTAGCGCTGGAACGGATTGAACGCGAGACCGCCGATCTGGCCCTGCCAGTCCGCGATATGCACCGGTCGGTTGAGGAACGCCCACAGGCCGATGTTCAGCGCCGCCACCAGCAGGGTCAGGAACAGCGCGCGCCAGAATGACTTGCGCACGACGGGAGGGCGGGTGGCGTTCAAGCGTGATCTCGACCAGACGGCGCCGGAAAAAGGGGGCGCAAACGCATTGCAGCATAACGGATGGTTGTGAGGGGTCTCAATGTCGGGGTTGTTGTGTCAGCGGCCCCTGCCGCCGACTGCGCGAACGGGCTACGAGGTTCGCTGACGGTCCCTCCCTGCGGGCTGCTTCCTCCCGCTCGCCGGTCCGCAAGGGGCCCCCGGGCGAGCAGCGCGCGCATCCTGCGCGCAGAAGCGGAGCAGCAGGAAACGACGCGAGGCGTTCCATGTTTTCACCTCTCCCGCTTGCGGGAGAGGTCGACGCGCGCAGCGCGGCGGGTGAGGGGCAGCGAAGGATGCGAGTCGGTTCTCGCGAAAGACAAATCCAGGCCAGGCGCAGCGACCCCGACCCCGCCTCAGTCCTTCCGCTTGCGCCGCAACTGCGCCAGCACGATCGGTCCCAACGCGAGCACGGCCATGCCGAGCACGGGCAGCAGGACGCTGCGGTGGGCGAACAGGTTCAATGACACCGTGCCTTCGCGTGCGATCGTCTCGGTCAGCCCGGCGCCGAGCGCGGTTTCGAAGGCAATCATCACGCTGCCACCCGTCGCGGTCGCGAACAGGAACAGCCAGAGCGGGCAGCGCAGGCCCGCCAGCGCGATGGTGACGCCGCCGAACGGGAAGAACGGCACCAGGCGCAGGAACATCGCATAGCTGACGGGGTAGGCGGCGTATCCGGCGCGCAGCCGTTCGACCATCGCGGGCGCCTTGCCGGTCCCCTGCGCGAAGGCGGAACGGCTGGCGAGGAACAGGATCAGGGCGCCGAGCGTGGTGCCGATCGCCGACAGCAGCGTGCCTTCGAGGATGCCGAACAGCATGCCGCCGGCGAGCACGATCACCACCGCGCCGGGAATGCCGGTCGCGATCGCGAGCGTCATCAGGCCGACCTGCGCGAGTGCGGCGAGCAGCGGATGCGCGGCGATGCTCACGCGCAGGTCGGCTTCCTCCTGCGCGATGCGGTGCGGATCGAAACGATCGAGCGCGCCGCCGAAGAACAGGGCGACGCCGATCGCGATCAGCACGAGCAGCGGCAGGAAGGCGCGCAGGCGTTTCATCGTCATCCGTGATGGAGAAATGTCGGCGCAGGCCCAGCGGTGCGCCTATCGAGGCAAGCATAGCCTCTGCGCGGGAGGCGGACAAAGCGGAATGCGCCCGGCGCGGCGCTCGACCGAATGCCGCGCCCGCAACCGTGCGCTCCGGGCGGGCCGCGGATTCAGCCCGCGGCCTTGCGCGGATGGCGTTCCCTCACGGGGAATCGAAACTGGCGCAGAAGATCGCCTCGCCGGTGTCGCCGGTCTGTATTTCGTAGGCGCCGAGATCCTGCGCACCGAAGCCGTTCGGTACCGACACGAGGTCCACGCTGCGTGCACGTCCGCTCAGGTCCGGGGCGGTGCCGGCGTCGGCAGGTGCGGCATCGACACCGCGCGAACAGCGCGTGAGGCGGTAATCGTGCGCCGTCGCGTCTTCGAACATCGGGCTGCCTGCACGACATCCGCCGCGGATGGCAGCGTGCTGATGTCGTTGGCCAGCACGTAGTGCACGGTCACGTCCCCGGGGGCGGTGGTGAATCCGAGCGCCTGCCGGCCAGGCTGGTCGATCACCGCGTGATTGAGCTCGACGAAATTCGTGGTGGCGAACAGGACCGGATCGTTCGCGATCGCATTGTTCGCGATCGTGCAGCCGCTGACGGTGAAGTGGCTCTGGTCGGAGTACGGCGTGGCGAGGATCAGGCGATCGCTCGCCTGGTTTTCCGCGACGAGGCAGGTGAACAGTTCGAAATAGCCACCCTCGTCCGAGACGAAGCGGAGCGCGTGCGCGCCCTGGTTGCCACGCATGCTGAAGCGGCTGGCGACGAGCGTGCCCGCCGATTGCAGCAGCACCGCCGAGCCCGCGGTGACCTGGCCGGCCGAGTCCTCGGCGATATTGCGATTGATTTCGTTGCAGGCGACGCCTGCGGCGCAACGCACGCCGACACTGGCGCCCGGGCACCCGTTTCCTTCGAACGCATTGAGGTAGACGCGCGAGCCCTCGTAGATGTCGATGACGTCGTGGTCCTCGTCGGCGTAGATCGCGCTGCCTTCCTGAGCGATGTTGTCGTCGAACACGAAATCTCTCGCGCACAGCAGCGGCGAGGTGCTGCCGCCCTGGCCCGAGAACGGCTTCAGGTAGATGCCGCCGCCGGCCGCAGACGCGATGTTGTTGGATATCTGCACCGGATGCGAGGCATCGGTCGAGTAGACGTGGAGGGTCGTCGGCTGTTGGCCCGACTGCGAGATCGCCGCGATGCCGCCGCCGTACTGCGCATCGTTGTTCTCGATCACGGGGCCATTGATGAAGCCCGACGAGCCGATCTCGGCGATCGACGGGCCGAGCATCTCGATGCCGCCGCCGAACCCGTTCGGCGCGTGGTTCGACGCGATCCACGTGGTCGGCGACAGCACGTCGAGGCGCGCCTGGCCTTCCACGCGGATGCCGCCACCGGACGTCTGTGCGGTGTTGCCGAAGATCACCGTATCGTGCGAGACGATCAGCGCGGCGAACTGGCCATCGGCCGCCTTCATGTTGATGCCGCCGCCATAGCCGGCGCTGTTGCCGATGACGTAGCTCGTGGCGACCGTGAGCACGCCGCTTCCATCGAACGAGATACCGCCGCCGCTCGCGTCGCCGTCACGCGCGGCACCGGTGACGCTGACGTTGGCGAGATAGACGCGATTCGCGCCGGTGAACGTGAAGACGGCCTGCCCGCCGTTGCCGGCGCCGCTGATCGTGGTCTGCTGGTTCTCCGGATCGAAATCGTCGCAGTCGTCGAAACCGCCCTCGATATCGACGCCGTCGGCATCGCTGACGTGGATCGCCTGCCCGGGGTACGCCTGGTCGCGTGCGATCCAGACATAGTCCTCACCCGCGAGGGCGGCCGCCGCATCCACGGCCGCCTGGATCGTATGGTAGGGACAGTTCGCCGCGCCGCCGACCTTGAAGACATCGAAGGCGAGCGCGCTGCGCTGCGGATCGGCGAGGCCGAGAATGACGACGCCACCCGCGAGGGCCGCGAGAACCCGGGACTGGTCGGCGTGCATGGTCTTCACCCGCAGTGGCTCGATGTCCCGTAGAACGACGGTTCGCTCCGCTTTGCGTCATTCCGCTGCGGCGTGCATGGGGCGTACCTGCGAAGTTCAGCCGGCGCGTGCGAACACCGTGATCTCCTCGCGATCGTGGTAGAGCTGCTTGGCACGCAACTCGCCGCGCTTGCCCGCGGTCGCGAGTGCGTCGGCGACGAGGTCGAGGCAGAGCTGCACCTCGTCGTGGCGCTTCTTCATCGGCAGCTTGAGGTTGAAGATCGCGTAGCGGCACTGGCCGCTCGCGAGCCAGTCCGCCATCAGCGCGGCCACGCGGCGCGGTTGCTCGACCATGTCGCAGACGAGCCAGTCGACCGGTTTCTGCGGCCGGTAGCGGAAGCCGTCGGCGCGCAGGTGGTCGACCAGGCCGGAGGCGAGCAGGGCGGTATCCATCGGGCCGTTGTCGACCGCGGTCACGTGCAGCGAGCGCGCGACGAGTTGCCAGGTCCAGCCGCCGGGCGAGGCGCCGAGATCGACCGCGCGCATGCCCGGCTTCAGCCAGCGCTCGCGTTCGCCCTCGTCGAGCAGCACCAGCAGGGCTTCCTCGAGTTTGAGCGTCGAGCGGCTCGGCGCCGCGCGCGGGAATTTCAGGCGCGGGATGCCGCCGGGCCACGGCGCCGCGTGCGCGATGTCGGCCATCGCGACGTAGGCGGCGTCGGTCGCGGTCAGGCACAGGTGCAGGCGCCAGCGCGAGGCGCGGTCGATCAACTGCTTCTTCTTCAGCACACCGACGAGGGCGGCATTGAGGCCTCGGCAGAGCGGCGCGAGTTCGCGTGCGGCGTCGCTGTCGGGCGCCTCGACCCAGGCATCGCACCAGCGACGCGGGCCATGCACGGGGTCCGCCGCCTCGATGAGCGGCAGCAACACGCCGAGGCGGTCCTTCGGCGGCAGGTCGCGCGCGCTGCCGAGAACCTGCAGCAGCTGGCGCGCGAACACCAGACCGCGCCAGCTGCCGGCGAGCGCCGCCGCATCCGGCGTGACGAACTCGACGAAACCGCTGCCTCGCGCGGCGCGCGCGTAGCCGGCGCCGGCGAGTCGTGCATCGCGGCCGGCCAGCTCCTGCGCGCATTCCCCCTCGAAACCGGGTCGGCAGTAGGCGAGCAGGCTGGAAGGGGCGGAAGCGGACATGGCGGCTGCGCAGGGCGGGTTGCGCATGATGCCCGGCCCGGTCCGCGCTGACGAGTGTGACGCCTTCGCGGGAAACCGCGCGAGCGGGCGAATAGGGTGTGCGCCTCGCCATTGACTGGGGACGATCATGGCCATGTTCTTCAAGCGGAGCCTGCCCGCCGCGCTGGTGCTGGCACTCGCGGCGCCGCTGCCGGATGCGGCGCACGCCGCCGTTGCGGTCAGTGTCGATGCGAGCGCGAACGTGCGCCCTTTCACGCCACTGATCTTCGGCGTCGCCTACGGCGACGGCGCGCGCAATGCCGTGATCGGCTATCCGCTGCGGCGCTGGGGCGGTAACGGTGCGACGCGCTACAACTGGAAGGTCGACGTGCACAGCACCGCGTTCGACTGGTATTTCGAGAACATCCCGGGCGCGAGCGACCGCAGCCACGTGCCGCCGCTGAACAACGACGCGGATGCGTTCATCAGCGAAGCGCGTAGCTACGGCGCGGATGCACTGATCACGATCCCGACGATCGGCTGGACACCGCGCGCGGACAGTCCGCTGCAGCATCCCTACCTCGCCGGCTTCTCGGTCGGAACCTACGGCACGCAGGTGCCCGCGAATCCGTGGAGCGCAGCCGTCGACCCGTGGGATACCGACGCGGGCAGCGGCGACTGCAATCCAGCCAGCAATTCTTCGCCCGATTGCGTGCCCTACGGCAACGAGGGTCGTTATCACCTGGTCAACAACGATCCGCACGACACCTCGAGCGAAGTCACGCCGGCGTTCCAGAAGGAGTGGATCGCGCATCTGCAGTCGACGTTCGGCGCCGCCGCGGCGGGTGGGGTGCGTTACTACTCGCTCGACAACGAGGTGATGCTGTGGAACTCGACCCACCGCGACGTGCATCCTGCCCCGACCACGTATGACGAGACCTGGAGCAAGGCGCTCGCCTACGGCACCGCGATCAAGCAGCAGGATCCGGCAGCCAAGGTGACGGGTCCGGTGACCTGGGGCTACTGCGACTTGTTCGGATCGGCCGCCGACAATTGTGCCGAAGGCAGCGACCGCGCCGCGCATGGTGGCACGCCGTTCGTCGCGTGGTATCTGCAACAGGTGTGTGCGCATCCGCTTGCCGGCGGCGCGCGCGTCGTCGATTACCTCGACCTGCACTACTACCCGCAGGGCAACGTCGCGCTCAACGACGACGATTCGGCCGCGACCGCGGCGCGGCGCCTGCGTTCGCTCAAGGAACTGTACGACGCGGGCTGGGTATCGGAGTCGTGGATTTCCGACCTCGGCGACAACGATGCGAACCACTACAGCAAGCCGAACCTGATCCCGCGCGTGCGCGCGTGGATCGACCAGTATTGCGCCGGCACGAAACTCGCGATCACCGAATACAACTGGGGCAATGACGGCACTACCAGCGGCGCGGTCGCGCAGGCTGAACTGTTCGGCATCTTCGCGCGCGAAGGCGTCGACATGGCGACGCGGTGGGTCGCCCCGGAAGCGGCCAGCAAGGCCGAGCGCGCGTTCACCCTGTTCCTGAACTACGACGGCGCCGGCGCGAAGGTGCAGGGCAGCAGCGTGCATGCGCAGAGCGCGAACGTCGACCAGGTCGGCGCCTACGCGTTCGTGCATGGCGGTCGCACGATGGTGCTGCTGACCAACAAGACGACCAGTTCGCAGAATGTGCCGCTGACGTTCGCGAGCGTGCCGGGAACGAGCTGGAAGTTGTACGGCTTCGACGGCGCCACGGGCGTTCACCAGATCGACACCGGCACGATCAGCAGTACGTCATTGACCTTGAACGCGCTGCCCGCGATGTCGGCGAACCTGCTCGTCATCACGGGCGCCGATCTGATCTTCGCCGACGGCTTCAATTGACGCGTGACGGCGGCACGCGCTTCGCGCGTACCGCCCTACCTGCGCCGGCCGACGCTTCGACGTGAAACGTGGCGCGGATCGAGTCGCGCGTACGCATCGCGCGCCGCGCAGGATCAGGATGTCGCAACCACGCGCGCGTGGCGACGCGTTTACTCGAATCCGTTGGAGAAGATCGGATCGCCGGGCACGACCACCGTCTGCGGCAGCGGAATGCCTTCGGCGGTACCGTCACCGACCTGGCCAGCGGCATTGGAGCCCCAGCATTTGAGTGCGCCCGTTGCCATCAGTGCGCACGTATGTTGACTGCCGGCGCTGACCGCTTCTACCGGACCACCCAGTCCCACCACATCCGTCGGCACGAGTCGCGTTTCGCGACTTCCGTCGCCAAGTTGGCCGAAATCGTTTCGGCCCCAGCAGCGCACTCCATCCACGAGCTGTGCACAGACATGCAGCGCACCTTGCGTGATCGCGACGACGCCTGAGGACAAGCCGGCGACGGCGACGGGAGTTGGCGACGAACCGTCCGGGTTGCCATCGCCCACGATGCCGTAGCCCCAGCATTTTGCAGCGCCGGCATCGGTGACCGCACAGGTCATGAAGCTGCGCGCGCTGATGGCGTGAACGCCGCTCGTGAGTCCAGGCACGTCGACGGGCGTCGTTTGCTCCGGCCCGATCACCCCCGTGCCGAGTTCCCCGTCCCAGTTGTCGCCCCAGCACTTCATGCCACCCGCCTGCAGGAGTGCGCAGGAATGGAATTCCCCGACGGCCAGCGCGCGCACGCCACTCGCAAGGCCGATGACGTCGACCGGGGTCTCGCGCTGCGTCATGCTGCCGTCGCCGAGCTGGCCGGAACCGTTGTTGCCCCAGCACTTCACGCCGCCTGTCGACGTGATCGCGCAGCTGTGGGACCAACCCGTCGCGACGGCGAGGTTGTCCGAGCCGAGCGTCGATACCGGGGCGGGTGTTGCGTGATCGCTGGTGCCGCCGTCGCCGAGCTGGCCGTACAGGTTTTCGCCCCAGCATTGAACGCCGCCTGCTGCATCGATCGCGCACGAGTGGTGATGGCCACTGGCGACGGCCTGGACGCCGGTGCCGAGGGTCGCCACCTCCGTCGGCACGAGTCGCCGGACGGTCGTGCCGTCGCCGAGTTGGCCACTGTAGTTGCTGCCCCAGCATGCAACCGTCGACGCCGCCGTCAGCGCGCAGGTGTGGGCGAAACCCATGCTGACGGCACCGACTGCGCCAATGCCGACCACATCGACCGGTGTCAGCCGTTGCGTCGTCATCGCATTGCCGAGCTGTCCGTAGAAGTCGTCGCCCCAGCAAACCGCCCCATGCGCACTGGTCACGGCGCACGCGTGCGTATCGCTTGCATCAAAGGCCAGTGCACCACTCAGGTCGACGACCGGAACGGGCGCGAGGCTGTCCTGCACCATGCCGTTGCCCAACGTCCCATAGAAGTTGGCGCCCCAACATTCGATGTCGCCGGTATCGATGAGCGCACAACTGTATCCATTTCCGCTGCGGGCGACCTGGACGGCTCCACCAAGACCAACGACGTCGACCGGGGCCGATCGCGGCATCGTCGTGCCGTCGCCAAGTTCTCCGCTGGAATTCGTGCCCCAGCACTTGACGGTATTGTTCGTCATCGTCGCGCACGCATGCCGCGCGCCCGCATCGATCGATCGAACGCCCGCTTCGAGTCCGGCGACCGCAGTCGGGTAAAGGTGAACCCCGGAACCCCAGCACGCCACGCTCCCGGTGCCGAGGACGCAGGTGAAGTCCAAGCCCGCGGTGATGGCCTCTACACCGGCGACGGTCTCCAGCAGGACGGGTGACGGTCGCGACTGCCTGGTGCCGTCGCCGAGTTGTCCCCAAGCGTTGTAGCCCCAGCACATCACGCGATTCGTGGCGGTGATCGCGCAAGTATGATCCGCACCTGCGCTGATCGCCTTGACGCCGGCGCCGAGACCGATGACGTCAACGGGGACGAGGCGTTGCACCTGCGTGCCGTCCCCCAGCTCACCCGCCCAGTTGGAGCCCCAGCACTTGACCGCGCCAGCCGCGGTCAATGCGCAGGAGTGTGCCGATCCGAGCGCGAGTGCGGTCACACCGGCCTGCAGGCCGATGACGTCGACCGGCGTCGAGCGATCGCTCGTGGTGCCGTCACCGAGTGCGCCATTGAAGTTGGTGCCCCAGCACTTGACTGCGCCGGCGCCGACGATCGCGCAGGTATGTGCCCAACCGGATGCGATCTGCACGACATTGGTCAGGGGAACGGTTTGCGCGTGTGCGGCGCCCGTGGCGCTTGCCAGCGAGAGCGCGATGACTGCACTGGTGATTGCAGTGGTTCGAACCTTGTCCGGGGGCCGCATCCGATTTCCTTCGTGTCGCGTCGGCTACGCGGATTGGCCGTCAATATACCGTACCGCCGGTTCGTGCATACAAATGGAATACCTCGCGCGCCTCGTTGCGCAGGATGTCGCGACGCACCGCGATGCCGCGCCGCTCGAGTTCGCCGATCCAATCGGTCGGCAGCGGGCCTTCGTCGAACTCGCTCAGTTCCATCACGTCGCTCGAGCGCGCGCCGATCAGCAGTTCGTCGATGCCGGCCCAGAAGCTCGCGCCATAGCACTGGCAGCACGGTTGCGCGCTGGTCGCGAGGATGTAGCGCCGGCCATCGTCGTTGAGACGGTGCCGACGCAGTTTCGTCTGCGCGCCCATGAACGCCATCATCTCCGCGTGCGCGACCGAGCACGATTCGGGCATCACGCGGTTCACGCCGAACGCGACGACGTGGCCGTCCGCGTCGAACACCGCGGCGCCAAACGGGCCGCCCGTACCGAGCTCGACATTGCGCCGCGCGAGGCGGATCGTGAGCGCGACGCGTGCTTCGTCATCTGCGTGGACTTGCGCGGGATCGAACTCCTGTTCGATCCAGTCGGGCAGGGCGAGGGTGATGGCGGCGATCGGCATGACGGCACCTGGGGCGGACGGCGCTGCGAGGTTAGTGTTCGCGCACCCTCCTGCGCAATCGTGTCGACCGATGCGGTTGCCAGCGCATGCCGTCCGCTCCACCATGTCGCATTCCCCATCACGAAAACCCGAGGCGCAGCCCGTGGCGAATCCGCAGGACGCAACAGCGCGCATTCCGCGCAATCCGGGCATCGACCTGCTGCGCGGCCTTTCGATCCTGCTGGTCGTGCTGCACCACATCGGCCTGCGCCTGCCGCTCAAGGCAAGCGCGCTCGCCGAATGGCTGCCCAAGCGCCTGCTCGCCGCGCTGAACTGGAACGGTTACGAGGCGGTGTTCGTGTTCTTCGTGCTTTCAGGATTCCTGATCGCCGGCCATTCGATCCGGCGCTGGGGCGCACTTGCGCGCATCGATGTCGCGGCGTTCTACCGGCGCCGGGCGGCGCGCATCCTGCCGTGCCTCGTGCTGCTGGTCGTCGTGCTTTCCGTGTTGCACCTCGTGGGCGCGGCGGATTACGTCATCACGCGCGAAGGCCAGTCGCTCGGCCGCGCGATCCTCGCGGTCGCCGGCCTGCATCTCAACTGGTACGAGGGACTCACCGGATACCTGCCGGGCGGCTGGGACGTGCTGTGGTCGCTGTCGATCGAGGAGGTGTTCTATCTCGGCTTTCCGCTGCTTTGCCTCGGCGCGCGCAGCGAACGCCTGTTGCTGGGCCTGCTCGCCGTACTTGCATTGTCACTGCCGGTGACGCGCGCGGCGCTCGAAGGCAACGAGATCTGGCAGGAGAAGGCCTACCTGCCGGGCATGGC
>Ga0068853_100001472_pt1 | contig 17095 bp, 9 predicted proteins | sample KBSCornC32_FD_65655 | JGI IMG/M metagenome (GOLD analysis project Ga0068853, IMG submission 65655) | Corn rhizosphere microbial communities from Kellogg Biological Station, Michigan, USA - KBS Corn C3-2 | ecosystem: Host-associated > Plants > Roots > Rhizosphere > Soil ...
AGCCGTGGGTCGAATGCGCTGTACACTTCACCCATTCCACCCGCACCTATTTTTGACAGGATCTTGTACCGTCCGAGATTTGTTCCGGATTCAAGCGACATTAATACTTATTCCGACGCTACCGTCGGATGATAGATTCTATAACTTTTGGAAGATTTAATAACCTTAACCAAGCAAAGGGTAATCGACATATTAGTACAAGTGATGTCGCCAAACAAGCGAATCTTATTATGGAAGACCGACACATCTTAACAAAGCGGCAAATCGCGGGTCGCGCCGCAGTGGGTCGAGCCGTGGTTCAACCCTGAGATAAACCAACATATCTGAGTGTTCCTGCAATGATTTGTCTAAATAATGAAGAGCGTGATCCACATCGCCGAGGCCCGCCATACTCGATCCGCCAACAGGTCGCTCCCATCATCGAGATGAAAATTGAGCGTCTCGTCGGTGTAGGAGCGCTGGCACTTTGGGCAGCGTTTCATAAAATTCTATTCCGGCAGATTCAGACGTTTCACCATCTCGGCAAACCGCGGATCGTCACGCAGCGGATCCATGAACGGGTCCACCTTGATGCGCTGCAGGAACCAATCATGCTCCTTGTACGCCTTTTCAAGCTCGGCAAACGCCGAGTCCTTGTCGCCGAGCGCGGCATAGACGACCGCAACCCAGTAATTCATAACGTACTTCGTTTTTTCGCCTTCCTTCCATCGGTTTGTTATGGCTAACGCCTCTTGACGCCGGCCTGTTTTGGCGTATACATAGCCCGCGTCGGCAAGAAACGGATTCTCCGACTGCAGCGTTTTTTCCGAGATCAGAAGGGACTCGGCATACATTCCCTTAGCTTCATACGCGTGACAAAGCCAATTCTTCGCTCCAAAAAAATTCGGGTCGAGATCGCTCGTCTTTTTGGCTTGATCGATTGCCTGGTCAAAGTGTCGTGCGTACATCAGGACGCCAGCAAAATTTGCTCCTTGAATCAGCGAAAGCGGTTCCAGTTCCATTGCCCGCTTCATCTCGGAAACGGCTTCGTCGTGGCGGCCCATCGGACTCAAATACGTCCACGCGTAGCGATAGTGAGTTAATGCAAGATTTGGATCAAGCTCAAGTGCGCGCTTAAATTCGCTTTCGGCTTTTGCCCAATCCCAATCGTATGTCGCGGCTATCATTCCCGCGACGGTATGAGCTTCGGGCAGGTCAGGGTCTATCTCCAACGCTTTGGCCACCGCTGCTTTTGCCAATGGGTTGGCCTCATTTGGAGACATATACGGGAACGAAGGCATAACAGAATAAGCCTCGGCGATGCCGACATAAGCCAGAGCAAACTTCGGGTCAAGTTTTATTGCCTGCTGGTACTCGTCTATGCTTTGCAAGATCTCCGCCTTTGTCCGCTTGGCAAAATGATAGCGGCCTTTTAGATAAAGCTGATATGCCTCGCTGCTGTCGGTATAATTTTTCGCAATGCCTTTTTCGTCACCGTTAAGCTTTAACTGAAGCTTTTGAACGATCGACGCCGCAATGTCACGCTGCGTGGCAAGCAGGTCTGACATCTTTCTCTGATACTGTTCACCCCAAAGCGATTTGTTGTTCCGGGTATCGACTAGCTCAACGGTGATGTCCAGATTGTCGCCGCGCTTGACCATCCGGCCCGTCATAACGGAATCAACGCCCAGATCGTTTGCGATCTTGGCAAGATCGGTTTCGTTGTCTTTGTACCTGATGACCGAGCTCGTCGGGCTGACCTTTAAACCCGGCAATTGCGTCAGCCGAAAAATGAGCGATTCCGTCAGGCCGTCCGATAGATAATCCGTGTCCGCGTCATCACTTTTGTTCTGGAACGGCAGAACGGCAATTGAATTGATCGATGCGGCGTCGCTCGGGCTTGTGCGGCGCGTCTTAAAAAGCCAGTAACCAAATCCGCCAGCCGCAAGGATCAATATCGCAAACGCGATCAGAACGATGCGCTTGTTGTTTCGCAATTCGCCGACAAGATATTCGGCGCTCGATGTCGTCTGCGGACTAACACCTTTCACCGAAACCGAAGGCAGGATCGCCGTTTGGTCGGTTGTCTTCGAGAAAATTTTGGTTGCAGGTTCGGACTCGGCCGTCGCGGTCGTCAACACTCCCGGCTCCGCCGTGGTTCCGGCCGCAATCACAGGAGGCGCCGACTGGATAGCCGTCGCGGGTTCTTCATCGGCAAGCAGCCACTCGCCGTCCTCGAGACAGAAATTCAGCGTTTCATCGAAATATGTTCGGTCACACTGTGGGCATCGTTTCATTTATTTAAAGGGCGTGAACTCCGGCATATTATCGCCAAAAACGCTGCCTTCGGCAATAACTAAAATCTTTGACGGGGTCCAGCTAAATTTCTCGCACTAAGTTTGGCTTCGCGCATTGCTCTTGCGGCCTTTGCGGGAGATATCTCCTACAGCGAAACGAAAGGCGCTCCGGGCGGTGTTGCATTCGCGATACACTTGACAGCCTATGATACAATACAAACCGGTGGTCGTCTTTCGCACGGCCGGTTCTTTGAAAATTTCCACCTGTGGAAAAGTTGACGTTCGCTCGAACGTCGGCGCTTCGCGCCCTTTGCCGCGAAAAAAAACGGTGGGACAGTGGGACACTGGGACACTGGGACAGTCCCTAAACCCTGTGTTTTCAACACTTCGCCTTTCAACGCTGTCCCAGCTTGGGACAGTTTGGGACAAATTCGCGTGATTTTGGGACAAAAGTCGTCGCAGGTGCAAAATCTGGTTTTCTGATCAGGCACCTTCTTGTCATTTAATTTCAAAAATTATTGACAACTGTACGTATGCTGGTTAAAGTACAGATTCTAAATACAAAAAATCGATTGCCGATCAGAAAAGGAGATATAAATATGACCAGAGACCCCGAACTTGACGACGACATCATCCAGGAACCAAACACCGGCGGCACACAGGAACCTAACACTGGTGTCATTCAGGAACCCAATACAAAGGTTGTTGACGAAACCGAGGTTGACGACATTCAGGAACCGAACACGAAATAAGATGAACGTGTTCGGCTCCCACTTTTCAAGCCTCAAACCCGATCCTTTTCAGCAATTCGTTCCAGCGTGTATCGTCGTGAAGAGCTCGAAAATGCGGGTTGACCCTGATATGTGTCAGCCCCGAATCGCGTTCGTCAAACGCTCTTTCAAGCCACTCAAACGCATGGTCAATATCGCCGCGTATTGAATAAACTTCGGCGATCTGATAGGCGTTCCCGGCCGCATGTTCCTCGGTCAGAACACGAAGAGCTTCGTCTGATTCGGTATCGTGTCTGGCCGCGTGATGAACGATCGCCGACGCCCACAACCGCCACATTTCGTAAGGTTCCGCCGCGGCCTGATCCAGAGCCTCATCCACTCGTCCCTGATCTAAAAGCACGAGAGAAAGCAGAGCGTGGGACACCGACCGCTGCGGAACAAGCTCGATGGCTTTGCGATACGCACGTTCTGACTCGGCAAGCAGGCCGGCGGTGTGGGCCGCAAGTCCGAGATTATGCCAAAACGCGGCGCTCAGCGGGTCCTGCACCAAAACACCGCGGTACAGATCCATGGCATCCTGCAGCCGGCCAAGTTTGTACGCAAGAAGTGCTGCACCGTCCAGCACTGAGGAACTTCCCGGAGCCAATTCCAAGGCGCGGGCATACGATTTTTCTGCACCGAGCAAGTCCCGATCGTGGGTCAACTGAACGCGTCCGAGCTGAGCGTGTCCTTCCGCCAGATCCGGCTCAAGAGCAAGCGAGCGACGCGCCGCATCTCTCGCCCGGTCAAACCCCTCGGAAACCGGCACCCAGACACGGCCCGCCTCGACCGCATATGCCCTGGCAAGCTCCGCCCAGCCCAATGCGAAGCCAGGGTCGAGATTCAACGCATCGCGAAAATACCCGATGGCCTTTGCAGTGTCTTCGCGAGTTGTCCGATCCAGAAAGTACCGGCCGAGAAACATCAGCCGCTGCGCTTCCGGATTTGCGGCGCGGCCGCGGGATGCCACGCTGACTTCGCCGGTTACGTTGATGCTCGCGTCGGCTCCTGCATCGTCGCCGAGCAGCATTTGCCGCAGTTCCCGTACGACCGATTGGGCAATGTCGTCCTGCACCTCGAAGATAACGTCCATCGGGCGGTCGTAAACTTCGGACCAAAGCTGGTATCCGTCGGCAACATTTGTAAGCTGAACCGCTATGCGCACACGGTTTCCTGCCATTCTCAGGCTGCCTTCGAGAACGGATGCGACGTTCAGTTTTCGTCCGATCTCGGCAACTGTGGTTTGCTTGTCCTTAAACGAAAATGCAGACGTTCGGGCCGCAACTCTAAGTCCTTTGATCTTTGACAATAAGTTCAACAACTCTTCGGCCAATCCGTCCGAAAAATAATCGCCGTCCTCTGTGCGGCTCAAATTTCGGAACGGCATTACAGCGATCGTGTTGGCGGCTTCGGCATAGATGCCGGTTTGTGCAGGAAGAATTTGCGTCGCCGTGTTAAGGGCATCGCCGGGGAAGGTTGAGCGTTCAATCTCGGCTTCGAACGCGATGCGTCTTTGCAGCGCCTTAAGGTCTCCGATCAGATCGGCGGCGGATTGATAACGGTTTTCCGGGTCTTTCACCAGCGCGCGCAGCATGATGTCTTCCAAACCGTTTGGGATCGCAATGCCGAACGTCGAAAGGGGCGCCGGATCTTTTTCGAGAATGGCAACAATTGTATGATTTACCGTTTCGCCGGTGAACGGCTGTTCACGCGTCAACATCTCGTACAATACGATACCCAGGCTAAAAAGGTCTGTTCGTCCGTCCAGCTCTCTGCCGCGTGCCTGTTCCGGCGACATGTACCCTGCTGTTCCCATTACTACCCCGGCCTGCGTCTGAAGCTGGACATAGGTGGCGTCGTCGGGATGCGAGGTCTTGCTGTTCACCCGCGAATTGTCGGATATTTTTGCAAGGCCGAAATCGAGCACTTTGATGTACCCGTCATTTCGGATCATCACATTTTCCGGCTTGATGTCGCGATGAACGATTCCCGCATCATGCGCCGCCTGCAAAGCGGACGCGATCTGAATAGTGATATCGACCGCGTCTGAGATCAAAACGCCGCCCTGGTCGATCGCGTCACGCAGTGTCTTGCCCTGGACATATTCCGAAGCCAGGAAATGGACGCCCGTCTCCTCGCCAAACTCATGAACCGTCAGTATGTTCGGATGATTTAACGCCGACGCCGCCTGTGCCTCCCGCTCGAACCGCAATCGACGATCCCTGTTCCCGGCTATGCCCTCCGGCAGAACTTTGAGTGCGACGCGACGCCCAAGCCGTGTATCTTCCGCAAGATAAACTTCTCCCATACCGCCGGCTCCGATCTGAGAGACTATGCGGTAGTGCGAAAAGATCGAGTTGGTTTCGAGTTTTTCGGTCATTTTTACAGGAATTAATTTTGAGAGGCGGTCTTTCGGCGCGTCAAACTTCTTTTAGTTTATTTTATTGCTTCCTGCATTCAGGTCAAGCTGATCCTTTAGTTCGATGCTGATGATGCGGATTTCAGTCTAACCTACATCCAATTCTTACTGAGGTAAATCAAATTTCTTCACTAAAGCCTGAAATCGCGGGTCGCCGCGCAGGCTGTCGTAACTGGGATCGGTTTTGATTCTAAACAGCCAGAAGTCTCCCGTTTCCGCGCCTTGAGTAAGCGCGTCGATCGCTTTTTCCTTTTCGCCCAGTTCCGCGAGCGCGCTGGCTTCCCCGACGCTGCTGGCCCTGTGATTTTCGCTTTGCCCTGCCCTTAACCTGATAAATTCGTTTAAATAGCCGTTCCAGCCACCCTTAGCGAAACTCTCGCGCAGCAACCCTGCGTTTTCCTTATTGCCATCAAGCTCGTATGCCTTTGCGCGTTCCTCGACCGAGGCGGCCCGATCGCCGGTCTGCCGGTAAATGCGCGACAGCCACATGTGTGTCCATGTAAAAGTCGGCTCCATCTCGACGAGCTTTTTGAACTGCTGAATGCTCTCGTCAGTCTTGCCCGAAACCATCAACAAAATACTATAGTAGAAGTTGATACCGGGTGACGTAGGGTCAATTTCGAGCGCCCGTCGAATCGAAACGAGCGATTCGTCATAACGCCCAAGCATCATCAACCGCGCCCCATTCCATTGATATGCCTGGGCGTAATTCGGATTCAACTCGATCGCGCGCTTAAGCTCGCGCTCAGATTCCACCCAGTTGTAATCGAGCATGTATTGGTAACCAAGCGATGCGTGCGCTTCTGCAAGGCCGGGGTCGATTTCGAGCGCGCGTCGAATGTATTCCTTCTTCTGTGGACGGTCTTCGTCCTCATTTGTGTCGGCAAGACCGACGTAGCCGAGAGCAAAATTAGGATCTTTTGCGACAGCCTGCTGAAAATAACCTTCAGCTTTTTCGAATTCGCGGCCCGCACGTTTATTCCAGTAGAAGCGACCCTGCAGATAAAGCCGGTACGCTTCGGGATCAACCGTGTAATTTTTCGCCAGCTTTGCTTGATCGGCGTTTGTTAGTTTCAACTTAAGTTTGCTTGAAACATCCTGCGCGATGTCGTTTTGCAAGGACATAAGGTCGGATGCTCTGCGGTCGTATTGATCCGTCCAGATGACATTTTCATTAGCCGCGTCGATAAGCTCGAGGTTCAGTGTCAACTGGTCGCCCCGCTGAACCACACGGCCGTTCAGCACAGCCTGCACACCCAGTTCCTTTCCTACAGTTTTTGCATCTATGTTTTTGCCTTTATAGCGAAAAACGGACGAACGCGACTTGACGCTGAGATTCGGTAACTGTGAAAGGCTGCGGATCAGTGTCTCAGTCATCCCGTCCGAGAGATAATCGAGATCGCCGCTTCCGCTCTCGTTGGCGAATGGCATTACGGCGATAGACCCGATCTGTTTATTGCCGGAAACAAAATAGCGATAGCCGAAAAAACCGCCGGCAAGGACAACAATGGCGATTCCAAGCGCAATAAACGGCTTGATTCCCTTATTTGAAAAAGTAGTGTAGTTTTTTGAAAACTCGCCAGAATGCTTTTGCGACACCGCTTCGGTATTAAGGATCGCAGTTTGACTTGTGTCGCGAGAAAACACTTTGGTTGCCTGTTCACCGGCAGGCACAGTCGTTACCACTTCCGATTCCGACAAGACGCCGCTCGCGGACGCTGTTGACTCTGACAGGATTGCAGTCGCCGGCTCATCATCAGTAACGAGCCATTCGCCGTCATCGAGACAGAAATTGAGCGTCTCGTCAGTGTAGGTTCGACGGCATTGCGGGCAGTGTTTCATAAATTCCTATTCCGGTAGATTCATCCGTTTTAGCATATCCTTAAATCGCGGGTCGTCACGGAGGCTGTCAAAACACGGCAGTCCGACGTAACACGCCATGGGAGCTAACTCGTCCGCCGCCCGTGAAAGCATGTCAAATGCCGCGTCTTTGTCTCCGAGGGATCCCAACAAACATGCTTCGTGAACCAACGTGGTCGAACCTACCGGACGGTCACGGAGCTCAGCAAGCACCGTTTTTGCGTCGGCGGTTTTTCCAGCGTACGCAAGCGCGCAACCGAGCACAGCGAGCAAAAAGCCGGCACGCTGTGAGGTTGTTACTGCCCTTTCGGCAGCCGCTATCCCATCGTCGAATCTCTTCAATGCGATACATGTTTCGCAGTATGTCCACAAGGCCAGGGTCTGATCTTTATCAAATGTGAATGCCTGTTCAAAAAAAGGCTGTGCCTCATCCGGCCGCCGCAGGATAGCAAGTCCGCCTCCTGTCATCGCGTAAGGATACGCAGCCAGCGGATCGGCCTCACGCGACCGTTCAAAAAGCGCCGCCGCCTCATCAATTCTACCCAGGATGCAGTTAATGATCCCATATGTTCCAAGCGCCCTGGAATTGTTCGGCTCGATCAAAAGGGAACGGTGGTATGCATCGTCGCAGGCCCGCCAGTCTCGCTCAATGAACGCGGTGAATCCTTCGATATAAAGTGCTTCGGCCGTCTCGCCATGTATCCTGCGCGCAGTGGCAAGAGCGTCTCTTGCCCTCGAACATGCTTCTCGCGGCAGAACCATTCCGTAATGAGCACGAAGTACATATGATTCCGCAAGGCCAAGCCATGACGGAGCGTGCGATGGATCGAGCTTGACAGCCTCTTCATAGGCGGCTGCGGCCCCGCGATGGTCATTCTTGGCATAACGAAGATAGCGTCCTTTCAGATAAGCTTTGTAGGCCTCAGTATTTTCCGTCTCGCGTTTCAGTACGGGGCTTTTCTCACCACCAAGAAGTTTTAATTTCAGCGCACTGATAACCGATAAGGTGATCTCATCCTGCACGTCAAAGATGTCCTGCATCTCGCGATCATAGCGTTCTGACCAAATCTGATATCCGTCCGCCGCGTTGACCAACTGGGCAGTTATGCGCAAACGATTGCCGGATTTTCGGACGCTGCCATCGAGCACGGTGTTTACATTCAATGCATTTGCCATCTCGCCGATGGTCTTATCCTTGCCCTTGAACGAGAAAGCCGACGTCCGGGCGGCGACCTTTATGCCGTCGATGCGCGAAAGCGCGTTCAGCAATTCCTCGGCGAGTCCGTCACAAAAATATTCATCGTCCGGATCGCTGCTCAGATGAGCAAACGGCAGAACCGCGATCGATCTCTCGGAGATCTGAAGCGACCCATTGGAGAAGATCGCGGTTGAAGGTTCAGGCCCCGGCATGATGACCGTCGCGGGCTCGTCGGCCGAGGAATACCTGGTAGCTACCGATCCTGGTTCTGACAAAACCAGCCACTCGCCATCCTCGAGACAAAAGTTCAGTGTCTCGTCGGCGTAAGATCTGCTGCATCGTGGGCAATGTTTCATCTATCTAGAGTGTTGCGTTATATCGTTCCCATTGTTGTTTCAATCTAGCCAGCAACGAAGCGTGTGTTGTCTCGCATATGTTTGAAAACTTCGTCATTCTCAAACAATGGATAACAGGGAAATCCGTCATCGGCGGCGATCTGCAGATAATCGACGGCCTTGTCCGGTTTCTTCATTAATGCATATGCCGACGCGATGTTGTACGCCGTGTGATGAAAGTGTCCGAAGTCTGGGCCGATCTCTTCGGCGTGCGTGATCGCCGCCTCGGCATCTGCGGTCCTCCCGGCCTTTGCAAGAATCATCGCTTTTACGCTGGTTCCGACACCACCCTCATCGTTTGGATACTCGGTCAGATACTTCTCGATCAGCGCTGAGGCTTCGTCATCTCGGCCCAATTCGAAAAGCGCGGTCGCAGTTTGAAAAGCAAGAAGCGAAGGATTTTGCTGGAGCGGCGTACTACTAAAGACAGAATATGCATCCTCGTATTTGCCGCGATACAAATAGACGACGCCGGTGCGAAGGCGCGCACTGGTGTTGGCCGGGTTTATTTCCAACGCCTTCCCTAGCTCGGCCAACGCTTTGTCAAACAGACCGAGATGCATGTATATCAGCCCAAGCTGCTGATGAGCGTCGTCCAGATTCGGATCTATTGCGAGAGCCCGCTTGAACGACTGGATGGCCTGCTCATGCGGAAAGCGTTTCGCGTGCGTCCAAAGCATGAGCCCGCGAGCGTAATGTCCCTCGGCAAGATCGGGGTCGATCGCGAGCGACCGTTCGACCGCGATCTCCTCGTTCTCGCTAAGTTGTTTTCGTTCATCGGCGGCGGTCGCAAAATAAAAGGCCTTGATGTGATACGCGTGTGCCAGCGTGGCCCAGGCCGCTGCGTATTGAGGATCGTCCGAAACGGTCTGCTGCATCAACTTTATCGCATCGTCGACATCGTCCCTATTCTCTTTGGATACAAGGACCTTTGCCCTTATGTAATTGTCATACACTGCCGGCGAAGCGCCCGATTTTCCTCTCCATGATCTAGATAAAAGCCAGTATCCGCCCCCTACGATCAATACGATGCCGATTATGCCGATCAACGCCCGCACGAGGAGCAAGGTCGTTGGTCGATTCTCACGTTTCCTTAGGTCACGTTCGGAAAACAACACCGTCGGAGCATTGCCCGAAGCCGGCCCCTCCACCAGCGCGCTGCCGTCATCGAGGCAGTAGCTCAAACTGTCGTCGTAATAATCACGCCTGCATTCGGGGCATCGTTTCATAGGCCTATTGAGGAAAACCAAGCTTTTTCAACAGCTCGCCATATCGCGGATCGTCATGCAGCGGCTGCATCTTTTGGTCGATCTTTAAAAAGTAAATAAATTGGTCGTACTTTTCAAAATCTTCGTTGAGCAGGGCAAAAGCTTTTTCCTTGTCGCCGAGTTCCACTGCAAGTATCGCTCGCATGTAGGCAGGGACATTCGAACGTTCCGGTTCGTCCAACACGGAGCGCATAAAGCCGCGCCAACCACCGCGAGCGTAAGCATCTCGTATAAATTTCGCGGACTCGGGTTCGTCCCTGAGTTCCAGCGACCGCGCCAGACCTTCGACAGCGTCGCCGTATTCGCCCTTGGTCATTGCGTTTACGTAAATTTGATACTGCGTGAACCAAAGCGTCGGGTCGATCTCGATCGCCATTGCCAACTCGGCATCGCTCTCTTTCATCCTGCCCGCGTAATAATATGTCCAACTGAGATTAGCGTGTGTAACTGCCGACATCGGTTCGAGATCGAGCGAATGCTTAAACTCCGTGACGGCCTCGTCAAAGCGTCCGAGCCATGCCAAGCGGAGCCCGATCTGCCGGTGAAATTCCGCATTGTTCGGGCTGAGCTCAACAGCCTTGTTCTGGTAACGCTCAAAAGCGGCAAAATCGCGATCGTAAAAGATCGAAATGCTTCCGAGAGCCGAAAGCGCCGCCGGAAGATTTGGCTCGATCTGGAGAGCTTTTTCCGCCGCCGCGCGTGCCTTTGGAAATTCTTCGCCGCCCGGCAGTCCGCCGTAGATCGTCATAAACACGTGAGCACCCGCGAGACCCGTATAAGCCAAAGCGTAGTTAGGGTCAAGAGCTATAGCCTGTTCGTAACAATCGATCGCCTTTTGAACATCAACTAGTTTTCGCCGTGCCCTAAGAGAATTTCCAAGAAGAAACAATCGGTAGGCCTCGGGGTTTGTAGTGTATTCACGCGTTACCTTTTTCTCGTCGTTATTCGAAAGTGTCGGCCTGAGCGTATTGGAAAGATCGCGTGCAATGTCGCTTTGAAGTGAGACGATGTCGGATTGTTTTCGGTTGTATTGCCGGCTCCATATAACCTTTGTCGAAGTCGCATCGATGAGTTCGACATATAGCGAAAGGTCGTCGCCGCGGGAAATTACGCGGCCGTTGAGCACTGCTTGTACGTCCAGATCCTTACCGATCGTCTGCGGATCAGGGTCTTTGCCCTTATAACGAAACACGAGCGATCGCGGCTTGACGTTAAGATCCGGTAATTGCGACATGCTGCTTATAAGCGTCTCGGTCATACCGTCGGAAAGATAATCAACGTCGGCATTTCCGCTTTCGTTTGCGAACGGCATTATGGCAATGGAACTGATCTGCCTCGAATTTGACGCGGTCAAATAGCGATAGCCGAAAAACCCTGCAACCAGAACCAAAATCATTAAGCCAAATACCGCAACCAGCCCCTTTCGTCCACCGAATCTGCCACCCGGCTGCGTCACCGAAAGGTTCTGCCTTTCCGAAAACTCGTCCGACGATTTTTGAGTCTCCGCCTCCAGACTTGTACGTAAAATTACAGTTTGGTCAGTCGTGTTCTGAAACACTCTGGTTGAGGACTCGCTTCCGTGCTGTCCAGCCGCTATCGCTCCAACGTCCGACAGGAGCCCGCCGGCCGACGAAGGCGATGTCGGCTTGATCGCAGTCGCGGGCTCATTGTCAGTAACGAGCCACTCGCCGTCGTCGAGGCAGAAATTCAGTGTCTCGTCGGTGTATGTTCGGCTGCATTGGGGACAGGATTTCATAAATATGCGAGGTGATAATTACGGAAACGCGATCTTTTTTAATAACTCCTTGAACCGCGGATCGTCCCGCAGAGGGTCGAGCTTTGGATCGACCTTTGCCTGCAGAAGATCGATACTTTGTTCGTTGTATGCCTGGTCAAGCAGCTCGAAAGCACGCTGTTTTTCGCCAAGCCCGACATATACAGTCGCCAACATATAAGACGAAATGTATTCTTTTTTTGCCCTTCCTTCGAGTTCGGCCAAAAGCTTTTTGGCCTCGCTAACCTGACCGGATACTGCATACGCGTGAGCAAGCGACGATACGGCAAGCTGCACTCGGTTGCTTTGGGTGACTGCGGTCTGGAATTCGGAAATTGCGTCGGACAGCACCCCTTTTTCTTCGTAGGCCTGGCCAAGCCGTTGGTGACCGAGCGGAATCGCGCCGTCAAGCTCGACTGCCCGTTTTCCAGCAGTGATCGCTTCGTCAGGCCGCCGCGCCATTACGAGAACGAAAGCCAGATTTGCATTTATCGGTATCGAGAAGGGATCAAGCTCCACCGAACGATTTGACTGGGCGATGGCTTCTTCCGCCCGTCCATTGAATGCCAAAAAAACCGAGTAAAACAGACGCGCATACGAATAATTAGGGTTAATCTCGATGCTCTTTTTAAAGTCAGTCTCGGCTCCTTCCCAATCACGTTCCTTAAATTTGACATGAGCGCGCGAAGCATAGGCTTCGGCAAGGGTTGGATCAAGCCCGATAGCTCTATCGGCTGCGGCTCGAGCCGCGGGAAGAGTATCGGCGGGCGAGACCGAGCCGGCCATCGCATCTGGGATCCCAAGCATGAGTCGGGCATCAGAAATGCCAACATAGGCCAAGGCAAAGTTTGGGTCGGCAGTGACCGCTTTTTGAAAGTAATCCAGCGCCGTTAGGTCGTCCTCAACAGTACGTCGATTCCAGTGGTACCTGCCTTTGAGATAAAGCTCATAAGCGACTGGATTTGAGGTGTAGTTTCGTGCAAGATTTTGCTCGTCTGAGCCGGATAGTTTATTTCTCAACCTGCCGGAAACATCGCGGGCAACGTCGCTCTGTAAAGAGAGAAGCTCAGAGGACTTTCGTGTATATTGTTCGCTCCACAGAACGTTTTCCGTCGCTGTATCGATCAACTCAATCGTCATCGAAAGCTGATCGCCGGTTTGTGCCACGCGTCCATTCAATATGGTCTGGACACCAAGATCGTTGCCAACCATTCGGGGATCAGCTTCCTTGCCTTTGTACCGAAAGACCGACGCCCGAGCCTTTACATTTAAATTTGGCACCTTTGAGAGCTTGCTGATAAGCGTCTCAGTCATTCCGTCCGATAAATATTCGAGTTCGGGATTGCCGCTCTCATTAACGAATGGCATTACGGCTATCGAATTTATTTGATCGCTGGAAGTCTGCCGGAAATAACGGTAGCCAAAAACGCTGCCAATGATAAGAATCGCAGTTACTATCACCGCCAGCCAAAAGCTGCGTTTGCGGACAAAAGATGTTTTGGGGACGGCGGCGCGGTCTGCCGGAAAAACCGCGGTCTTGTCGGTTGTATGTATTTGATACCTGGTAGGCGATTCGGTGCCCTGTAATGCTACCGCCCGCGGTTCCAACAGAATCGCAGTCGCTGGCTCGTCAGCTTCAATGAGCCATTCGCCGTCGTCGAGGCAGAAATTCAGGGTCTCATCAGTATAGATTCGATGACATTGAGGGCATATTTTCATCTTTGCGGCCTGCAGGGTGTTTGACGCCGAATTCTTAACCGTTAATTCTTTTCGATTGCTCTTTTTTTAGGGCAATCAATAATAGCTCAAAACAGGTAGTTTTGGAATTGTTTTAACGCGGGGTGATACAGCTTATATTAATGGACGCGATTTCGTTCGGTATAAGCTATGCGAAACCCTCGTTTGTATTTCGTTGGGATTGGCCTCCGAGGAGAATTTGCTAGGCAGGAAGCCCGACCCGTCTGATAAGTTCCTGAAACCGCGGATCATCACGCAGACGGTCGTACGACGGGTCAACTTTTAAGAACTGCAGCTGCAGATCGTGTTCGGCATAAGCCCTTTCAAGCGTAGCAAACGCCGCTTCTTTATCTCCCAACGCGGCGTAAAGGACCGCCAACTCGCCGGGTGAAACGTACTCTTTAGTGGTTTGTAGTTGTTTGAGGATCGCTTGCGCTTTTTCGCGCTCGCCGTTCCCGACATAGGCCTCGCCCAAGTAAACCTGAACGCTCGTGCTTTTGTCCCCCAAGCGGATCGCTTCCAGAAAGGAGTTTATGGCTTCTTTGAACTGTCCCTTGGCGTTGTATGCGTACGCCATGATGCCGTAAGCGGTTTCGTAGTTCGGATCCATTTCGATCGCCTTTTGCAAGACTTCAATGGCTTCATCATATCGTCGCGCCTGATAGAGCCTATACCCGAGGCCTCTGGTTTCATTAACCGAGAGCGGGTCCAGTTCTCTGGCGCGTCTTGCCTCCGCAATAGCCTCATCATGTCGGCACATGCGGCTAAGAAATGCCGCGTATGATCCGTGGGCATCGGAAAGATTCACGTTTAATTCAATTGCGCGCTTGTATTCCTGCTCAGCCGCCGACCAGTTCCAGGTATGAAGATTAAGGAATCCCATCGCTTCATGGGCCTCGGGGAGTGTTTCATCCAGCTTTAGTGCCTTTTGTGCGGCACTCTCGGCTTTGGACAAATATTCCTTTTGGTCAACCTCACTGCTGGCAGCCATACCGGAGTAACTGTTGGCAAGTTCGGCGTATGCAAGCGCATAATTTGGGTCAACGGTGACCGCCTGTTGAAAGTATTGGTTAGCTTTCCTTCTATTTTCAGTTCCTCCTTTGTTGTCATAAAATTTTCCCTTAAGAACCAGTTCGTATGCCTGAGAATCGGTTGTTCCCGGTTTGGCAAGTTGCTGCTCTTGCGCACCGGACAATCTCAAACGCAGTTTGTCCGAGGCCGTCTGAGCGATCTCCTGCTGAACGGCCAATAGATCCGAGGCCTTGCGGTTGTATTGCTCGCTCCACAGTTGCCTGTTTTCGGCCGCGTCTATCATTTCTACTCGCACGTTTAGATTATCTCCGACCCGAACGACTTTTCCCGTCACGATCGCCCGTACACCGAGTTTGTTTGCGATGTCCTGCAGGTCAAGCCCGGCTCCCCGGTATTTGAAGCTCGAATTGCGGGCGATGACTTTCAACTGCGGCAATTCGGAGAGCTTATCTATAAGCGTTTCACTCAGCCCGTCTGATAAATAATCAAGATCTGGGTCGCCACTTCCGTTTTCGAACGGGAGCACAGCGATCGAGCTTATCTGGTCATCGGATAGCGAGGCGCTTCGGTAATACCACAACCCTCCAGCGGCCAGTGCGATTATTAGCAAACCCAGCACTGCCAGGACGCCCCGCTTGTGGCTCTTGATCTCGGAAACAAGATATTCAGCACTGGACGCTGTGGGTACAATGTTTCCGCTTGAGGCCGCTCGCTGCATGGAAATGGTCGGTGAATTCAATCTGTCATCGGTTGCGGAAGCTGGGGCAACGGATCGTTCAGTACCAAGCGCAACTGTCCGATCAGGTACGCTCGACCGCTCAAGCTTTGCGGCCATATCGATATCCTGTTTAGCATCTTTAAGGTCGAGCCAGAGGTCTTTAACATTCTGATATCGCTCCTCGCGGTCCTTTCTCAGGGTTTTTCCAACAATTTTTTCAAGGTCGTGCGGTGCGGACGGTTCAAGCGACGAGACGAGGGGCGGCTCGGTTTTAAGAATCGACGCAATGACTTCGTTGGAATTTTCGCCGATGAACGGCATCTTCCCGGTAAGCATCTCGAAAAGCACTGCGCCGAGGCTCCAAATGTCGGTGCGGCCGTCGGCCTCTTTTCCCTTTACCTGTTCGGGTGACATATAGGCCGCTGTTCCCATTACGGCGCCGGGATCGGTCCGCACTAGAGCACGGGTGGCCGCTTCCGGATCGGTGCGCCCATCGCCATCCTGTGTGAGCTTTGCGAGGCCAAAGTCAAGCACTTTAACGATCCCATCGCCGCGGACCATAATATTTTCAGGCTTAAGATCGCGATGGACTATTCCAGCGGAATGAGCGGCCGATAGAGCGAATGCAATCTGTTCAGCGATGGAAAGCGCCGCGCTGATAGACAACCTGCTGTGATTCAGCTTATCGCGGAGTGTTTTCCCCTCGATATATTCCGTCGCGAGAAAATGAAGTCCATCCTGGTCGCCAAATTCAAAGACGGTAAGAATATTTGGATGGTTGAGTGCGCTTGCGGCACGAGCCTCCTGCTCAAATCGCTGCAGTCTGGCGTTATCGCGGTTTACGTCCTCTGGAAGGATCTTGACTGCCACGCGCCGACCAAGACGGGTGTCTTCGGCAAGGTAAACCTCACCCATACCGCCTGCCCCGATGAGGGAAACAATTCGGTAATGATTAAGCAAACCGCCGATTCCAAGTCGCTCGGCCATAATTACGCGTAGAGGTCAAAGGTAGTATATATTTACACAAAACCGACGCATTTGAATAGTCAAATTTGTGTATTTTTCAAAGAAATTGTCAATTGAAGAGTGCTGGTACGCCAATCGATTCCTCTCGCACACCGTCGGCCTTGTCGGCTACGTTTGCGAGCAGAATTATTGACTTTACCTTGAGGTCATTAAACATGTCCGCCGTTCTGTCGATTCGGTCGTAGGCCACGCCACGCTGACCTGATTTCACGTGACGCTAGCTGTAACGGGTCGCTGGTTTTGCGGTTACCAACTATTTTAACTGTTCGTACTCTTTCTTTGCTTCGACGAGGATCGGCAAATCCTGATCGGCGTCCTTCCAGGCGGCGAAGAAATTCTGATATTCCGTTCTGGCTGTCGCCGTATCGCCGTTTAGCGATGCAGCGCGGGCGAGGCCGAGATGTGCCAGAACATAGGCTGGTGACAGAGGATCGAGACCACGATGATCGATTATCTTTTTAAACTCTGCAGCCGCCTCTGGCCCCATTTTTCCTTTCAAATAAATACTTCCCCTGGCATAAGTACACCAATAGCCGCAAACGTTTCCGAGCTCGATCTGGGAAGCAGGTTGAAGAGCGTCGAGCGCCGCTTGAGTGTTTCCGCGATTCATCTCAATGAAGGC
>Ga0068853_100001475_pt1 | contig 17089 bp, 11 predicted proteins | sample KBSCornC32_FD_65655 | JGI IMG/M metagenome (GOLD analysis project Ga0068853, IMG submission 65655) | Corn rhizosphere microbial communities from Kellogg Biological Station, Michigan, USA - KBS Corn C3-2 | ecosystem: Host-associated > Plants > Roots > Rhizosphere > Soil ...
GTTCTGTACGTATTATGTTGTTGCAAAATCGCCGACACAAACGCGGGATCTTTGTAGACATTATTCGCACTCTGAGAGCGTCCTTTATGAGCGAGAAATATAAGAAATGAGGATAGCAGGAAATAGTTGAAGCGCATGACCAAACGTTGATTAGATGATAACTCTTGCCGCCATTTGAATTTTCTCTAACGACCGCCTACAGGAAATGTTGCAAAGGAATTCTTAAAAAACTGAGTGATTCGTTTATTGTAACATACATAGCAACATCTAGCATTAATTTTTTTCCGATTGGTCTTTGTAGTCTTACGATTTTTGCCGATATTTAAAATCTAATTTATAACCTGTTCCTTTTTATCCCTCTTGGCATCAATATCCGACCCGTACAATGCTCGTTTTCCTATCCGCTCATGATTACCTTTTAACAAATCGCTTAGCCAATAGCTTAGCCGAAAGCTTGTGTCTAAACCAAACGAACTATGTTTAAAAGACAGGTACTCCTTGAGTGTATCTCTGCCTTGTTGATCATGCTTTTTCTGTACGCCAGCTTAAGTAAATTTTTGGACTTCCAAACATTTACTGGCGAGATGAACAACCAGCCGCTACCCAATTCATGGACCCCTTTCCTGGTCTGGATCATACCATGCAGCGAGATCCTGATCTGTATCTTCGTCCTTCTCGAACGCACACGCCTATTAGGTTTTTGGATCTCATTCTCTTTCATGACGGTGTTCTCTATTTACAGTATAATGATACTTCTCAATTTTTTTGGCCGGATACCTTGTTCCTGTGGCGGCGTCATCAAACGCCTGACCTGGAAGCAACACGTCGTCCTGAATTTGTTTTTCGTGGCCTTATCAATTGGAGGCATTATCCTTCAACATAAGAAACAATTTAAACCCATAACAATCACTTAAAACAGTTCGTATGAAAAAGATGAAATGGATGATTATGACCCTGGTTATCTCTCTCAGCATCGGCGGAGCCCTTGCAACAACCCCGCAAGGCGACTGTCGCACGCAGGCGCAGTATTACATGATTGGAGGCGGCTATATGCCCGCCGGCTCCTTTGGCGTCAACTATACTTGTGACGCTGCAATTAGTACTTGCACCTACACTACTGATGGATTTGGCAACTATTTCCCTTGTCGGTCTGGTGTTTATCACTTTATCCAGCTCAATGGCACTTCCCCCAAAGCGAATCAAAAATAGGCCTCACCAATCCTACATTACTATTAACGCGGATTATCTGCTATTCCACTAAGTCGTAGCACATCAGGCGGAATTGGTAAGACATAGCGTTTATCATTGGGCGTCAGCGTATATGTAATCCCGTTTGTTATTCGGGTAAGCATTATGCTGACGTTCTCTTTATTTAGCCTTCGCAAATCAGACCATCTCACATTTCGAAACGGCATTTCTTTCCGCCTCTCCAGAAGCACACGATCCAAAGCGGCCTTTGGTGAGCTAAATGTAAGATTGGTGAATTTGCCTGTCTTCCACCTTTTGACCAATAGTGCATTAAGGTCACTTGCGGCCCCGCTGGTGTCTCCTGTTCTCGCTTTGCATTCCGCCCTGATAAGATAAAGTTCATCCGTAGCCAGGCCTCCAAAAGGGAATATGCTACCGGCATAGCTTCCATTCAGACCAACGCCAGGACCGCCAATCGACGCATAATACAGCACCAGCCGGAGATCGTTACTATCATAGCTTCGGATCAAAGTTGAATCGGCAAAGCAACTTGAGGTGCCGTAGGCCAATACCTGTGAATTACTACTACTGTAATTGACAAACTGGGCCTGAAAAAGGATTTCCGCATTCTGCTTGGGAAAAGGAGTTATTGCTCCCGCACTAAGACTATTATAATCCAACAGAGAAAGGTTCAGAGACAATGCGTTATCTGCAAAAAACATAGCTGAATCATACTTACGCATACTTAGATAGACACGTGCCAACATAGCCAGGGCCGCTGGACGGGATGCCCGGTTGACATATGTCATTAAGACCTTTGAAGACAATAACCCCGCAGCAATACGGAGATCCCCCGTTATTTGATTATAAGTCTGCTTTACCGTACTGCGAACTACCCGGGCCTGTACGTCTTCGGTCAGCCTCAAAGGAACGCCTGGATCTGAATCAGCCGACGCCACATCATAAACCGGAGCAAACAACTGAGCAACATTAAAAAGGCCAAAAGCCCGGGCAAATAAGGCCTGCCCTTTAATGTCATTCCAGGTAGCGAGATTACTATTGTCAGTCTTTATGTTATCGAGTCCATCCAATACTACATTCGCATAGTAAACTTGTTGATAAGGGAAATTCCAGTCCTCAACACTCCCCTGCCCAACAAAAATATCCGGTTTCCATAAATAGGCGTTCTGCACCCTCGTTCCAGCAGTCTGCCACAAATCATCCCCCATATAATAATTGTCCCCCGATATTTCGCCGAGCGCTGGAACTTGATTCATCACTAAGTCATTATCCAGAAGACTTTGGAAATCTGACAACGTACTGGGAACGATCAGCGTCGAATTGGGATTCTTTCCCAAAAAATCCTGCTTATGACAGCCTGAAACAAGCCCCCCGGCTACGACCAGCAACAGCCAGTTGCCAATAAAAGACCAGATTGAATTATTCATGTCAAAAGCTTTAAAAGTCTGTTTTGAGTCCAATAGCCAGAGTCCTGGGATTTGGCACACCCGTGACATAATCAGGGTCAATTCCTGCATGGTTAGCCTTCCACAATATTCCTATATTATTGGCATAGAGATAAATCTTGATCCGGAATACCGGCAGACGCCCATTATCAGCACGAATAAGATCATAGCTTAACTGGACATCCTGCAGGCGGATATGATCCCCGTTCTCCGTCAGCACAGTTGAATTTTGATAGAAATTATCCCGGCTTCGATCCAGAGAATAGATCATGGAAGGAACATTGGTCTTATTTTCATCGCCCGGATTCTGCCATCTACGTTCATAGTCAGGATTTCCTAGCGATGTTCCGCTAAATACGTAAGAATAAAATATCGAACTTCGCTGGAACACATATCCAAGCTTATAAACAATATTCCAGGATAGTCCCCATTGGCGCCAGGACAGACTATTGCGCCAACTCCCAAACGCTCTCGGCGTTAGTGGGCCCATATAAACAAGATCGTCCAGATTGCCCGACCCAAGCATCGCCCCATACTGCGTGCTAATTTTACCATCGAGCAATCCTTGCGGATTTCCCTTTGAGTCCAGGCCCATCCAGCGCAGCGCAAACAACGAATATAAAGGCCTGCCAACAATTGGGCTTATGGAAGTACCCGCAAGGTAATTGTATACCGGCCCTATCTTCTCCTTGTAAACAGTCACCTTGTCTTCGACATAATTGAATAGTAAAATACTGTTCCAGAGAATTTTCCCGATCCTCGCGTTACTATGCAAAGTAAAATCGATGCCATGGTCCGACATGTTTGCCACGTTCGACCGGAAGGTGGTAAGACCCACTGTCGGGTCCAACGGGCTTTCTCCGATCAGATCCTCCCCCTGTTTGATATAATAATCGATGCTGCCCCCAAACCTATCCTTCCGTAAGGAGAAATCCATTCCCGCATTGAAAATATTGATCTTCTCCCAGCGAAGAGAAGGATTGGCGGGATTAGTGATGGTTGCACTCCCGACTCCGTAAGAATTTCCCCCTTGATTAAAATAGGCAGTAGTGAAAGCCGATGTGCTCCGGTCAATATTGCCATTGAATCCATCTGAGATCCGTATCTTCAAAAATGGTAGCCAGTCCGCCTTATAGAATTTCTCTCTTGACAGAAACCATGCGCCACCCGCCGACCACAGCGGTACTCCTCGCTGGTTGGCCTTTACACCAAAAAGATTTGATTCGTCCCACCTTGCGCTGGCAGAAAGCGTATAACGTCCAAGATAGGTATAGTCGGCATTGATATAATAGGATATATATCGCTCTGCGGCACTCCTGTTCAAATCATAATAAGGTATCTTGACCTTCCCAAAACTGGGGTATTGCTGCCATAGTGAATCATAGTTTACGGGCTTGCTGCTGCCTACTCCCTTTTCGTATCCATACAGTCTCGTCTGACGGCTTTCCCCCTCTATATCCCTCACTTCGGCTCCGGCGGCTACATTCAGCAAGCCTCGACGAAACAGGGAGTCCTGGTAGTTAACCTGCAGCCGGGCGCTATTCGCTGTATAGGTGTTCCGGATTTCATCCAGAATTCCACCCTGAGGTATAGGAAAGGAGAACAGACCGTTATTATATTGCGCGTAACTATTTATTAGATTCCGTGTATACCAGGTCTGCAGACTCTGGTAGTTACTACTTATCGAATCCCCCCATCCAAATTGATAATAGGCCCGTACATCCAGCCCTTTCCGGACCATATACTTAAGTCCGACATTGATCCTGTAGTCTGCCAGATGCGTCGTATTGTCCGAATTCTTCAGCTCATTCAATGGCACATAATGCCAGTCAAGCAGTTGCCCACCGCCTACTGTATCGATGTAAGAATTTTTGAGTCCAACATTTACGGGCAACGGGTTTCCGTTGGCATCGGCCAACCTGCCATAAGGATAGCTAATAGGGATAAAACCACTATTGTTATTATAAAATTTACTGCTTGCAAAATTCACCCCCGTGGTCACCTCCATCTTGTCCTGAAGCACCAGATACGTATTGCTTCCATTTAACGTAACTCTCTTATACAAATTCCTCAAAAGATTGCTCCTGTTCTCATCAAATCCTCCTGACAAATAAAAAGTATTTTTCGGCCCCCCACCGCTCACATTCAAGGCATACTGACTATTGAGACTTCGCTGATAAAAATACTTGCTCAAATCCCTCCTAGTATCCTGCCTCTTCAGCGCATTTATCTGCGTCGCCGAGTCCGTCGAAGAAAGCGTTCCCTTACTCGCAGCATCAAATATCTCGACCGCCGGTGATATAACCCCATGCTGAAACGGACTAAGCGCTCCATTATAAAACTTATTCCTGAACAGGAACTGCTGTATGTCTATATAATCCGCCGAACTCAACACCGGCTGATAATACAGATCCGGCTTCTCCCCAACCGTCTGACTCGTCGTAAAACTCCACTTCGTCGCCTGATTGGGCTTCCCCTTTTTCGTCGTGATCACGATCACTCCATTCCCCGAAAACGCCCCCCAGATCGACGCCGCCGCCGCATCCTTCAGTATCGTTATACTCTCCACATCCTCCGGATTGATATTCCCGATATCCCCGTAATAAGGAAAATTGTCGATGACGATCAGCGGATTCGGATTGGCGAAGATGGTACTCCTTCCCCGTATCGTGATCGACGACTGATTCGTATTCGCCTGTATATTCTTGTTGAACAATACACTGCTGGTCACCCCATCGATCCGGTCCATCAGACTCGTCGATACCCGCCGGCTGATCAAAGCCGTCCCCACCACATCCGAAGACCCCGTGCTCGCCTTCAGCGTCTTCTCCGTATAACCATTATGTACCACCACGACATCACTGAGCTCTCCTATCTTCTCCCTGAGAATTACCACCGCATCTTCACCCTCCTTCGGCATCAGCTCCTGCATCTCATACCCAACGCTGCTGAACACCAGCCGGTCATCTGCAAAATGCATATGAATACTGAATTCACCGCTCACCCTGCTCACCGCCGCCGTCATTGGCTCACCCCTGACCAGTATCGTCACACCCTCCAGCGGCTGCTTCTTCTCATCAAATATCCATCCATGCACAGTCTGATCCCTGACCGGCCGCGCCTGCACAACGATCGCCGTCCCGACGATCTCGTAGGTGAACGGCTGATCCCTGAAACAACTGTCCAGCACCAGGCTTAGCGGTGCATTCCTGACAGAGATACTTATCCGATGACTGTATTGTGTGAAAATAGACTCCCCCGCATACGTGTAGTTCGTCTGCTTGTGAATTTCGTCCAATGCCTCCCGTAAGGTGATATTCTTTTTAGTGAAGGTAATGAGAGGACTAGGCTGGCTATACGCCGGCACGCTATTAAGTAGGCAAGCTATTAATATGGTTGAGACAGCTAGTCTTAGTATCCCCATCAAACCTGGGTTTTAAGAAATAAAGTTACAGCCTACAAATCAGGAATAAACATAAAATAAATACTTATTTTATTATTTACCCATGACCGCGGCTGTAACTGTTGGACTCGGTTCAATGGTTATGGAAAATATTATATCAAAGTGTGACTCTAACTATTTTTCCATTATTGTGAAAATGTATACCCAGGCTCTTAATATGCTCCAGTAATTTCAAATTGTTGTCAAGACTTTCTTCTCTTTTAAATATCCCCGTTATGCGCTTGCCTTCCGGAACGTTTGGATCAACCTTTATATCAACATTATACGCCCGGGACAACTCCCGCATGACCGACCTCACGTCGACACTATCGAACTGAAAGAAACCATTCTTCCACGCCAGCACAACATCCGTATTGCCGATCGGAACAACTTTGATATTACCCGTGACTCCCGGCGAAGGATAAGGTATCTCCGCCTGCTCTCCGGGTTTCAGCACAACCCGCTGCGATCCGCTCTCCATCCGCACCGAACCATCTATCAGCGTTGTCCTGCTGATCTTCTCGTCTTCATACGCCATTATGTTAAAATGCGTACCAAGAACTTCCACCGCTGCGTCTTTTATCTTTACCCGAAAAGGTTTGGCTACATCGGTAGCCACTTCAAAAAAACCTTCTCCGGACAATTCTACAACCCTTTCCGAACCCTTGAAGGCACTCGGAAACTTCAACGTGGAGCCCGCATTCAGCCAAACCTTACTGCCATCAGCAAGCATTAATTCCTTCTGATCCGCCCCCCTGGGATTCGTCTCTGTATTCATCGCCACTTCAACCACCGAAGGAACTTCCGGTTCGGGCGCCTTTTTGTGTTCTTCCTTGACAAAGAGATATACACCGGCCGACAATATAACGATCACAGAAGCAGCGGCCATCCAGGTGTTCCGGCGAATAAATCGCTCCGGATTTAACCTTCTTATCAAACCCCTGTCTTCGAGAGCGTCTATTCTTCGCTCTAATTTACTTGCCCAGTCAGCAGATGGTTCCGTTGCAAGAGCAGCCCACTGACCATCCATCGATTCATGTTCATCCGCTATCGCATTCAACTCGTCCATCGTAGCCCCCCTCAGCCACCGCAGGAACGCCTCATATTCTCCCGGAGTGTAATCTCCTTTGATGAACTGGGCGACAAATTGCTTGGCTTCCGGTAAATTCATAAATAAGGTGTTATTATAAAGACACGCACCAATAAGCAAAGGATACCTCGCCGGAAAAATATTTTTTCTTTTTTCCTGGCCGCCATGGAATGGCTCATCTCCGCAGCTGGATGGCCTGCCCCTACAACTCAAAAAGAGAGAGAAAAACGAATAACAGCAGGGTTATCTCCCCATGCTCCTGCAAATACTGCCGTACAAATGCAGTCGCAGCATACAGCTGCTTCTTGACCCCGGCCCGGGTGATATTCAGTTCGCTGGCGATCTCATCCAGGCTAAACCCGTCATCTATACTCATTTTCAATATCTTGCGGCGCCCCGGAGGCAGCTTGTCCATCGCCTCGATGGCGATCCGGTAGTACTGCTTGAACAAAAGCTCATGTTCAAGCTCGTTGGATATCGCCTGCACTGACTCATCCAGCTGTTGTACCCTTTGCCGCACCTTCAGCGCCCGGATAAAATTGAATACCACATTACGGGTCACCAGAAACAAATAGTTTTTCAACGATTCCACGCCCGCCAGCCTCGCCCTCTTTTCCCATATACGCACAAATACATCCTGGGTCAACTCGTCCTGACTGGTCCGCGAAGGCTCAAACAACGCCACATACTGTTGCACCTTGGAAAAATAGGCGGCATAGAACGCCCTGAAGGCATCCCTATCCCCCTGGGCTATCTGCAATAGCAGCTGTTTTTCATTATGAATACCCTCAGAAGACACACCAGTAATTAGTAGGTTGGAAAATATTATACAGCGGGGGCGTGGGGCAATCGGGAACCCAATTTTTAGCAACAGTTTGATTATCAGGATTCAAGAGGGTTCTAGTGGGTAACATGGTTACGATCAGGGTTCTTATTCTTAAAAATAACAAGTTATTCCCGTTCAGCCCTGATTTTCCGCCTATTTCAAAGATTTATTTTCCTCTATACCACCGCGGTCCAACTGGACTTCCCCAATTCCGCCACCAACCCCGTGGACCACCCCGTCACCAGCCACTCCGATCGATCAACAAAAATGCCCCTCCGGGACATAACCCGGAGAGGCATCCATAAATTCATCTCTTCAGCAGCGCCTAGTCCAGCGGCTGGGCATCCAAAAGAACGATCTTCGCAAGGATATCTCCCGTCGGAAGCGTTACCGTCCCGGTATTGTCCGCAGGGCTAAGATCGATACCCACCGTATTCAGATAATGATAAGAGCCATAAGCGACATTATCCACGACTTCCGGGACGGCTTCATATGTCTTACCCCCGTCCAGTGAAATATAAACCGAAACGCCACCATGATCCAGGATCACCTGATCCAGCTCTTTTACGTTTAGCTCTACATTAATGTACGTGGAATTGGAGTTAACCTTCCAGTCACCGGCCTTGATCGTATAGATCGCGGAAAAACCCTGATTCACTACCTGGGTGATCTCCTTCTTACAGGAACCCATCCCAAATACCGAAACGCATAAAAATAGAAGAGCAATGTTTCTGACCAACACGTGTTTTCGCATAGTACTTATGTTTTAAATAGGTATAACCTTCAATCAATTATCTCCCCGCAATAATTATGCTACTTCTCCACCCTGCGCCTTCCCGGTATCAGATCCACTACCATCCCCGCCTACCTCCACACCAGCACCAGCATCCCCCCAAAGATCATCGCCGCAGCCAGTAGCACCCTCGGCGTCAGCGGCTCCCTCAAAAAAATAAAAGACAACAGTATCGTAAACAAAATACTCCCTTTATCGATCACAGTCACCTCCGATACCTTCCCCAATTGCAACGCTCTGTAATAAAAAAGCCACGAAAGCCCGGTAGCCACCGCCGACAAAACGAGAAATAGCCAGTTATTACGCGTCAGATTCCTCCACCCCGCACCACTCCCCCTCCACAACACAATCCCCCACGTGATCACCAAAATAACTACCGTTCGTATCGCCGTCGCCAGATCCGAATTCACATCCTTTAACCCCATCTTCGCAAAGATCGCCGTAAGGGCGGCAAAGACCGCCGACAACAAAGCGTATACTAACCAATATGGAAGGCCCGCCATAAAAAAAGTTTAACCCTTAATCAAATTTTAATTTCCACCCCCCATTTCTCCCCAATAACCCTGGTTCACACCCCTACCCGCGCGGAAAACAACCCCCGCAAAAATCCACACCCCAAAACCTATTCCACCCACTTCCGCTCAAAATCCCCCGTCGGCCTCACCATCCCCACCTTCCCCTCCTTCCACCTCTTCCAGTCCCTCTCCATATCCTTCCTGTTCCTCTCCGTCAGTTCCGCCGGGTCCAGACCAGACAGATCCGGCTTCCCCGCATTCACCCACGCCGTATACCAAAACGCCGAAACTTCGGCTATTGCACCCCGTAACTGCTGCTCTACCATACCCCCCAGCCGCCGGTGAAACTCCCGCGCATACTCCTTCGTATGCACCACATCCCCATACTGATTGAGCACAACACGTCCCGCAGAATCCAGCACATATACCTTCTCCCGCGGCAAAGAAGCCGACAACTCTTTATCCGCCTCCAGCACCTTCTCTACCAGCCTGTGCGAAGAGTCGATCATCGCCCAGGTCTCCCTGTTCAGATCGTCGATAAACTTCGCGTCCCCCGTATAAAGATTATATCCCTCCCCAAACGTCTCCGGCACCTGCCCCTCCCAAAGGGCATGGATGCCCTTCTGCCCCGTCAACTGCCCGTCATGATTCAAAGCCGTATGCAAAGGCATATGCGCATCCCCAATATAATGCCCCAGATCCCCCGCAAGGAACAGTATTTCGGTCTTCTTCTTCGCCCTGAATGCCTTCGTCAGCTTTTCCTCCACCTCCAGGATCGTCCAGGGCAGCGTCCCTGCCCTGTTTAGCATACTGTCCGGATACCGCGACCTCGCCTCCTTCATCGTCGCAGGCAATCCGGCAATATTCGACTCCGGACTGTATAATTCCAGATCGATATAATGACGCGGAAACTCCGCACGGTCATTGATGGTGTACTTCCGAAGGTCGGGTACCACCGCCTCCTCCGTTATAAAATCGATATGATTGTAGAAAAAAGGACGCATCTCCATCGGCAGGCCCAACACGGCCGCACGGTTGATATGCTGATGCCCCCAGGGCCCCCACGCAAGAGCGAGCGTGACGCAACCGGCCACAAGGGCCAGGACAAGAGTGGATTTTTTCATGCGCCAAAGATAGGCCTTACCCCGGACCTTCCATTCATCCCTCAACCCCGGGGGCGACCCCGCCCCCTTACTCTTTCCTCCCCGTATTCCTCAAAAAAAGAAAAGGCGCTTCCTGCTTAAAGTCCACCCCCGCCTTAGTCACAGGCGCATAAAAAGAAAAATTTCCCAAAACTATATCCGCCCTCCCATCGCCGTCCAGATCCCCCACGTCCATGGTCAACCACTTCCCCCGCTGCGCTTCGGGCAGACTATACGGCCTGAAATCTCCCCCGCCCCGGTTCTCCAGATATACAAAACCCTCCTCAGGCTGATGGCTGAAGTCCGGAAAAAAGGCGATAGCAGCCAGATCCAGATCCCCATCCCCGTCAAAATCCCTCGCAACCGCCTTATAGCAACCATTGATAGGAAAGAAATACCACGGCCGAAAGCCATTATGCCCATCGTTGAGATAAATATATACGCCATGATAAGGCTTCAGCACCGGCGAAAAATCCGCGTTGTCACCGCATGTATAAACGATATCCGCAAACCCATCCCCATTAAAATCCGCCAGCTCGAAATACGAAGACCCATAGGAAGGCGGCCACCGCAACAAGGTCTGCGAATCAAACTGCCCTCCCCCCCTGTTCGTAAACAAAAACACACCCTCATCCCCCTGCGCAAACAACGCCCAGATATCCGGCCGCCCGTCGTGATTATAGTCGTTCACATACGCCCTTATCGCTCCCGCCGCCGCCCGCAGCACATGCCGGTCAAATCGGCCATCTCCCTTATTCTCCAGCCACGAGAGCCCGCCCACAAGATTCCCAAACTCACAGACCAGATAATCCATCCTGCCGTCTCCATTGAGGTCGGCCGCCTGCGCCTGCACCGGCCGCCGCAACCCCGTCGCCAGTGGAATACTGTCCACCTTCAATCCCCCACCATCACCAAAGACCCGCTCCAGCCGCCCAAACTTCCCGTTATTGGGATTCAGCATACCTATATTACAGGCCAGCCAACCCCCATCCTGCCGCTCCAGATCGACGATCCCCCCAGCTACTCTGACGCTATCCCGCACCCCCAATCCCGACGACAACTGATAAAGTTTCTGATAATGCACGTCAAAAATATCCAGCTTCCCGACAGTATCGACCCTGACCAGGGAAGTCGCAGGCATCTCATACCGCATGGCCGGCACACGCGCCTCGAACAACGGCAAACCCATCTGTATCGGATGCGGCCGCACCTGCCCCGGCAGGGAATCCGGCGACACCGCCGTATAATAATCCACGATATGCTGCCATTCCTCCGGCTTCAGCAGCGGTTGGGAAGGATAATAACCGCGGGGCACATTCGTATCCCCCCGGCTCGAGGGATACCGGTCAAAGCCATTATAGAAGATCCCCAGCCTCGGCCCCATCTGCGGCAATACTCCCTTCTCCCAGCTTTTCGCATTCAGCACGGCAGGGTCCGGCAGTTCATGACAGGACTGACAATACACCGCGGCCAAACGCCGTCCCTCCAGAACCGACTCTTCCGCCACCTGTGCATGACTCTTATTCCTCGGCAGCCGGTCACATCCAGCCAACCCCACCACCAGCGCGACCGTGAACAGCGATCCTCCGATCGTCATCGACGGGGTCACGAACAATATCCAAATCCTTTTTATCATAATATTCATCTAAAAAACCTTCCTTTCCTTCCCCGTCCCATCCTTTATCACAACACCGGAAACATCACCGGTCAGCGCCAAAAAACGCCCCGACTGCGACATAAAGGAAGTACCATAAGAACATTCCTCCTTTCTCGACGAACCATCCTTATACGTAATCACCGCGCTCACATCCGACGGACCCAACGGGACCATCCGGACCGGAGTCTTCCACCGCATCACCTGCAACGGCCCCCTGTTCTGACCGGCAGCCAGCAGACAAGTACCTCCTGCACCCCGTAACTTCACGAGCGATTTTTGATCCCCTGGCAGATACAACCCACTCTCCAAAATGGACAAAGGCCGCCAGCCCCCCTTCCCATCCCCCTTCAGCACAAGACCGTTGAACGCATCATACCTTCCTACCGACGGCTCCACTCCATAGTCATTCCCGCTTAAAACGACATCCAATGCACCATCCCCGTCGACATCCTCCGCTACCATCCCGTTGATCGAAGACAACTGCGCCTGCATCGGCAAAGGCTCAAGGCTGAACCGACCATTACCTTCATTCCTCAGCATACAGCTTCGAAAATCAGTAGCCTCCACCAGTAGCGCTCCCTGCCGCTCAGATGCACCCAACACCTCATCCATCGTAGCCACCGCATAAGACTTATAGTCAGGAAATTTCTTCCGCAAAGCATTTATCTGCCTCAGCATATCGTCCCTCGACTCCGCCGGGTACTCCTTCAGCTTACCCTCCCGGTCCGGCAGATACAAAGAAGGGATCATGTCGTAAATACCGTTCTTGTCAAAATCCCCGCCATACGCCCGCACCGGATAGGCCATGCTCGCCTTATAAAAGGAATTCTCCCCCATATTCCCGACGATATAATCGATATCTCCATCCTTGTCGAAATCGCCCGCCACGATGCTGTTCCACCAACCCTTGTGGTCACTCACACCCGTACCCGAAGTAACATCGCGCAACATGCCTTTCTCATTATGGAAGACCGCTACCGGCATCCACTCTCCCGCCAGCACCAGATCGGACCAGCCATCTCCGTCATAGTCCGTCCACAACGCGTCACAAACTAATCCCACCCCCACAAGCCCCGGCGCCGCCTGCGCGGTAACATCGGTGAACTTCACTATCCCGCCCTTGCTGTCATTGCGTAAAATATAGCTCGTCACCGGTTTGGGATAATGCCCCGGCTCCACCCTTCCGGAAACAAAAAGATCGGGATCCCCGTCATGATCGAAATCCGCCGCCCGCACACAACACTTGCTGGTCAGATTGACCGGCAACGCAGTCGCGTCCAAAACAAAATTCCCCTTCCCGTCATTGAGATACAGACGGTCCTGGTATACCGGCGCCTGCGGAGTGCTCCCATAGCCGCCACTGGCGATATAAAGGTCCATATCCCCATCCCCGTCCGCATCGAACAGCAACAAACCCATATCCTCGGACGGCTTCAGACTATCCGCCGCCACCAGCGGCCGCTGGACAAAACGCCCGTTCTCCTGCTGCAGGAACAGCTGTGTCGCCTGTCCCGGCGCCCCGCCCATAACCAGATCGTCAAGCCCGTTGCCATCCACATCACCCGCCGCCAGCGCCGGACCATACTGAGAGAATTTATGCGGCAACATCTTCTGCACTGTAAAGTCGATATAATCCTTTTGCGTATGCCTGAAATGTATCCCCACCGAATCGGTCACCTCCCTGAATAACGCCGGCCTCCGCACCGCCATACCACGCAAATCCGCCGACGCATCCTTAATGTCAACCTTCACCACTCCGTCCACCGGAACATGCTGCAGCAGCCCCACCTTCCCGTTCGGCCAGACTACCCGCACCGTATCCACCACCGTCACGGTATCCAGCCCAAAATGCGCCCCGGCCCCGATCGTCGACAGATACCCGCGCCACGGCTCATTCTCATACACCTGCTGACGCCCATGCCCATAATGCAGCTCGACACGCGCCCCGATGCCATCCTTATTCAGTGAATCTCCCTTAAACACGACTCCCAACCAATGCGCCCCCCTGGAATCATTGCGATAAACCATCGCCTCGTCATTGATATTATTGATGACCACGTCCAGATCCCCATCATTGTCCAGATCCGCATACGCAGCTCCGTTGGAATAAGCCGTTGTCGTAAATCCCCAGTCTGCCGACACATCCGCAAACCGGCAATTCCCCGAATTTCGGAAGGCATACTTACGCAGCTTCACCTCCGGTATCTGCTGAAGCAGATCTGCCTTCGGCAACAAATTATTGGCCTTCGCCCTGAAAACGGTAAAATCGTGATCCGTAACGTCCTTCGGATAACCATTCGTGACGACCAGGTCCCGATAACCGTCATTGTCAAAATCCGCCAGCATCGGCGTCCAGCTCCAGTCCGTCTCCGACATTCCCGAATACCAGCTGATCTCACTGAAAGCCGGCGCCCCGATACTATCATTCTGGCCTACCCTCGGCCCCTGATTCAACTGCAGCGTGTTGCGCACATACTGATACTGGTACCCGAAATAGTCCGAGTTCTGATAGGTCAGATAGTTGTTGCCGCCCATCATCGTCTTCTTACGGTAATTGTCCGCCGGATTCATATCCAGTTCCATAACGTCCTGCAAACCGTCGTTATTGATGTCCTCTACGTCCTGCCCCATGGCCGTCGCAGAGGTATGTTTGAAATATTCCCTGATCCTGTCCGTGAACGTCCCGTCATGGTTATTCACATAAAGTATGTCATTCGATAAAAAATCATTCGAGACAAAAATATCCGGCCAACCGTCCTGATTGATATCGGTGATCGTAGCCGCATGTCCATACCCTTCCACCAATACGCCCGCCTGTCTGGAAACGTCCGTATATACAGGATGGCCAAGCGCTGCGTTCCAGTCATTCCTATACAACCGCCCCGTACTCGGATTCGAACCATCCTTCTTTATAGGCCGGAAGAAATTAGGATTATCAGAGCGGATATTCTCATTCACCACCAGATACATATCCAGATCCCCATCCCCGTCATAGTCAAAAAAGGTTGCCATCGTCGAGTGACAACCCGCGCCCAGCCCGTATTCCGCAGCCATCTCCTTAAAATGAGGTACACCGTCCGCCCCATTCCCCTGGTTGATATACAACAGATTCTTCCTCCTCGAAGAGTCGGAATATATCGACGCGCATACATAAATATCCGGCCAGCCGTCGTTATTGATATCCACCACCGCCACCCCCTTACACCATTTCCCCGCCCCGTCCACACCCGCCGCCGCCGTTACATCCTCGAAGACAAACCCTCCTTTATTCAGATACAGCTTGTTCGCCACAAGGTTACCGGTAAAATAGACATCCGGCAAACCATCCCTGTTGAAATCTCCTATACCAACTCCGCCCCCATTATACACATTGATCATATCCGCCGGGTTGATCGAATCATTCTCCACGATCTTATTATCGAAATGGATACCCGTCTCCGACGAGGACAGAGACACGAACAATGGTCGCTTATGACTACACGCCGCAAATACAAAAAAAGAAAAACAAGCTATCGCTAAACGCAGAGACATGGAAACAGATTTAAACACTCAAAATAATGAAAAAAGGGGAGACCTAAATCTCCCCTTTCGTTAATGGGTCAGGCAGTGATATTTTATTAGTTGTATCCCGGATTTTGTTTCAGAATTACCGACCCAGTTGCATTCTCGAGGTCGAGCTCATTCTGCGGAATGGCAAAAACCTCATTCACTCCCTTATGGAAGGTCGCGGTCGGGTTCACGCTGTAGCTGCTCGGCCTGGTTTTCTCAACCGTCGCATAGTTGTTCAGCACCACCGACATATCCATGGGATAAGTGGCGTCCGAATTCCAGCGCTGCAGATCGAAGAACCGCTGCCCTTCCATCGCGAGCTCCAGCCTTCTTTCAAAGCGGATCGCGGTGATCGCATAGTTCTTGTCGGCAAATGCTCCTGCCGGATATGGGCTGATCACATAGGTTGCAGCCGGCGTCGTATGAGTTTTGTAGGTATAAGTAGCAGGATCGAAATCAGAATTTTTGTAGGTCCACGTCTCCGGATGTGTAGCGACACGGTTGCGCACCATATTGACATAGGTGAGCGCCTTGGCGGGGTCGCCGATCTCTACCTCACACTCGGCATCCCAGAGCAGCAGATCGGAATAACGGATCAGATTGACGTTGTTGGCAACGATCTGGGTCGGCCCCCAGAAGCTGGTCTCGTTGGAAGAAAGTGTACCCTTCTGGCTCTTGGCATAGACGTTCTTCTTGGGGCTGAAATAACCGTCCGTACCGTCACGAACCCAGAGTGCACCGGGATGAAGACCCCAGTCCAGATAAGGAATACCGGGACGCCCCATAACAAAGTCCACCCGGGGATCAAGATTGCCTGCATAAGGCGTATTCGGATCGCTCACCGAATTACCGCTGTTATAGGTGCTGAATAAAGGCAGGCCACCGGCATCCGTCTTATAGGCATTAGCGAGGTTGATAGAAGGGTTGTTAAACCCGCAGCATCCACCAGGACCACTGCCATCGTTCGGGAAGTTCAGCACGTCCCCATAGTTACCATTGGTTCCGCTACCGTCATTGACCGACATCTGTACGGAGAACACGGTCTCAGTGCTGTTCTTCGCAGTTGCAGCCGGGTTGAAATTATTGAAATAACCACCCGGATTGAAATCATATTTCGCACCCGTACTCGTCTTTCCGTTTGCAAGCAGATCGTCCAGTAATGCCTTAGCCTTGTCGTACTTGTGCTCATACATATAGACCTTGGCCAGGAACGCCTTGGCAGCCGACTTGTTGGCGCGGCCCTTGTCCGCCGGAACTTCCGCAAGACTGTCTATTGCAAACTGGAAATCAGCTTCGATCTTCGGCCAGATATCTACATTATTCGGAACATTTACGTTCTTATTCGCAGCACTGATCGTTTCATCAACCCAGGGAACATTCCCCCATATCTTCTTTGCCTCGAAATGGAAGAACCCCCGAAG
>Ga0068853_100001483_pt1 | contig 17036 bp, 14 predicted proteins | sample KBSCornC32_FD_65655 | JGI IMG/M metagenome (GOLD analysis project Ga0068853, IMG submission 65655) | Corn rhizosphere microbial communities from Kellogg Biological Station, Michigan, USA - KBS Corn C3-2 | ecosystem: Host-associated > Plants > Roots > Rhizosphere > Soil ...
GACGCGCGCTTGCCAGCGGACGGCGAGATCTGGCTGCATGTGGCGTCCAGCGCCACGCCGGTGCGGATCGACACGTCGGCGACGGCCGTCGACAGCGCGATCGAGGTGTTCGGAGCGTGCCCAGCCGCCGGTGATACGGCGACGGTCTCCGCCGACGACGACATCGGGCTTTCGGCCCGGGTGGTGCTGCCGGCGGGCGGCGCCCGCGACGGCCGGTGGCTGCGCGTGCGCAATCTCGGCGCGACCGGCGGCGTCGCCATCGTCGCGGCGACCACCGGCGCGATCACGGGCATGTTGCGAGACACCGAAGGCAATCCATTGGACGGGTGGGTGGCGGCGCTGACACCCGCGGGGAATACCGTCGACAGCACCTTCGTCTCGACTGGAATGAACTACACGCTCTCGGTCGACTCGGGCCAGTACTACGTCGTCGCATCCAGCGACGGCCGGGTGGTCACCGCGTGGCCCAACGTCGAGTGTCCAGGCTACTACTACACATGCAATCTCGAAGTGGCGCAGTCCGTCACGGTGACAGGCGGCGCGACGACGTCGGGCATCGATTTCTCGCTCGGCCAGGGCGGTCGGATCATCGGTCGCGTGCGCGAAGCGGCGAGCGGGTTGCTGCTGCCCGGCGCTGCCGTGCACGCACTGAATGCCAATGGCGACACTTTCTGGACGAACGCGGACGCGACCGGCCGCTACTCCATCCCGACGCTGCCCGCCGGCACGTATCGCGTCTGGGTCGAAGAGTCCACTCATCTGCCACAGCGCTACAACGACCTCGACTGTCCGACGCCGCCGCAAACCTGCGCGTTCGAAACGGGAACCCCGATCGCGATCGCGCGCAACGCGTCGCGCGACGGGATCGACTTTTCGCTCAAGCGGATGCCGTACATCTCCGTGCGCACGAACCTCCTGCCGGGTGGAGCGGCGAGCTATCCGATGGTGCAGATCTACGACGCCAACGGCGCGTCGGTGGCGTCGGGTTACGCCGATGACGGCGAGACGAGAACGATCGGTCCGTTCGCACCGGGGACCTATCGCGTCGTCGCGAGCGCGGACGGCTACGCCTCGCAGCTCTTCGATCACATCGCCTGCAACGACGACTGCAGTTCGCAGTTGGCGAGCGCCACGCCGATCGCGATCGACTTCGATGCGCCGATCCCGCTCGCTACGTTCGATCTCAGTCCGCGCGGCGAGATCCACGGGCGCATCACCGATCTCGCCGACACGACCCCGCTCGAGGGTGTCGCGATCAACGTGTATCCGAGCAACGGCATCTGGCCGCTCTACTACACGACCAGTGCGGCCGACGGCACCTACGCGACGAAAGGCCTTCCTGCGGGTTCCTACTGGGTCGTCGCAGTCAGCCCGGATCATCGCGACACGGCGTATCCGAACGCCGCCTGCAGCGATCTCGACACGAGTCTGTCGCACTGTGAGCTAGGCTCGGCGCAACTCGTCGTCGTGGGCGAAGCGGACGTCGCCGGCATCGACGTCGCGATGCCGCGCAACGCCACGATCACGGGCATCGTTTCGCCGCGCGCGTCGTTTCCGCTGAGCCCCTGGGCGCAGGCCTACGTCACGGTGTACGACGACAACGGAACGCAGCTGCGCCTCGCGTACATGGCCGAGGGCGGCTCGTACTCGATCGCGGACTTGCCCGCGGGCTCGTACTTCGCCACGGCGGGCTTGAGCCAGGGTTTCGGCCAGATCTATGACGGGATCGACTGCCCTCTCCTCGGAAGCACGTGCTCTCCTCTCGGCGGGACGCCGCTGTCCCTCGTCCAGGGGCAGCTCCTCACCGGCGTCGATTTCGTCGTCACCGATGCGCGGCAGGTGGTCGGGCGCGTGACCGATGCCACGACGGGCAACGGTGTCCCGGGCGTCGCGATCGACGCCTGGAACGTACCTTCAGCGACGCACTGCGATGCAGCGATCACCGGCGCGGACGGCAGCTTCGCCGTCGGCCACGCGTGCGGCGGCGACGCCATCGCCCTGTCCACCGACGCCGGCGGTGGTTACGTCGACCAGGTGTACGACGATCAAGCGTGCCCGAACGGCCCCGCCTATTCGGGACTGTGCCCGCTCGCGAACGCATCGCACGTGTCGTTTCCCACGGCGCCGGTCGTGTCGCAGGCGGACTTCGTGCTCACCCCGCGAGATCCGGACCTCATCTTCGGCGACGGCTTCGATTCCGCGTCGATGCTCGCGCGCCGCGGTCTCCTCCGATGATTCGCGATGCCGCCGCGCTCGAGCGCACCCTGCGCGGCGAACTCGACCGCATCCCGCTCACGCGAGCGATGGGTCTCGCCGTCGAAGGCTTCGACGGCGACGCGCTCACGCTCGCCGCGCCGCTCGCGCCGAACGTGAACGACAAGGGTTGCGCGTTCGGCGGCAGCCTCGCGAGCCTGATGACGCTCGCCGGTTGGGGCCTGCTCGAACTCGCGCTCGAGGCGCGCGCCCTGCACGCGGACATCTACGTGCAGGACAGCAGCATCCGTTACATCGCGCCCGTGTGGCACGACTTCCACGCGATCGCCGTGGCCGCGCCGGGCGAATCGCTCGACGCGTTCGCCGCGGCGCTCGCCGAGCGCGGCAAGGCGCGTCTGCGCGTGCATTGCCGCGTGCCGCTGCCGGACGGCGGCGACGCGGCGACGCTCGACGCGCGCTTCGTCGCGCTCGCCGCACGCTGACGCGGCGCCGCACTCGCTGCGCGATCGGCGCTATACAATCGGCGCATCCGCCGCGGAGGACCACCATGCATCGCCTGCCGTCCATGCTGTTCACCGCAACCCTCGCCACCGTCGCCGTGCTCGGCGGCTGCGCGACGGACAAGATGCGCTCGAAGACCACGCTGCTCGACGAGACGCTGCAAAGCTACGCCGCGACGATCCGCTGGGGCGAGGTCGCGCAGGCGCTGAACTTCGTCGAACCGAAGACACTGGCCGAACATCCGCCGACCCAGCTCGAACTCGACCGCTTCCGCCAGGTGCGCGTCACCGGCTACAACGAACAACCGGTCGTGCCGGTCAGCGAGAACGAGATGCACCAGACCGTGCAGATCGAACTCGTCAACGTGAACACGCAGAGCGCGCGCTCGGTCGTCGACCGCCAGGTCTGGAAGTACGACGAAGCCGGCAAGCGCTGGTGGCTGACAACCGGCCTGCCGGACATCTCGCGGCACGACTGAGGCCGCGGCGGGGTGGTCGGCGCTTTCCTCGCCGCACCGCGTGCCGGATAATCGGCGGCTGCACACATCCGTGCTCCCGCCAGCGAAACCGATGTCCGACGTCCTGCACCGCCTGCCCGAGTTCCTCGGCAACCACTTCTACCTCACCCTCGGCTTCGTCGGCGTGTTCGTCGCGCTGCTCGTCACCGAGGCGCAGCGGTTCACGCGCGGCTACGCGGCGCTGACCCCGGCCGGGCTGACCCAGCTCATCAACCGCGAGAACGCGCTGCTGATCGACGTGTCGGCGCAGGCCGAGTTCGAGAAGGGGCACATCCCCGGCGCGAAGCACGTCGCGATGAGCGCGCTCGATCCCGAGCACAAGGACCTCGCCAAGGCGCGCGACCTGCCGGTCGCGGTCGTCTGCCGCAACGGCCAGACCTCGGCGCAGGCCGCCCAGCGCCTGAAGAAGGCCGGCTTCTCGAAGGTGTTCTGGCTCGAAGGCGGCCTCACCGCGTGGAGCGAGGCGCAGATGCCGCTGGCCAAGGGTCGCGCCTAGGCGGGACACGCCGCGTCCGGATGGTTTTGGCCATCCGGACGTCCGCATCCGGCGCAGGATGCTACCCTGCGTGCCCCACCAGGCACGGAGGTCGGTCATGTCGTACTGCAACGGTACGCCGCGCGGTTTGCGCGGCCTGAAGGCACTGCTCGCGTCGTCGCTGTCCCTGTTCGCCCTCGCTGCCGCGGCCGATCCGCCGACCGTCGGTTCGCCCAACGTCGCCGTCGCCGATCCGGTCGTGCCGCGCCCGCCCGGCACGCCGTGCACGGTGAGCCTCTACCAGGACCAGGCGTTCGCCGATTTCGACGCGAAGCCGTTCACCTACGCGCCGCCGGCGGACTGCCCGGGGCCGTGGCAGAAGGTCGTGCTCGACCTCGACTATTCGGTCACCGCGGGGCGCCAGTTCGACCGCACGGCGACGATCTGGCTCGGCGGAGCGATCCTCTATTTCGGCACGACGCAGGAGCCGTCGGCGACCGTCGCGCCGTCGTGGCACGTCGAGCGCGACCTCACCGACTACGCGCCGCTGTTCTCCGCGGCGCACGCGGGGCGCGCGATCCTCGGCAACTTCGTCGGCAATTCCGGCGGCGTCGATTACACCGGCATCATCCACGGCAACGCGTCGCTGGTGTTCTATCCTGCTGTCGCGAGCGTGCCCGACCACCCGCCGCGGCCCGACCTGCTGCTGCCGCTCGCCGGCAGCGCCGACGGAAGCACCGCCGACCTCGCGAGCTCTTCCGACGCGCTCGCGATCACCTTCGACGCGTTGCCGACGAACATCGAGCGCGCCTTCCTCGACGTCTACGCGCAGAGCCAGGGGACGGACGAGTTCTGGTACTTCAACCTGCCCGACGACGTCGCCGGCACGTTCGCCGACTACGGCAACACCTCGTTCCGCGAAGGCGAGGTCGCGATCGACGACGTCCCGGCCGGCGTCGTGCCGATCTTCCCGTGGATCTTCACCGGCGGCGCCGATCCGCTGCTGTGGCGGCCGATTCCCGGCGTGCAGACGCTCGCGTTCGAACCGTACCGCGTCGACCTCACGCCGTTCGCGGCGACGCTCAGCGACGGCGCGCCGCACACGGTGTCGCTGCGCGTGTTCAACGCGATCGACCACTTCTCGACCGCGGCGAACCTCATGCTCTACCTCGACCACGGCGCGACGCACGTGACCGGCGCGGTGACCACCAACACGCTCACCGCCGATCCGTCGCCGGCGGTGGACGAAGACGTCGTCGACGACGACGCCGGCAGCCACGGCACGGTCACGGTGACCTCGAACCGCACGTTCACGATCGCCGGCACGCTCGCCACGTCGCACGGCCCGGTGACGACCGAGGTCCGCCAGGCGATCGCGTTCTCGAGCGTGCAGCAACTCGCCACCAACGCCGACTTCTACCCGTACAAGCAGGACACGGTGCAGACGACGACGATCGACTCGACCACCACGCGCACCGACGGCGCGGCGACGAGCGTCGTGCACGAACAGCGCAGCTACCCGCTCACGTTCACCTACGAGGACGGCCCGGACGCGGACGGCAACGAAGTGCTCGCGAGCCACGTCGACCAGGCCCTGCAGCAGCAGGTCGACGTCGGCTACGACGGCTACATGGCGCGCGGCGCGCAGCGCGCGAACCACGTCGTCACGAGCGCACGCCGCCTCTACGACGACGCTGGCAACAACACCGACCTGCAGGCGGACGCGACGCAGAGCTACACCTACCGCGATCCGTTCGGCGCCTGCTGGTCGCGCACGCTCACCGCGAGCCGACGCGGCCTGACCCTGCCGGGCGCGCTCACCGCGGTCGACGACGGCGCCGACTGCAGCGCGTCGACCCTGCCGCTGTCGTGGTTCGACATCTACTACAACTACGCATCGTCGGTGACCGGCGCGACCCTGCAGCTGCTGCCGTGATCCGCACCGCGCGCCCGGCCGTGGCGCCGGGTGCGCGGCCGGCGCGTCCGTGGGATAATCGAAAGCCTTTACCTCCGAATCGAGCACACCCATGGCAGACAACACCAACGGCGCGGCCGCCCCCGAGCAGAACCAGGCGCAGCTGAACCTGCAGCGCATCTACGTCAAGGACGTCTCGTTCGAGGCACCGGGCGCCCCGCAGATCTTCCAGCAGCAGGGCCAGCCGAACGTCGAGCTGAACCTCGCGCAGCGCGTCGCGCCGATCGGCACCGACGTCTACGAAGTCGTGCTCAGCGTCACCGCGACCTGCCGCGTCGAGGACAAGACCGCCTACCTCGCCGAAGTGCAGCAGGCCGGCATCTTCGGCCTCAGCGGCTTCGACGCGCAGGGCCGCGACGCCGTGCTCGCGACCTACTGCCCGAACGTGCTGTTCCCGTACGCGCGCCAGGTGATCTCCGAGCTCGTGCAGAACGGCGGCTTCCCGCCGTTCTTCCTGCAGCCGATCAACTTCGACGCGCTGTACGCCGAGCAGATGCGCCGCCGCGCCGAATCCGGCGCCCCGCAGGGCGCGAACGCCTGATCCCGCACGGCCGCGGATGATGGCCGTCCGTTCCATGCCGCATGCCGCGCCCGGCCGACGCCGGGCCGCGGTCACGCCGCGATGAACACGTTCGCCGTGCTCGGCGCGGGCTCGTGGGGCACCGCGCTCGCGGTGCAGCTCGCGCGCAACGGCGTGCCGACCACGTTGTGGGGACGCACGCCGCAGGCCGTCGTCGACATGGCGACGACGCGCCGCAACGCACGCTACCTCCCCGATCTCGAATTGCCCGACGCGCTGCAGCTGTCCGCCGCGCCGGAACCGTGCGTGCGCGACGCCGGCACCTTGCTGCTCGCGGTGCCGAGCCACGCGTTCGACGACCTGCTGCTGGCGATCGCGCCGTGGGTCGCACCCGGCGTCGGCATCGCCTGGGCGACGAAGGGTTTCGACCCCGCCTCGGGCCGCTTCCTGCACGAACTCGTCGCCGAGCGCCTGCCCGGCCACGCGGCCGCGGTCGTCACCGGCCCGTCGTTCGCGCGCGAAGTCGCGCTCGGCCTGCCGACCGCGCTCACCGTGCATTCCGCCGATGCCGCGTTCGCGCAGGATGTCGCGCGCGCATTGCACTCGCCGCGCTTCCGCGCCTACACCGGCAACGACGTGCTCGGCGCCGAGCTCGGCGGCGCGATGAAGAACGTGCTGGCGGTCGCGACCGGCGTCGCCGACGGCATGCAGATGGGCCTCAACGCACGCGCGGGCCTGATCACGCGCGGCCTCGCCGAGATGCTGCGCCTCGGCGGCGCGCTCGGCACGCGCGCGGAAACCCTCATGGGCCTCGCCGGCCTCGGCGACCTCGTGCTCACCTGCACGGGCGACCTCTCGCGCAACCGCCGCCTCGGCCTCGCGCTCGGCCGCGGCACGCCGCTCGCGCAGGCGATCGCCGAGATCGGCCAGGTCGTCGAGAGCGTGCAGACGGTCGACACCGTGATGAAGCTCGCCGACGCGCACGGCGTCGAACTGCCGATCACCGCGCTCGTGCAGAAAGTGCTGCACGAGGAACTCACGCCGGCGGAAGGCATGCGCGCGCTGCTCGCGCGCGAGCAGAAGCCCGAGTATCCGTAGGGCGGGCACGGCCCGCCGCTTTTCGGTGCGATCGGTGGGCTGGGCCCACCCTACGTCGGCGTGCCGGCGATGCGGGCCTGCTCCTGCACGATCATGTGCTGCCCGCGAAGCCGAGCTGCCGCCACGCCTCGTAGACCACCACCGCAACCGCATTCGACAGGTTGAGGCTGCGGTTGCCCGGCCGCATCGGCAGGCGCAGGCGCCGGTCCGGCTCGATCGCGTCGAGCACGTCCTGCGGCAGGCCGCGCGTTTCCGGTCCGAACAGGAATGCGTCGCCGTCGGCGTACGCGATCTCGTCGTAGCGCACGCGGCCGCGCGTCGACGACGCGAACAGGCGCCGCGGCGCGACCGCCGCGAGGAACGCGGCGAGATCGTCGTGCACCGCGACCTCGGCGAACTCGTGGTAGTCGAGCCCGGCGCGGCGCAGCTTGGCGTGGTCGAGGTCGAAACCGAGCGGCCGCACGAGATGCAGCGCGGCGCCGCTGTTCGCGCACAGGCGAATCACGTTGCCGGTGTTCGGCGGGATCTCGGGCTGGTAGAGGACGACGTGCAGCACGCGCGCATTATCGCCCACGTCGACGCCGGATCGGTGCGAACGGTGCGCGCACCCGTGGCGCGAGCGCGGCGTCGACGCCGCGCTCGCGCCGTCGCGTCACTCGGCGGCGAGCAGCACGCCGTCGGCGTCGCCGGCGAGCACGCGCTCGAACGGTGCGACGAGCATCGCGAAGTCGGCGGCGGACGCGGTCACGCGCACGGTCGGCAGCAAGGTGACCGGCAACGCCTCGCTCGCGGCGAGTTCGGTGGCGACGCCGGCGTCCGGGTTCGCCGCGCGTGCGGTCACGCGCAGTGCCGGCAGCAGCGTCGCGTGCAGCGGCGCGCGCGCCTCGACCGACATGCCTGCATCGGCGGCGGCGGCGAGCGGCACGCGCTCGATGGCGAAGGAACCCGCGACCATCGTCGCGGCCAGGGCGGCGCGGATGAGCGGAGTGCGGACGTTCATGACATTTCTCCTTTTACGAGCTTCCAGTTCATGCAGAGCAAGCGATGTGCCAACCAGGGGAGCTGCCCTGCTCACGGACTAATGGATGCAGCGGAGGCGAAAAGAGTTGCTAGGCCGGAAGTCATGCCGCGTACGCGCAGAAGGCGATTTCACGCGGTTTTCACGCGATCACGGATGGGTCGGCATGTCGTCGCCCGATTCGTCGCGAACGCGACGGATGCGCGCGTGCGCGACGCGGCGCGCGCGTCCGCCGCGTGCGGACACGCCCGCGGACACGCCGCGGACAGCTACCAGGGGATCTCGTCCCCGCGCTCGGAGAGGAAGCGGCCGCTGTCGCCGGCCTTGAGCGCGTCGATCGTGCGCAACATCGCCGCGACCGACTCGGGTGCGCTCAGCGGAGCGTTCGCGCCGCCCATGTCGGTGCGCACCCAGCCCGGGCACAGCGCGATCACGACCGCGCGCTGCGGCTTGAGCGCGAGCGCGAGCAGGCGGCTCGCCATGTTGAGCGCGGCCTTGCTGATCGAGTAACTCGGGCTGTACAGCGAGTCGGTGCCGCTGATCGAACCGAGCGTGCTGGTCAGGCCGACCACGCGCACGCCGTCGGCGAAACGCGGCGCGAGCGCCTGCGCGAGCAGGAACGGGCCTTGCGCGTTCGTCGCGAAGCTGTCGGCGAGCGCCTTCGCCTCGATCGAACCGAAGCGCTCGCCTTCGACGAGCATGCCCGCGTTGTTGACGAGCAGGCTTACGTGCAGATCGAGCGTGGCGATCTCGCGCACGAGCTCGGCGATCGAGCGCACCTCCGGCAGGGTCAGCGGCAGCACGAGCAGGTGACCGGGGTGCGCGCCGGCGAGGCGGGTCAGCTCGAGTGCGCGGCCGGGATGGCGGCAGGTCGCGATGACGCGCTCGCCGCGCGCGAGCAACTGGCGCACGAACTCGAGGCCGATGCCGCGGTTCGCGCCGGTGACGAGGGCATGCGGCATGCGCATCTCCTGCGACGCGGCGAACCCTGCCGCTGGTCCGGAGTCTAAAGGACCCGGGCCGCGTGCGGGCGCCCGGCGATGCACCCGCCGTGACCAACGTCCGTTGCGGCCGCCGTCGGCGCCCGCGTACCCTGCGGGTTTCCCCTGATCCGCGCCGTGCAAGGAGACCCCATGCGCAAGCCCCTCGCTTCCCTCGCCGCCGCCGCGGCTTTCGCCTGCACCGGCATCACCGCGGCGCACGCGGCCGGCAGCGACGCGATCGACATCCCGTTCACGCGCTTCACGCTGCCGAACGGGCTCACCGTCGTCGTCAGCGAGGACCACAAGGCGCCCGTGGTCGCGGTCAGCGTCTGGTACCACGTCGGCTCGGCCGACGAACCGACCGGGAAGACCGGCTTCGCGCACCTGTTCGAGCACCTCATGTTCCAGGGCTCGGAGAACCACAAGGACGAGTTCTTCCGTCCGTTCGAGCTCGCCGGCGCGACCGACCAGAACGGCACGACCTGGTTCGACCGCACCAACTACTACGAGACCGTGCCGACCACCGCGCTCGACATGGCGCTGTGGATGGAATCGGACCGCATGGGCCACCTGCTCGGCGCGATCGGCCAGCCCGAACTCGACGAGCAGCGCGGCGTCGTGCAGAACGAGAAGCGCCAGGGCGAGAACCAGCCGTACGGCCGGGTCGACGAGCGCGTCGCGGCGAACGCGTTCCCGGCGAACCATCCGTACCACCACGACACGATCGGTTCGATGAAGGACCTCGACGCGGCCTCGCTCGCCGACGTCAAGCAGTGGTTCCAGTCCTGGTACGGCGCGGCCAACGTGACCGTCGCGATCGTCGGCGACATCACGCCCGAGGTCGCGAAGGAAAAGATGCTGAAGTACTTCGGCGACATCCCGGCCGGCGCGCCGGTGCCGCGCCAGCAGCCGTGGACCGCGCCGCGCACGGAATCGACGCGCGACACGATGACCGACCACGTCGCGCAGACGCGCATCGTGCGCGAGTGGAACGTGCCCGGCCTCGCCGACGCGGACGAAGGCCTGCTCGAACTCGCCGCCGACGTGCTCGGCGGCGGCAAGACCTCGCGCCTGTACGAGCGCCTCGTCTACAAGGACAAGCTCGTCGACGACGTCTCGGTGTCGGTGCAGGCGTTCGCGCTCGCCTCGATGCTGCAGCTGACCGCCGACGTCAAGAGCGGCGTCGATCCCGCCAAGGTCGAAGCCGCGATCGCCGACGAGTGGAAGACCTTCCTCGAACACGGGCCGACCGACGACGAACTCGCGCGCGTCAAGGTCGACAACCGCGCGCACTTCATCCGCGCGCTCGAGAAGGTCAACTCGAAGGCGAGCGTGCTCGCCGAGGGCCAGGTCTATCGCGCCGATCCGGCCGCCTACAAGCAGGACCTCGCGCGCATGGATGCGGCGACGCCGGCGAGCGTGCTCGCCGCGGCGAAGAAGTGGATCGCGCGCGGCGACTACACGCTGACGATCACGCCCGCGCCGAAGGACGACAAGAGCGAGCCGGCCGACGAGATGGAGAAGGCGGGTCGCGCCGCGCTCGCCGGCCGCCCCGAGGCGAAGCTGCCGGCGAAGCCGGAGCAGGCGTTCACGACGACGCCGTCGCCGGTCGACCGCGGCAAGGGCGTGCCGGAGGTGGCGACGTTCCCCGACCTCACCTTCCCCAAGCTCGAGCGCGGCAAGCTGAAGAACGGCATCGAGGTCGTGCTCGCGCAGCGCCACACGATCCCCGTCGTGCAGGTGCAGTTCCTGTTCGACGCCGGCTACGCGTCCGACCAGGGGCGCAAGCTCGGCACGTCCGCGTTCACGATGGCGATGCTCGACGAAGGCACCGCCGAACTCGACTCGCTCGAGATCGCGCGCCGCGCCGAACGCCTCGGCGCGATCATCGGTGCCGGCTCCGGCCTCGACAGCTCGAACGCGAGCCTCAACGCGCTCGCCTCGCAGCTCGAGCCGTCGCTGAAGCTGTTCGCCGACGTCGTGCGCAACGCCGCGTTCCGCGACGCCGACATCGCGCGCATCCGCGGCCAGTGGCTCGCGCGCATCGCGCAGGAGAAGACGCAGCCGACCGGCCTCGCGCTGCGCAGCCTGCCGCCGCTGCTGTACGGCGCCGGCCATGCCTACGCGATCCCGTTCACCGGCTCCGGCACGGAAGCGTCGATCACCTCGCTCGCCGCGGCGGACCTGCACGGTTACGTGCGCGACTTCATCCGTCCCGACAACGCGACCATCCTCGTCGCCGGAGACACCACGCTCGAGGCGATCGTGGCCAAGCTCGACGCCGTGTTCGGCGACTGGAAGCCGGCCGCGACGCCGGTGCCGAAGAAGAACATCGCGAACGTCGAGCCGCCCAAGCGCGCGCGCCTGTTCCTGCTCGACAAGCCGGGCGCGCCGCAGTCGCTGATCCTCGCCGGCGTGGTCGCGCCGTCGACGAAGGCGAAGAACAACCTCGAGATCCAGACCATGAACGGCGCGTTCGGCGGCAGCTTCACCTCGCGCCTCAACATGAACCTGCGCGAGGCGAAGCACTGGGCCTACGGCGCCGGCAGCTTCCTGTCGAACGCGATCGGCCAGCGCCCGTTCCTCATGTACGCGCCGGTGCAGACCGACAAGACCGCCGAGTCGGTCGCCGAGATCCTGCGCGAAGCGAAGGAGGTCGTCGGCACGCGCCCGCTCACGCACGAGGAGATCGACAAGATCAAGGTCGGCGACGTGCGCAGCCTGCCGGGCGAGTACCAGACCACCGGCTCGGTGCTCGCGGCGATCAGCAGCATGAAGCTGTACGACCGCCCGGACGACTACGTGCAGACGCTCAAGCCGCGCATCGAGGCGCAGACCGACGCCGCGGTGCAGGCCGCCGCGCACGAGGTGGTGCAGCCCGGCGCGCTGACCTGGGTCGTGGTCGGCGACCTCGCGCGCATCGAGCAGCCGCTGCGCAAGCTCCAGCTCGGCGACGTCGAAGTCATCGACGCCGACGGCAAGAAGGTGCGCTGAGCCCGGGCTGCAGCGGATCGTGCGCGCGTCGTTCAGGCGGCGCGCGCTACGATGCGCGCGCCCGATCGGAGGAATTCCATGAAGCGTTGGTCACCGCTGCTCGTCCTGTGCCTGCCGCTCGCCGCCTGCAGCTGGGGCATCAAGCTCGACTCCGGCGGCGAGAAGGTGCGCACCGCCTGGAACGGCGACGTCGAAGGCTGCCGCGACGTCGGCAAGGTCACCGTGTCGGTGATGGATCACGTCGGCCCGATGGACCGCAACGGCCTCAAGGTGCGCGACGAACTCGAAGTGCTCGCGCGCAACGAAGCGGCCACGCTCGGCGCCGACACGATCAAGCCGCTGGGCGACCCGCGCGACGGCGAGCAGCCGTGGGCCGCCTACCACTGCGGCCGACACGAACGCGCGCCGATGAAGATCGAGCAGAAGAACGCGGACGGCTCGACCGAGACCTTCCCGATCAAGAACTGAGCGCGACCCCTCGCCGCAGGACGTTCGTCATCCCCGCGAAAGCAGGGATGACGTCTCTTCAGGTTTCCTAGCGCTCGCTGGCGCGCACGCGTGCCGGCACCGCCGTCGGCAATGACGGGCGCACGTGCGACGAATGCGTGCGCGGCGCGGTCGCAGCCTGCGACGGGCGCGGCCGCACGATGTCGTCGAATGGCACGATCGCGGCGTCGGGATCGAACCGGCACGGACCGTCGACGAGATCGCCCGCGACGAGCGCCTCGCACTGCTGCTGCAGGCCGGCGACGTCGGGCTGCGCCGCTCCGCCGATCCATGCGCGCAGCGCTTCCCAGCCGGCGACGCCCTCGGCGTCGCTGAAACCACAATGGGTCGGCGTGTCCTCGTCGACGATCGCGATCACGCGCCGGTCCGGCGCGATGCGGTCGCGCACGAAGTCCTGGTTGCCCGGCACGACGAGCTGGTCGCGGCTGGTGTGCATCGAGATCACCTTGACGTCGCCGGTGTCGCCGCGGAAATCCGAGGCCTGGCGCAGCGCGAGCGCGGCCGCGGGATCGGCGACGAGGCGCTCGATGCCGGCGTCGATCGCCGGGTCGCTCGAATAGTCGACGCCCGCGGTGGTGAACGGGTTGCGCGCGCCGAGCTTGTCCGGCGCGCGCACGATGTCGGCGAGCACGTAGGTCGCGTAACCGACATTGGTCACGAAGAAGTGCTCGTCGGTGATGTGGGTGAACGCCATCAGCTCGTCGAGGCGGCGCTGCATCGCGTCGTTGCGCAGGTACGGCGGCAGGTTGACGCCGGTGCAGCGGTTCACCGCGACGAGCGCGCGCAGCACGCTTTCGTCGTCGGTGAGGTCGCCGATGTCGTCGGGGATGTCGTCGAGGTTGACCGCCCACGGCAGCGGCTCGTCGCCGCGCGGCAGGTCGCCGGCGTCGTGGCAGACGACGTCGTAGGCGAGGCGCAGGTCGATCGCGCTGTCCCACAGGCGCGCGCCCGCGGCAGCCGGGCACAGCGCGTAGGCGCCGCGCATCGGCGGCAGGTCGCGCGTCTCGGCGAGGCGCAGCGTGACCAGCCCGCCCATCGAGCCGCCGTACGGAATCACTTCGCCGGGTTCGCCGACCTGTTCGGCGAACAGCTGCAGCAGCTCGCGGTTGTCCGCGATCGCGGTGAACAGCGCCCAGCCGCGCTGGCGATAGCTCGTCGCCGCGACCGCGTAGCCTTCGGCGAGCATGACCGACTTCAGCGGGCCGAGTCCGGGCGCGTTCTCCGGCGGCTTGAGGTCGAAGCCGTGCTGGTAGAGCACGAGCGTGTCGCCCGCCTGCCAACCGTCGGGCACCTCGAACTGGTACCACGCGCCCGACGGCGCCTCGCCGCCGTAGACATGGCTCGCCGCCTGCACGGCAGCCGCGCCGACGAGCAGGAACACGGCGATTGCACGATGTAGCCAGGCCCGCATGATGACGCCCCTCCGGATCGGCGCAGGCCACACTACGAGGCGCTGCCTGAGCGGCGGATTACCGGCGTCGCGCGGCCGTGGGCGCGGGAGCGACCGCCGCGACGGCGCAGGCAGGTAGAATCCGCGCCCATGTCCGCCGCTCCGTCGCGTGCACGCACGCCCAATCCCCTGCTCGCCGCGCTCGGCCGCGTGCTCGAAAGCGTGCTCGAACGCGCGCTCCAGCTCGATCCCGACACGCGCTCGCGCCTCGCCGCGCTCGACGGCCGCGCCGTCACGCTCGATCTCGCCGGCGCGAGCGGGCGCAGTGCGCCGGCGCTGCGCATCGTCGTCGACGGCGGGCGCCTGCGGGTCGGCCCCGCGTTCGAAGGCGACAGCGCGCTGCGCATCGCCGCGACGCCCGGCAGCCTGCTCGGCCTCGTCCTCGCGCGCGGGCGCGACGACGCGCTGCCGCCCGGCCGCGTGCAGATCGCCGGCGACGCCGAACTCGCGCGCCGCCTCGAGCAACTCGCGCGCGGTTACGCGCCGGACATCGACGCCGCGTTCGCGCAGGCGTTCGGCGACGTCGCCGGCACGGCGATCGCGCGCGCGGTGCGCGGCGCGTTCACCTGGTCGCGCGCGTCCGCGCGCTCGCTCGCACGCGACACCGCCGAGTTCCTCGCCGAGGAAGGCCGCGACCTCGTCGCACGCGCCGAACTCGACGGCTTCCTCGACGAGGTGGACGCGCTGCGCGAACGGGCCGAACGCCTCGACGCGCGCGTGCGTCGCCTGCGCGCGGGCGGAACCGGCCGCGCATGATCCCGTTGCGCCAGTTGCCGCGCCTGCTGCGCATCGCGAGCGTGTTCGCGCGCCATCGCCTCGACGAACTGCTGCCGGCGTCGCGGCGGCCGCGCGCGCTCGCCTGGCTGCGCGCGCTGACGCCCGCGCCGCGCGCCGAGCTGCTCGCGCTGCCGCGCGGCGAACGCCTCGCGCTCGCGCTGACCGGGCTCGGCCCGATCTTCGTCAAGTTCGGGCAGATCCTCTCGACCCGGCGCGACCTGCTGCCGGCCGACGTCGCCGACGCGCTGACCCAGTTGCAGGACCGCGTCGCGCCCTTTCCCGCGGCGCAGGCGCGCGCGGCGATCGAACGCGCGCTCGGCGACACGATCGCGGCGCGCTACGCGAGCTTCGACGACGTGCCGCTCGCCTCGGCGTCGATCGCGCAGGTGCACGCGGCGACGTTCGCCGACGGCCGCGAGGTCGTGGTCAAGGTACTGCGCCCGGACATCCACGCGCGCATCGACGCCGATGTCGCGCTGCTGCGCGCGCTCGCCGGCGTGGTCGAACGCACGCACCCGAGCGCGGACAAGATCCGCCCGCAGGAAATCGTCGACGAGATCGAGACGACGCTGACCAACGAGCTCGACCTGCAACGCGAAGGCGCCAACGCCTCGCTGCTGCGGCGCAATTTCGCCGGCTCCGACGACCTCTACGTACCCGAGGTCTTCTGGTCGCACACGAGCGCGGGCGTGCTCACGCTCGAACGCGTGCGCGGCATCCCGGTCGACGACCTCGCGGCGCTCGACGCCGCCGGCATCGACCGCGTCGCGCTCGCCGAGAAGGGCGTGCGCCTGTTCTACACGCAGGTGTTCCGCGACAACTTCTTCCACGCCGACGCGCACGCGGGCAACATCTGGGTCGACGCGACGCGCACCGCGGACCCGCGCTTCATCGCGCTCGACTTCGGCATCATGGGCTCGCTGCCCGAACGCGACCAGTACTGGCTCGCGGAGAACTTCCTCGCGCTGTTCAACCAGGACTACGCGCGCATCGCCGAGTTGCACGTGCGCGCGGGCTGGATGCCCGCGAACGCGCGCCTCGACGAACTCGAGGCGGCCGTGCGCACGGTGTGCGAGCCGTACTTCACGCGCCCGCTCAGCGAGATCTCGCTCGCCGAAGTCGTGGTCAAGCTGTTCGAGGTCGCGCGCCGCCACGACCTGACCCTGCAACCGCAGCTGATCCTGCTGCAGAAGACCCTGCTCAACATCGAGGGTGTCGGCCGCCTGCTGCATCCGCGGATCGACATCTGGGCGACCGCCAAGCCCGTGCTCGAACGCATCTGGTACCGGCGCCGCGGGCCGCGCGCGTTGCTCAAGTCGCTGCGCCGGCGCGTGCCCGAATGGCTCGCCGCCGCGCCGGACATGCCGCAGCTCGTGCACAACTACCTCGCGCGCGCGAGTGCGGGCGAGATGGAACTTCGCATCGCCTCCGACGATCTGAAGAACATCGAGCGCCGCCTGCGCCATGGCCAGCGCGTCGCGATCTGGCTGTCGGCGGGCGTTTCGCTGGCCGTCGCCAGCGCCTGCGTCGCGCTGCTCGCGCCCGCGGCATCCCCACCCGGCGCGCATGTCGCCGCCTGGCTGCTCGGCGTCGCGGCGGTCGGCGCGTTCGCCCTCGCCGCGCGCAAGTCCTAGCCCCGTACCGAATTCCCGTGGAGACATCGATGAGAACGATCGCCCTTGCCAGCCTCGCTTGCGCCGCCGCCCTCGCCGGCTGTTCCCAGCCCCGCGTCCCCGACGACGCGCAGCTCACCGCGCTGCTGCGCGGCGAGCGCTCGCAGGCGAACGATGCGAAGGCACGCATCGAAGCGACCGCGGTGACCTGCCTGCGCACCTGGGCGGGCGATGCGAAGCTCCTGCAGAACCTGCCGGCCGAGGTGCAGACCGACGCCGCCAAGAAAGCTTGCCGCGAGAAGCTCGATCCGTGGTTCGCCGACGCGACGCGCAATCCACAAAAGTTCACGTTCGAGGAGATCAGCCAGCCGGCCGTCGTCTCGCGCGTGATGGC
>Ga0068853_100001486_pt1 | contig 17026 bp, 18 predicted proteins | sample KBSCornC32_FD_65655 | JGI IMG/M metagenome (GOLD analysis project Ga0068853, IMG submission 65655) | Corn rhizosphere microbial communities from Kellogg Biological Station, Michigan, USA - KBS Corn C3-2 | ecosystem: Host-associated > Plants > Roots > Rhizosphere > Soil ...
GGCAATGACGTATTGAGATTCGGCGCGATACTTCTGAGCAAGCGCCACCATCCCCGCGCCCGCGCTCTTTACGCGTCCGAGCATTCGTCAGCCCTCGCAAAAAAAACACGAGGGGGCCGGAGCGCTGCTACGGCGCATCGAGCCTTTTCGTTGCCTCTCTTGCGAGAGGCGGGCGCTTCGCAGCGCTCCGGCGCGGCGGCTTTGCGTTGCGGGCCGTACTTCCGGGGACGAGAGCCCTGCTCTTGCCGGGCGGCTTGCGCCTCCCGGGACACCGGGGGAACCCGCCTTGGGAGCGGATTAAAGCCCCGATGCGGACGGAATCTCTCCGCCGCAGCTCAATCCCCGTCCAGCCGAGAGCGGCAGCGGGTCTTTCATGCCCGCGGACGGTACCTACCAACGTCCCGGTGCCGTGTTTGCGAAACACGACAGCGAGCGCCGAACCTTTCCCCGCACCAATGACGCCTCATGAGCGCGCCCCTCGGCGGGAAAGGGTAATAGGAATATAGTCATTTGATCGGAGGATGTCAACTATCCTCCGTCATGCCCGCACTTGTTGCGGGCATCCACGCCTTAGCGGCGGCAAAGAAAGCGTGGATGGCCGGGACAAGCCCGGCCATGACGATTGATGAACGTGAGATGCACACGAGCGTTTCTGGATTCCGGGTCAGCAGCGCACCACACGCAATAAATGCGTGTGCTGCACTGCGCCCGGAACGACAAGAATGAACCTAAACCACCGCTTTCGCCGCCGCCTTCGGCGGCGGCGAGATCATCGAAAACGGCTTCGGCGCGGCGTTTCCACTGCGCACATAGACGCCGCGCTTGTCGGCATGCGGCTTGAAGCTTTCGGAAAGCCCGACCACCGTCTCGGCCGCGCCGAGCACGAGATAGCCTTCCGGCGAAAGCTGCTGCGCGATCCGCTCCAGCACGTCCGATTTCGTCTTGAGATCGAAATAGATCAAGACGTTCCTGCAGAACACCACGTCGAACGTCCCGAGAATATTGAAGCGGTCGATGAGATTGAGGTGACGGAACTGCACCATGCGGCGGATTTCCTCAGAAATGCGCCACTGCTCTCCGACCTGCTCGAAAAACTGCATCAGCATCTGAATCGGCAGGCCGCGCTGCACCTCGAACTGGGTGTAGATGCCCGCTTTCGCGCGTTCCAGCACATCCTGCGAGATGTCGCTCGCGACGATCTCGATGTTCCAGCCGACGAGCTTTTCCTTCATGCTCTTCAGAATCATGGCGAGCGAATAAGGCTCCTGGCCGGTCGAAGAGGCCGAGCACCAGACCCGCAGGCGGCGCGTTTTCGCGCGCGCTTCCATCAGCGCCGGCAAGATCGTGTCCTTGAAACGGTCGAACGGAATCTTGTCGCGGAAGAAAAACGACTCGTTGATCGTCATCGTTTCGGTGATGCGTGTCAGCAGCGCGTCGGCGCCGGGCGCCCGTATCTTCTGCACGAGCTCCGTAAGCGACCCGCATCCGAGCTCGCGCGCGAGCGGATTGAGCCGGCTGTCGATCAGATAGTGTTTATCCGGCGCGAGCACATAGCCGGACCGCTCTTTCAGCACTTTACGGATAAAATCGTAATCTGCGGGTGTCACGCGCGGTCCCCATGCATAAGTTTGATTATTTTTGGTGCAATATCGTCGATGGGCAAAACGGCGGAGCATTGCCCGGTATGGGCGGCGGCGCCTGGCATTCCCCAGACGACGCTCGTTTTTTCGTCCTGCGCGATCACGGCGCCGCCCGCGCCCGCGATCACGCTCACGCCGAGCGCGCCGTCGACGCCCATGCCGGTGAGCACGACGCCCAGCAGTCCCGGCCCAAAAGCCGCCGCCGCCGAGCTGAAAAACGGATCGACCGCCGGCTTGCAGAAATGCACCGGCGCACTGTCGTCGAGCACGATATGGGCGACGCTCGACTTACGCTCGATCTTCATGTGCTTGCCGCCGGGCGCGATATAGATGAGACCGGCTTTGATCTCCTCGCCATGCACCGCTTCGTGTGCGCGGCCATCGCAAATCCGGCTCATATGCTCGGCGAGAATGGTCGTGAACATCGGCGGCATATGCTGCGTGATCAGCACCGGAACGCGCGGGACGATCGGCGCGAGGCCGCGCAGCAGAACCTGCAGCGCCTGCGGCCCGCCGGTCGAGCTTCCGATCGCGATCGCCTTCGGCGCCATCGGCGGAAATGGGCGCAGATGAATTGACGGATGCGCATGAGCATCTTCGAATTCGGACTGCGGTGCGATTCTCGGATGCGACTGCAGCCGCGGCCGCGCCGCTGCCGTGCGGCGGCGGCCGAGCTGGCGAATGCGCTCGACGATATCGCGGCGGAAGCTCAGCGAGACGGTGACTTCACGATTGGTTTCGGGCTTGGCGATATAATCGGTGGCCCCGAGCGAAAGCGCCTTCAAGCTGACCTCGGCGTTCCGCCGCGTCAGCGTAGATGCCATGATGATGACGAGGTCCGGCCGGCGCGCGAGCAGCAAGGGCAGCGCCGCGATCCCGTCGAGTTCCGGCATATCAACATCGAGAATGACGACGTCCGGCTTCGTGCGGATTACATTGTCGACGGCCTCGCGCCCGTTGCGGAAGATCCCGACGACTTCGATGTCTTTTTCTTCGCTCAGCCATCGCGACATCAGGCCGCGCACCACCACGGCATCGTCGACGATCATTACGCGAATGCGCGGGTCGGCGGAGCTTTCAGCTGCTGGCAGCGGAAGAGACATACGCGGGAACTCAACTCACACAGGAAAATGGCGCGGCCTTCTGGCCTCGCCGATGTCCGATCAGATCAGGCCGACTTCCTGGAATTTCGCCTCGACGATCTCCTTGTCGAACGGCTTCATGATGTATTCGTCGGCACCCGCGTGCATCGCCCGCGCGATATGCGCGAGATCGTTTTCGGTCGTGCAGAATACGACCTTCGGGCGGTCTCCATGCGGCATAGCCCGGAGCGCCCGCAGGAACTCGTAGCCGTCCATTACCGGCATGTTCCAGTCCAGGAGGATCGCGTCCGGCATTTCCCGCACGCATACGTCGAGCGCCTGGCGGCCATCGGCGGCTTCCACGATGGTGAAGCCGAAGCCTTCGAGAATTCGCCTCGCCACTTTCCGGATGACGCTCGAGTCGTCGATCACCAAACAGCGTTTCATGGTCTTACTCCTTCACTCAGGCAGCAGCTTCGCGCGGCTGGACGTCCAGCACGCGGTCGATATCGAGAATGATCATCAGGTCTTCTTCGAGCCGATAGACGCCGGCCGCCACACTGCGCCAGCGGGAATCGAGATTCACCGGAACGGTTTCCTGCTGCACGGCGGGAAGCTTCATCACTTCGCCCACCTCGTCGATCAGGAGCCCGTAGGATTCTCCGCCGAATTCGATTCCGACGGCCATCTGATTCGTGCAGTCTTCCTTCGGCGGAAGGTCGAGACACTTGCGCATGTCGATCGCGGTGACGATACGGCCGCGCAGGTTGAGAATGCCCGCGATCTCGCCGCGCGCCATCGGCACCCGCGTCAGGCGCTCGGCGGCAAAGACGTCGTGCACGCGGTCGATCGCCAGCCCGAACAGCTGCTCGCCGATCGTCACGGTCACAAATTCGATTTCACCCGTTTTTTTCATCACGCAGCCTTGCTGATCTCCTGCGGCACATGCTTGAGCGCCGTGAGCAATCCCTGACGGTCGAATTTGGCGACGAAATTGTGGAAGCCGGACTTGCGCCCGCGCTCCAGCACCGCCGGCGAAGAATGCGACGAGAGCGCGATCACCGGCACGTCGGCGAGGCGCGGATTCTTGCGCAAAGTCTCGACAAGATCGAAACCGCTCATGCCCGGCATTTCGATGTCGCTCACGACCGCGTTGAAATCGGCGTCGCGCTCGACGATCTCGAGCGCTTCAGTGCCGCTCGCGGCGGTCGTCACGTCGTAACCCGCCGCCTTCAGGACCGGCAGCAAGAGATTGCGGAAGAAGGCCGAGTCGTCCACGAACAGGAGCCGGCACTTCGACCCTGAGGCGCCCTTTTCCTTGCGGATGAACCAGTCGGCATAGGCAAGCGGCAGATAATGTGCGACGTCGAGAATTTCCGTCGCCTTGCCGCCGACGATCGCGGAGCCGAGCGTGCCGGGATTGGCGCTGCCGACCTGGATGTTGAGGCGATCCTCGATCACATCGACGATCTCGTCGACGACGAGGCCGAGCGCGCGGTCGGAGTCGATAAAGACGAGCAAGGGCTGCATGCCCTCAGAGCGCACTTTCACTTCGTCGTTGATCGGCACGAGCGGCATCAGGCCGCCGCGATACTGCACGAGATATTTTCCGTTCGAAATCTCGATCTTCGAGGCGTCGATTTCCTCGAGGCGGGTGATGAGCGAGAGCGGAATCGCCTTCGGCTCCTGCGAACCCGCGCGGAAAACGAGGAAAGAGATCGGACGCTCCGCTTCGTTCTCGCGAACTTCTTCGGTCTGCTCCGCTTCGTTGCCTTCGCCTTCGAGGCGTGCGCCGAGCGTGGACGCAAGCCCGTTCGGGTCGATGATCATGATCACCGAGCCGTCGCCGAGAATGGTGTTGCCGGAGAAAATACTCAGATCGCGCAGCATCGAGGACATCGGCTTCACGACGATTTCCTCGGTGTGGAAGACGGTGTCGACCACGATACCGAGACTCTTCTTGCCGATCTGCATCACGACGATGAAAGCGTTGTCGGTCGCAACATCGCCATTGTCGAGATGCAGGAGCGAGCTCAAATGCGCGAGCGGCAGGAGCTTGTTCCGGAGCCGGAGCACCGGCGCATCCTTGACGCGCTCGATCTTGTGCTTCGACGTCGAATTCACGCGCACGAGCTCGACCACCGCCGACTGCGGGATGGCGAAGCGCTCCTTGGCGGATTCGACGAGAAGCGCCGGCACGATCGCGAGCGTCAGCGGAATCTTGATCGATAGCGTCGTGCCCTTGCCCGGAACGGATTTGAGATCGATCGAGCCGCCGATCTGGTCGATATTGGTTTTCACCACATCCATGCCGACGCCGCGGCCGGAGACGTTGGTGATCGCGGCGGCGGTCGAGAAGCCGGACGCGAAGATGAATTTGTGGATCTGCGCGTCGGAAAGCTTGTCGCCTTCCTGCATCAGGCCCTGGCTGATCGCCTTCTCCCGGATGCGCGCAGTGTTAAGCCCGCGCCCGTCATCGGCGATCTGGATCACGATCTGGCCGCTCTCGTGATAAGCCGACAGGCGAATGGTCCCTTGCTCGGGCTTCCCGAGCTTGCGGCGCTCTTCCGTCGTTTCGAGGCCGTGATCGGCGGAGTTGCGCACAATGTGCGTCAGCGGATCGCGGATCACTTCGAGAATCTGGCGGTCGAGCTCGGTCTCGGCGCCGGCCATTTCGAGCTCGATCTCTTTGTGCAATTCCTTCGAGAGATCGCGCACGATGCGCGGGAGCTTCGACCAGGCGTTCCCGATCGGCTGCATGCGCGTCTTGATGACACCCTCTTGCAATTCAGCCGTCACGTTCGAGAGCCGCTGCAGCGGCACCTTGAATTCGGAATCCTGCTTATGCCGCATGATTTCAAGGAGCTGATTTCGGGTCAGCACCAGCTCCGAAACCATCGTCATCAGCCGTTCCAGCGTCTCGACCTGCACGCGCAGCGTCTGTGCTTTCGCGGCTTCCTCGCGCTGATCTTCCTCGCGGCGGATATTGACGCGGCGGGGATTCTCATCGCGCGGCTCGGAAGCCGGTTCTTTCTTCGCGGGGATGGAAGCCGGCGGCGCCGGCATAGCGGCGGCTGCGGGCGGCGCCTCAACGACCTCAATTTCGGTCTCGCGAAAAGCGCGCTCGAGATCGTCGAGGGAAACTTCGCCGGGGCGCAATTCGCGCTCCAGCGCCTGCACGACGAGCGGCGGCTCTGCTTTCAGCTTCGGCTGTTCGGCGGCGGGAATCGGCCCGGATCTTTCCGACATCGCCACGAGTTTCGCGATCAGATCGTCGTCGGCGCCTTCGGGTTCGCCGCCGCTCTTCGCGAGATCGCCGAGAATTTTCTTGATGCGGTCGATGGTCTTGAGAATGAGTGAAACCGCTTCGCTCGTGACCGGCAATCCGTCACGGAATTTCCCCATCAAGGTTTCGGCGGCGTGCGCGAGCGCTTCCAGCCGCGGCAGGCCGAGGAAGCCGCAAGTACCTTTGATCGTGTGAACGAGCCGGAAGATGTTCGCGAGAATGTCGTTGTTGTTCGGCTCTTGCTCGAAACGGACAAGCTCCACGTCGACGACGTCGAGACTCTCGTTGGTCTCGGTGAGAAATTCGCGCAGCAAGTCGTCCATAATCGTATCCAAAAGGTAAACACGTCGCGAGGCGCCAGGAGCCCCGTCGGAGGCCATGCCGCTTCAATGCGCGAGTCTGGCGCGGGATGGGTTAAATTTGCTTGAAGCAACCGCTCGATTTCGAGGCTTTATGCCGCCCGAAACGGCGGGCTTTGACCGTTCCGGTCAGGCGGATTTCGCGGTGAGAACGATGGCTTCGCCTTCGGGAGCGATCGCGACGTTAAGGCCCGCCGCCCGCGCGATCATGCCGGCATAAAATGGCTGAATATGGTGCGCATCGAGCGTCTGCTCGGGCGTCCCGGCGAGGAGCTTTTCCGCCTGCGGCGGCACCCGCGAATGGGGGCCTTCGGCAATGAGCCGGAAGCCCATGGCTTCGCCCTCGCCGACGGGATCGACTTTCAGCTTGCCGCCGCGCGGAATGGCGGCCGCTGCGATCATCAAAAGATTTAAGAGAAGCTTAACGCGGTTCTTGGGCAACAGCACCCGCGGCAGATTCCATTCGAGTTTCAGCCGGTCGTCTTCCAGAAAGCCCTTCGCCACCTCGGCGGCGTCCCCAAGATCGATCTGCGCCCCGGCCGATCCCGCCGCGCCGAAGGCAAGCCGCGCGAATTGCAGGCGGGCCGAAGCCTGGGTCGCGCTCTTGCGGATGAGGTCGAGCGCAACCTCCTTCATGCTTTCGTCTTTTTCGTCCGCGAGCACTTCGAGCCCGTTCACGATCGCGCCCACCGGGCTGATGACATCGTGACAGACGCGCGAGCAGACAAGGGCCGTAAGATCGAGGGAGTCGAGGGATACGGGTTCGCTCATGATTAGCTCTTGGTTCGGCTCTCGCGGGCGCTCGAATCGCTGCTAGGTCTGGTCAGAAGGTGTGTGATACACCCCGCCGCAAGTCAAACCGACCTGCCGAGCCGCTTGGACCGAGGATGATGGAAAAACACGCCGCACGGCGCGATTTGAGAGATTTGCTCGGACCGATCGCCGAGCTCGCGGCGGCTGCGGGCGGAAAAATTCTCGAAGTTAAAAAGGGCGATCTCGGCACCAGCCGAAAAGCCGACAAGAGCCCGGTGACGCTCGCCGACACCGCCGCCGAGGAAATTTTGCGCGCGGGTCTCGCAAAACTTTTGCCCGGCGTTCCGTTCATCGGCGAAGAGTCGGTCGCGCACGGCGACATTCCCGAGCCGGGGCGGGAATTCCTGCTGATCGATCCCTTGGACGGCACGCGCGAATTCATCGCGGGACGCGACGAGTACACGGTCAATGTCGGATTGATCGCGGACGGCGCGCCGGTGCTCGGCGTGATCTACACGCCATCGACCGCAACCGTGCATGCAGGCGCGGGATCGATCGCGTTTCGCGCGGCGCTCGCGCCGCAGGCCGCGCTTGATCGCTCCGCAATGACGAAAATCCACACACGTCTAAAGCCCGCGAAGCTTATCGCCGCTGTGAGCCGTTCCTATCTCGACGCCGATAGCGAGAATTTCCTCGCGAAGCTTCCGGTCGAAAGCCGGATCGGCATCGGCTCGTCGCTGAAGTTCACGCTGCTTGCGGAAGGAAAGGCGGATGTCTATCCGCGGCTTGCCTCGATCTGCGAGTGGGACGTCGCCGCCGGTCATGCGCTGCTCAATGCCGCGGGCGGGCGGGTCGAAACGCTCGACGGCAAGCCGCTCACTTACGGCGCGAAGGATAAGAAGTTTCGCTTTGGCGGCTTCGTCGCCTGGGGCGCGAATTAACATTCCGCCTAACCGTTCCCCGGGCGAGCGCGGTAAAGCCGCGCGAGACCCGGGGCCCAGAATTTCCCGCTGGACCCCGGCTCGGCTTGCTACGCAAGCCGTCCGGGGAACGTCAATGCACCAGCCCGCGCTTGACGCGCGGCCACGCGGCTTCCGCCGCCGCGATCACTTCGCCGGCATTGGCGAGGAAATACGCCTTGCTGGTCTCGCTCGAGAAAAAGAATAGTTGGTCGCCGCGAAGAACAAACTGGCTCGGAAAGCCGGGCGCGGGCGAACCGCGCGCGATCGCCCGCGGATCGTAGCCGCCGAAGCGGGGAATATAGATCTCGGGGTTCGCCTTGAAGGCGGCGCGGTTGCCCGCGTTCGTGAAACGGAAGACCGCGCCTGCATATTCGGCTTCGAACGAAGCCGAGCCCCGGCGCGGCCGATGGTCCACGAAGAACGCCACCGGATCGAACCCGTAAAGCGCGATGCCGGTCTGCCAGTCGCTCACGAAAAGCTCGGTTGTCGCAGCCTTCGCAGCCAGGTGGCCGAGGCTAAGCGTGAGGGAAAACAATATGGCGGCTAAAGGCTTAGCCCATGCGGGGGAGAGCGATCCGGTCCGGTTCAGGGACGACATGACGGATTCCCTTTTGACCCCTAAAGCGCCAGAGTGTTTCCACACAATCGAGATTGATTCGCGAGCCCGTTACTCTAGTCCGGCAGGGTATGCGGCGGGTTAAGGGATAAGCCGGTCGATTCTGGAGGAAACGCATGGCGCTCCTGCGCGCAACGGCCGTTTTGATCGCCTTCCTGTTCGCCGTAGCACCCGCTTCCGCGCAACAGCAGCCGGGCACGTATTCCTCGAACGAGATCGTCGACGCGGGACACCGTTTCTTCGGCACCGTCTCGCGCGACCTCGCGATGGTGATCGAAAAGACCTTCAGCAAATTCGGCGAGCCGAACGGCTACATCCTCGGGCAGGAGGCATCCGGCGCGATCTCGGTGGGGCTCCGCTACGGCGAAGGCACTCTCTATACCCGCAACGCCGGCGACATGAAGCTGTTCTGGCAGGGGCCATCGCTCGGCTTCGATCTCGGCGCCGACGGGGCGCGCACCATGATGCTGGTTTACAAGCTGCCGCGCGTCGAGGCGATCTATGGGCGGTTCGTCGGCATTTCCGGCTCCGCCTATATCGTCGGCGGGTTCGGCGCAACGGCGCTTACCTGGAACAATATTGTCGTGGTGCCGATCCGCTCCGGCGTCGGGCTGCGATTGGGCGCGAATATCGGCTACCTGAAATTCACACCGACCTCGACCTGGAACCCGTTTTAATATTTTCTTGTCATTACCGGACCGCCGCGCCCCGGCAAGCGTAGCGAGCCGTTGGCGCGAGCGAGACCCGGTAATCCATGATGAATTGAATAACCTGCATGGATCACCGGGACTCGCAGTGTCAGCCGCTCGCGCTCTGCGCTCGCGGGACACTGCGGCCCGGTGATAACAGAGAAGGAAACCGCGCCAAACCGTCTCAAAGTTTTCGCGGAAGGCGGCATTTCGCCCTCCCGCTAACCTTAATTATTGGCTACTATGATCCTCCGTTGCGTAGGGGCGGGTTGGGGGCGATGGTGTTTTCCGGTGTTTGCGTGAGGTCCGCGTGATCGAACTGATCATGTTCTTCGCCCTTGGCTTTTTGTCCGCGAGCTTGGTTGCGCTCGTGTTGCTGTCCGCCGTCTGGCACCGCGCCGTCCGTCTCACGACAAAGCGCATCGAAGGCGCGATCCCGGTTTCGATGGCGGAAATTCAGGCCGACAAGGATCAGCTGCGCGCGGAATTCGCGATGTCGACGCGGCGGCTGGAGACCAGCGTCGAACACCTCAAATTGAAAACCACCGAGCAGTTCGCCGAACTCGGCCGCAAGAACGACACTATTCGCAAGCTGAAGCAGGAAACCGAGGAAAAATCCGCCAAGGTCGGCGCGCTCGAAGCGCAGGAGCGGGTGCTGCGGCAGAAGCTCGCCAATACCGAAGAAGAACTCTCGCTAAAGTCGAAGGAATTGCATCTCGCGGAATCCGAACTGGCCCGCAAGGCGGGCGAGATGGTTTCGATCGCCCGCTCGCTCTCCGACAAGAGCGCGGAATCCGACAGCCGGCATATCGAGATCAACGCACTCGAAGGCCAATGCGTGAATTTGAAAGGGCGCATCGCGGAGCTCGAGAAGGAAGTCGCCGCCGCCGAAGAGCGCGTCGTCGAGGAGCGCAATGCCGCCGACCGTGCCGCGCGTTCGCTGGTCGACGAGCGCGGCAAGGTCGAGACGCTCACGAGCCGACTGAGCGAGATGGAAGAGCTCACGAACGCGGGAAAATCGCAGGCCGAAACGCTCTCCAAAAACATCGTCAATCTCGAATCCGAAACGCGCCGCCAGGCGGAGCTTGCCGCGCAGCGCGAGACCGAACTCACCGCGCGCCTCGCGCAGCGCGAGGCCGAACTGATCGAACTCCGCGGCGGCCTCGACACAAGCCGCAACGAGGCGCTCGCGCTTCACCGCGAGATCGAAAATTCCGGCCGCTCCTACAACGCGACCGTCGAGGCGTTGAAATCCGAAAAATCCATGAACGAAGGCGCGATCGCACAGCTCCGGCAGGATCGCGACCGCCTGCAGCGCGAGGTCGAGACGCTGAAGCAACAAGCCGAGTCGAATTGGGCGAACGAGCGCGTCGAGGGCGCGCTGCTGCGCGAGCGCATCAACGACGTTGCGGCGGAAGTCGTACGCCTTGCCGCCAATCTCGAAGGCAAGAACTCGCCGATCCAGAAGATCATCGATCAGTCGCCCGCGCGCACCAATGGCGGGCCGCGTACACCGGATGCCGCACCATCGAGCGGCGGGGAAGCGCCGCTCTCGCTCGCCGACCGCATCCGCGCGCTGCAGCGGACGCGGACGTAGATTTGCTTCTTCGTCATTCCGGGACGCGCAATAGCGCGGACCCGGAATCCAGATAAAAACGTGGACATTTCTGGATTCCGGGCTCGCATGCTTCGCATGCGCCCCGGAATGACATTCGAAATACCACCGCGCCAGTTGCCTCATTTGCCGATTTCCGCCAATCTCCCGCTGCCGCAACGGCCTGCCGGAGAAGGCAGCCAGAACGCGTCCTCATTCGTTGGAATTTGGACGGCGCTTCATCGAAAATTTTACAAGCGGGGCTTCGCCTGCGAGGAGATCGATATGCGCCTTCCGTTTCGCGCGGCGATTGCCGTCGCTTTATTCCTCGCCTTCTCGATTTTGTTGCTGCCCGCCCGCGCAGACAATGAGCCTGTTCTTGTCTTCGCTGCCGCCAGCATGAAAAACGCGCTCGACGAAGCGGCGAAGAAGTGGACCGAAAAGTCCAAAATCAAAGTGAAATCGAGCTACGCCGCAAGCTCCGCGCTCGCCAAGCAAATCGAAGCCGGCGCGCCCGCCGACATTTTCATTTCCGCCGATCTCGACTGGATGAACTATGTCGAGGGCAAGAAGCTCATCAAGGCCGGGACGCGCAGCAATCTTCTCGGCAATTCCATCGTGCTGGTCGCGAACAAGGATTGGAACAAGGGTGATGTGAAGATCGCGAACGGATTTCCGCTCGCGAAGCTCCTGGGTGACGGACGGCTCTCCATGGCCGACACCGCGACCGTTCCGGCCGGTAAATACGGAAAAGAAGCGCTCGAAAAACTCGGCGTATGGAATTCCGTCTCCGGCAAGCTCGCCCAGGCCGAGAATGTGCGCGCGGCGCTCGCACTCGTCGGCCGCGGCGAAGCGCCCCTCGGGGTCGTCTACAAATCCGATGCCGCAGCCGATCCGAATGTGAAAGTCGTCGGCGTTTTCCCGGACGACTCGCATAAGCCGATTGTCTATCCGGCGGCACTGACCGAAACCTCGAAGAACGCGAAAGCCAGCGAATTCCTGCAATATCTCGCCAGCCCCGAAGCGAAAACGATCTTCGAGAAGCACGGCTTTACCGTGCTCGCGGCTCGTCCGGCCGGCTGATGGACTGGCTGCATTTTTCACCCGACGAATGGGACGCGATCCGGCTGAGCCTTCGGGTCGCGACCGTCGGCACATTGGTGAGCATCCCGCTCGGCGTGTTCATCGCCTATGCGCTTGCGCGCTGGCGCTTTCCGGGAAAATTTCTGATCGACGGCCTCGTGCACCTGCCGCTCGTGCTGCCGCCGGTCGTGACCGGCTATATCCTGCTTCTCCTGGTCGGGCGGAAAGGCCCGATCGGCGCGTTTCTCGACCAGCATTTCGGAATCGTCTTTTCGTTCCGCTGGACCGGTGCAGCGCTCGCCGCCGGCGTCATGGGGTTTCCGCTACTCGTGCGCGCGATCCGGCTTTCCTTCGAGGCCGCCGACCGGCGATTGGAGGATGCTGCCCGTACCCTCGGCGCCAACAGCATCGTCACTTTTCTCACTGTGATCTTGCCGCTTGCACTCCCCGGCATCCTCGCCGGCGCGGTGCTCGCCTTCGCGAAGGCGCTCGGCGAATTCGGCGCAACGATCACCTTTGTCTCGAACATTCCGGGCGAGACGCGCACGCTTCCGACCGCGATCTACACTTATACGCAAGTGCCGGGCGGCGATTTCCAGGCGGCGCAGCTCGCGGCCGTTGCCGTCATTCTGTCGCTGCTTGCGCTCCTCGTTTCCGAATTTCTGTCGCGCCGCATATCGGCGCGGATCGGCGGCTAGATGTTCGACGTCGCGATCCGGAAGAAGCTCGGCGATTTTTCGCTCGATGTGCGCTTTGCAAGCGAAGCCCCGGTGACGGCGCTCTTTGGCCCATCCGGTTCCGGCAAAACGAGCGTCGCCAACGCGATCTCGGGCCTCCTTCAGCCGGATGCAGGGAAAATCGAAGTCGGCGGCACGCTTCTGTTCGACTCGGCGCGCGCGGCAAATATCCCGATCCACCGCCGCAAAATGCGCGTCGTCTTTCAGGAGAGCCGTCTCTTCCCGCATCTCACCGTGAAACAGAATTTGCTTTATGGCCGCTGGCTCGCGGGCAAACGGAATGGACAAGACGTGATCGAAGTCATGCGGATGCTCGGCCTGGAGAGTCTCCTTTCGCGCCGCCCGCGCACGCTATCGGGCGGCGAGCGCCAGCGGGTCGCAATCGGCCGCGCGCTGCTTGCCGATCCGGCGGCACTACTTCTCGACGAGCCGCTCGCCTCGCTCGACAAGGCAAGAAAACAGGAAATCTTCCCCTATCTCGAAAAGCTGGTCGCCGCCGCGAAAGTGCCGATTCTCTACATCAGCCACTTGCCGGAAGAGATCGAGCGGCTCGCGCAAACCGTGGTCACCCTCGATCAGGGGCGCGTGAAGTCCGTCGGATCGAAGATCGGCTAGGCTTGTTTTGCCGCCAGCTCCAGCCACGCCTTTACACGCGCGTCGGGATTCGGATTGAGCGTGACGTCGCTCACCACCGAGATCGAATCCGCCCCCGCCGCGAACACGCCCGGCGCCCGCTCGAGCGTAATGCCGCCGATTGCGACCAGCGGAATCGGGCCGATCGCGCGCTTCCATTGCCCGATGCGATCCAGCCCTTGCGGCGCGAAGCGCATCTTCTTCAGCGTAGTTTCGTAAATCGGCCCGAGCGCGATGTAATCGGGCGCGGCATTCAGCGCGATATCGAGCTCATTCCCATCATGCGTCGAAAGCCCAAGCGTAAGTCCCGCGCGGCGGATCGCCGGCACATCCGCCTCTAACAGGTCTTCATGGCCGAGATGCACATGCTTCGCGCCGCCCGCGATCGCCGCCTGCCAGTGATCGTTGACGACGAGTTCCGCGCGCGTCCCTTCAATCGCCGCGAGCGCCTCGCGCACCAGCCCTATCGCTTCTTCATGCGAGATATTTTTTGCGCGCAGCTGCACGGTGCGCACGCCGAGTTTCGCGAGCCGCCCGACCCACGCGACGCTGTCGACCACGGGATAAAAACGATCAGGATGCTGCATGCCAGAACGGAGTTCCTACTATCGGAGTAGAAGGCGAAGCAAGGTCTCTCGGTTCCATCAATCCCGCCTCGAAACCCGCCCTTCCCGCTTCCACCGCGAACCGGAACGCTTTTGCCATGCCGACGGGATCGTCCGCCTTGGCGATCGCGGTGTTTAAAAGCACGGCGTCGAACCCAAGCTCCATCGCATGCGCCGCATGCGATGGAGCGCCTAGGCCCGCGTCCACGATCATCGGCACATTGGGAAAACGCGCGCGCAGGGTTTTCAGTGCGTACGGGTTGACGATCCCCTTCGCGCTACCGATCGGTGACGCCCATGGCATGATGACCTCGCAGCCGGCGTCGATCAGCCGCGCGGCGACGGTGAGATCCTCGGTGCAATAGGGAAAGACCTTGAAGCCGTCGCGCGAGAGCGCTGACGCCGCCTCGACGAGACCGACGACATCGGGCTGCAAGGTTTCGTCGTCGCCGATCACTTCGAGCTTTACCCAGGACGTCTCGAACAGTTCGCGCGCGAGCTGCGCGGTCGCGATCGCCTCTTTTGGCGAGCGGCAGCCCGCCGTATTCGGGAGGATTTTTGTGCCGAGTTCGCGGATCAAGGACCAGAAACCGTCGCCGGTCTTGCCGCCCGCCATTTCACGGCGGAGCGACACCGTCAAAACGCTCGCCCCGGAAGCGCGGATCGCGTCCTGCATGATGGCGGGCGACGGATAGAGCGCGGTTCCGATCAGAAAACGGGAAGCGACTTCCTCGCCGTAAAGTTTCAGCATTTCATCCGCCTCGTCTTGTGCCTTGTGTCTTTATCCGCCTTGTCTTGGACTTACGATTTCAACCTTGTCGCCGTCCTTCAGCACCGGCTCGTCCCATGTCCGGCGCGGCACGACATTCCGATTGACGGCGACGGCAAAAAACGCGCCTTCATATTCGAGCTCGGCTAGAAGCGCGCGAATGCTATCGGCTTTCGCCTGCCTTTTCTCGCCGTTCACGATTAGGACCATTGCATCACCTCGTTATCCAGCGCGCCGTGGAGCACATAATTTAACGTAAGCTCGGCAAGCGCGGGCGCAAGCAGAAATCCGTGGCGATAAAGCCCGTTGACCGCGATTTGCCCGCCATCGACCCGAATGCGCGGCAGGTTGTCGGGAAACGCGGGGCGCAGGCCCGCGCCGATCTCGACGATGCGAGCCTCCGCGAAGGCAGGATGCAGCGCATAGGCCGCGGTCAGGAGTTCGAGCGCCGAGCGCACGCTCACGTCGCGCTCTTCGCTTTCGATCGTCGTCGCGCCGATGAGAAATCGTCCGTTTTCGCGAGGCACGATGTAAAGCGGCCAGCGCGGATGCAGGAGCCGCACTGGACGCTCGAGTTTCACCTCTTGCGTCTCGACGATAACAATTTCGCCTTTCACGCCGCGCAAGTCGGGAAATCTTTCCCGCGCACCCAAGCCCCGGCAATCCGCCACCCAGCCGTCCAAATCGCGAGGCTCCGCTTCGGTGTTGTAACGAATAGAGACGCCTTTCTGCTTGAGCCTGCCATGCAGCGCGGGGAGCGTCTTACGCGGCTCGACATGGCCCTCGCGCGCGAAAAAAAGTCCGTCGCGAAAGCGGCCTTTGAGCGCAGGTTCGATTGCGTCGAGCGCATCGCCCGACATGCGCTCGTATCCCGACGTCGTGCGCGCGAAGCGCTCGAAATCCGAGCGGTCGCGCGAATGCGCCACCACGAGCGACCCGCCGAACTCGGCCCCTACATAATGCTTTTTCCATAAATCGAGCGAACGCACGCCCAATCGAGAGATCACCGGCTCCGCGCTTTCTGCCTCGCAATCGGGGGCAAGCATCCCGCCCGCCCAATGGCTCGCCGCCGAGGGCAAATTCTCGCCGTCGCGCTCATAGAGCGTCACTTTCCATCCGGCTTCCGCAAACAAAAGCGCCTGCCAGGTGCCGGCGATGCTTGCGCCGACCACCGAAATCTCGGCGCTGGTCTTTGCTCTGGGTTCTGCGGACATTTCCGTCCCTCCGCCGATATGAATCGGATCAGGTTCAAAGGGTTCGGCATCGCCGTCTCAGCCCTGTCGGGCACCCCTCGGATAGGGATTAGTTAGAGCCGGAAAGCCCGCAAATCAAGCACGCGCAAAACACGCCTTGCCTTATCTGGTTGTCATTACCGGGCCCCAGCGCCCCGCGAGCAGCGCGAGCGGACGACGCTGCGAGACCCGGTAATGACAGCGGAGTGTGCTGGAACGACGACAAACAAAAAGCCGCCCGGCGAATGACCGGGCGGCGAAATTGCTTGATGAGAACGCTCTTCTTAGAGCCCGGCGACCTGCTGCGCGACCGGCAACAGATCCAAACCGCCGCGATAGATCATGCCGAGCGCGACATAGAGAATGACCGCAAGGCCGATATAGGCGATCCAGCGATAACGCTGCAGAAGCCTCGCGATGAAGCTTGCGGCGACACCCATCAGGAAGATCGAAAGGCTGAGGCCGAAGATCAGAACGTAAGGATGCTCGCGCGCGGCGGCACCGACGGCGAGCACGTTGTCGAGCGACATCGAAAGATCGGCAAGAATGATCTGGCTCGCGGCCTGCCGGAGCGTCTTGCGTTGCGCGAGCCCGCCGACCTTGCCGTCCTTGTTGGTATCGGCATGCGTCAGGTGCTCGACCGCGTCGTGCTCTTCTTTCGACTCGCGAAGCTCGCGCCACATCTTCCAGCACACCCAGAGGAGCAGCAGGCCGCCGATAAAGAGAAGGCCGATGATCTTGAGAAGCTGCGTCGCCATGATCGCGAAGACGATAAGGAGACAGGCAGCGCCCGCCATGCCGATCGCGATCGCCTTGGTGCGTTGTTTCGCGGGCAGGCCAGCCGCGGCCATGCCGACCACGATGGCGTTGTCGCCGGCAAGCGCGATATCGATCAGGACAACTTGAAACAGAACAGCGAGGGCCTGAGGTGTAAAGTATGCCAGCATCCCTTCCATTTTTCTTCCCTATGCGAAATCGACATCCCA
>Ga0068853_100001488_pt1 | contig 17026 bp, 18 predicted proteins | sample KBSCornC32_FD_65655 | JGI IMG/M metagenome (GOLD analysis project Ga0068853, IMG submission 65655) | Corn rhizosphere microbial communities from Kellogg Biological Station, Michigan, USA - KBS Corn C3-2 | ecosystem: Host-associated > Plants > Roots > Rhizosphere > Soil ...
GGCGAAAAGGGCGCGCATCGGCACTCCGTTTGGCAAGGGGGTCAGGAAATGCGGGGGGGGGCGACGGAGCCGCCAAGACCGCCCGCCATGGCTTCGAGCACGGCGCGCAGTTCCGGGTCGCCGATGTCGCGCAGTCCCTCGCCGACATCATGCGGCACCGGGCGCAGCATGCGCGGCGGCGGCCGATTGACGGGCTCTTGCGCATGCACCTCGCCGTGCCGGATCGCGATCTTCGCGACCGCCGTATAGCCGAAGAAGCGGTTCACCCGCTCCATCAGTTCGGGGATGACATGCTGGATGATCGGCGCATGGGCGCCGGCCACGATCAGGTGAAGCGTGCCATCTGATTTCTTGCCGGCCGGAAAGCGGATCGATTCGGGCATGGAGAGGGACGCATGGCGCGCGCCGGCAATCTCCACCCAGCGCGTGACGATGCTCGACTGGATGAAGCCGAATCGGCGAAACGCCGCGCCGCCGACTTCGGGCATCAGGTCGGCGATCGCGCGCGCGCCCCCATGCCTGGGGCGCGCGGCGGGGGCCGGCTTCGCGGGCTTCTTGCGGGGCTTGGGCGCGATCTTGTCATCGTCGGAAGGGGATTGGGTCATTGACGGCTTCATGCCATAGACAGGTCATGCGCGTCGATGCTCTTTCCGTCGAAGAGGTTTCGGGGGAAGAGCCTGCCGCGCTTCTCCTCGCCCATTATGACCGGACCGCGCGGGCGCTGCCATGGCGTAGTTCGCCGGGGTCCAACGCCGCCGATCCCTACCGCGTGTGGCTGAGCGAGATCATGCTGCAACAGACCACCGTCGCGGCGGTGATTCCCTATTTTTCGGCCTTCACCACCCGCTGGCCGGATGTCCATGCGCTGGCCGATGCCGACGAGGCCGATGTCATGGCCGCCTGGGCGGGGCTGGGCTATTATGCGCGCGCGCGCAATCTGATCGCCTGCGCACGGATGGTATCGCGCGATCTGGGCGGTGTGTTTCCCGATAGCGAGGAGCGTCTGCGCGCGCTACCGGGGGTGGGCGCCTATACTGCCGCCGCCATCGCCGCCATCGCCTTTGGCCAGCGCGCGGTTGTGGTCGACGCCAATGTCGAGCGGGTGGTCGCGCGCCTGTTTGCGATCGATACGCCGCTGCCCGCCGGGCGCGTGGACATCCGCGCCGCGACCGACAGCATCACGCCCGATGCACGCGCCGGGGATTTTGCGCAGGCGATGATGGACCTGGGGTCCAGCCTGTGTTCGGCCCGCAATCCGGTCTGCCTGCCCTGTCCCTTGCGCAGCGGCTGCCGCGCGGCCGCGACGGGCGATCCCGCCGCTTTTCCGGTCAAGGCCGCAAAGGCCCCGAAGCCGCTCCGGCAGGGCAGCGCCTGGTGGATCGAGTCGAACGCGGGCATCTGGCTGGTGCGGCGACCGGACAAGGGGATGCTGGGCGGAATGCGCGCCCTGCCGGGTTCGGACTGGAGCATCGGGGCGGTGCGGGCCTTGCCCTTTGCCGGCGCATGGCGCTGGGCGGGCGAAGTGCGTCATGTCTTCACCCATTTCGCGCTCGACCTCCATGTCGCGGGGGTTCGGTGGGCGGGCGATGCGCCGCCGCCTGTGCCGGGCGAGGACGGACGATGGTGGCCGGTCGATCGGCTGGACGAGGCGGGACTGCCAACGCTTTTTGCGCGCGCCGCGACATTGGTGAGGGAGAACATAAGTGGCTGATGTTGAGGAGAAACGCCCGGCGCTGGGTTTCGCGGGCGGCACGCTGGACCGGATGGACGCGTGGCGCGGCGATGCGGCGGCGCTGGCGGCGGCGTTCGCCCATCCCGCCGCGCGCGTGCTGCTGCTGGAGGGGCTGTCGCCTGTTGTCGATGGCGACCGTCTCGCCATCGCTCCGCTGCTGCCCGATGCGCGGGTGGAGGACCATGGGCTACTCGGCGTCGATGCTGTGGGGCCTTTGTTCGTCGCGTTGAAGGGACAGGCGCTGCCGCATGGCGCGCAGGTGGCGCCCGGCCTGTGGGATTTGCAGAAGCTGCTCAGCCCGGAGGATCTGGCCCATTATGCCACCGCCAAGGCGCTGGTCGACTGGCATGCGCGCCATGGCTTCTGCGCGGCCTGCGGTGAGCATACCGCGCCCGTCCGCGCGGGATGGTCGCGCCGGTGCGAGGGCTGCAACGCGGAACATTTCCCGCGCGTCGACCCGGTCGTCATCATGCTCGCGGAATATGACGGCAAGATTCTCGTCGGGCGACAGGCCCGTTTCGCGCCGGGGCAATATTCGGCATTGGCAGGCTTTGTGGAGCCGGGCGAGACGATCGAGGAAGCCGTCGCGCGGGAATTGTGGGAAGAGGCGGGCGTGCGCGCGACCGCCGTCCGCTATGTCATGAGCCAGCCCTGGCCGTTTCCCTCGTCCTTGATGATGGCATGCGTGGCCCAGGTGGAAAGCGCGGAACTGACGCTGGACACGACCGAGATCGAGGCGGCGATGTGGGTGGACCGTGACGGGGTTCGCGGTGCGCTGGCGCGGGAGGATGGCGCGCCGTTCCTGGCGCCGCAGCCGATCGCGATCGCGCATCATCTGCTGCGGTGGTGGGTGGAGAATTGAGGGTTTGAGGAAGGGTGCCGAGCCATGCCTCCTTGCGTCAACCTCCCGCCACCCCGACATTGCACCCCCATCCCGCTCCCGCTAAGCCCCCGCCAAACCCTCTAACGGACAAGCCCCCCACTCCATGCTCACCCTCGAAGAAGCCCAGGATCGCGCCGAGATGCTCGTCGCCGCCGCGAAACGCGCCGGGGCGGACGCCGCCGATGCCGCCTATGGTTGCGATGCGTCCTCTTCCGTCTCCGTCCGGCTCGGCGCGCTGGAGGATGTCGAACGGTCCGAGTCCGAGCATGTGTCGCTGCGCGTGTTCGTCGGCCGGCGTTCCGCTTCCGTCTCCTCGTCCGACATGGCGCAGGCGACGTTGGCGGGACTGGTCGACCGGGTGATCGCGATGGCGAGGGAGGCGCCCGAGGATCAATGGTCCGGCCTCGCGCCCGAGGACAGGCTGATGCGCGGCCGGCCAGCCAATCTCGACACCGCCGACCCCGCCGATCCGGAACCCAAGGCGCTCAGGGAACGCGCGCTGGAGGCGGAGGATGCGGCGCGCGCCGTGCCAGGCGTCACCAACAGCGAGGGCGGCGGCGCCGGCCATGGCCGGGCGCAGATGGCGCTCGTGACCAGCCATGGTTTCGCGGGCGCCTATGCCGGCACCAGCCATTCGACCTGGGTCAGCGTGCTCGCCGGCGCGGGCGAAGGGATGCAGCGCGACTATGCCAGCCATTCCGCGCGCTTTCTGGAGGATCTCGACGATTCCGATGCGATCGGCATCCGCGCCGGTCATCGGACGGTCGCTCGGCTCAACCCGCGGCGGGTGGAGAGCGGACCCATGGCGATCATCTTCGATCCGCGCGTGGGCAGTAGCCTGATCGGCCACCTCATCGGCGCCATCGTCGGCCCGGCGATCACGCGGCGGTCGAGCTTCCTTCTCGACCGGCTGGGGCAGGCGATCTTTCCCGAGAGCATCACCATCCTCGACGATCCGCGCCGCGAGCGAGGCCTGCGCTCCAAGCCGTTCGACGGCGAGGGCCTGCCCACCGCCGAGCGGGCGCTGATCGACCGGGGCGTGCTGACCGGCTGGCTGCTCGACAGCGCGTCGGCGCGGCAATTGGGGCAGGAGCCGACCGGCCATGCGCTGCGCGGCGGCGGATCGCCCGGCGCGGGCGCGACCAATGTGCATATGGTGCCCGGCGACCTCAACCCGCACGACCTGATGAAGGACATCAAGCAGGGCATCTATGTCACCGAGTTGATCGGCATGGGCGTCAACGGCGTGACCGGCGACTATAGCCGGGGCGCGGCGGGCTTCCTCATCAACAATGGCACCACCGAATGCGCGGTGTCGGAGATCACCATCGCCGGCAATCTCAAGGATATGTTCGCGAATATGGTCGCCGCGAACGACCTGGATTTCCGCTATGCCGTCAACGTGCCCACGCTGCGGGTGGACGGGATGACCGTTGCCGGGGCGTGATGTCACGCTGGATGCTCTTGCCGCCGCGGCCAGCGAGGCCGCGCGGCTTGCCATGGCCTTTTGGGGAGAGGCGGGCGTCGGGCTGGACCATTGGGAGAAAGAACCCGGCCAGCCGGTCAGCAATGCCGACCTGATCGTCGACGAGCATCTGAAACAGACGCTGGGCGCGCTGGCCCCCGATGCCGCCTGGCTGTCCGAGGAAACGGTGGACGATCCGGTGCGGATGGGCGCGGATCGGCTGTGGCTGGTCGATCCCATCGACGGCACGCGCGATTTCGTGCGGGGGCGGGCCGGCTGGGCGGTGTCGGTCGCGCTGGCGGAGCGGGGCGAGATCCGGCTGGCGGTGCTGGCCGCCCCCGCGCGCGGCGAGATCTGGCTGGCGGCGAAGGGGCAGGGCGCGACCCGCAATGGCGTGTCGCTCATGGCCAGCAACCGGGCGACGCTGGCCGGCGCGCGCGTACCGGCGGACAGCCTCCCAAGGATCGATCATGATCTGGTGACCGTGCACAAACCCAACAGCATCGCGCTGCGCATGGCGATGGTCGCGGCAGGCGAGGCCGATCTGGTGGCGACGGTGCGCTGGGGCGCGGAATGGGACATCGCCGCCGCATCGCTGATCGCGCGGGAGGCGGGCGCGGTGGTGACCGACGCGCTGGGATCGCACATGACCTTCAACCGCGAACGCCCGGTCGCGCTCGGCATGCTATGCTGCGCGCCGGCCATTCATGGCGATGCCGTGGCGCGGCTGCGCGACCGGGCGCTGGGCGTTCTGAACGCGGGGTGAGGGCGGCGGTTCAGATCGCGATCTCCAGTATCTCGATGGCATCCGCTTCGCCGCCGAACGGGAGGATCTCGCCCGGCTCCGCCTGCATCATGGCTTTCGCGAGCGGCGCGGTGAAGGCGATCAGGTCCGCTTTCGGATCGGCCTCGTCATCGCCGACGATGGTGATCGTGCGGCGCTTTCCCTTGAGCAGAAAGGTGACGCGGCTGCCGAACTCCACGCTCTTGCCACTGGGCGGCGGCGCGAGTTGGGCCGTCGCCTGCCGCGTGCGCCAGTAGCGCAGGTCGCGTTTGGCCGCCGCAAGCTGCACTTCGTTCGTGATGCCGGGCAGCGCGGCCTCTCCTTCGCTCACCTTGCTCCGGATCGACGCCAGTCCGCGCGCTGTCACCAGATTGGGACCGGGCGGGATCGGTATTTCGAATTTGGGCTCGAGGTGCTCCTCGTCGCTGTCCCGCCGAAATGCCACGCTCATCACTGGTCTCCTCATGGCGTCGATCGGCGCAAGCCATGAACGATAGACGGGAGAGACGGTTGCTGTCGATCCCGTGCGCGGATGAGAAAGAGGGCCTGGAACGACAATGGGGGCCGATGTCGCCACCGGCCCCCACTCATGGGGTCAGGCCCTAGACGAACCTGATCAGTCCCCGTGTATCCCGAGCGGGTCTGGAAGCCGGCGTTCGCGTTTCCGCGCGCACTCGCCACCAGTCGTGCCCGTTCTGCATCGCCTGACCGGTCAAATCCCAGGATTTGCGGTGGTAGCTGCGGACCGGGAAGGGTGAGGCCGTCGCCGGCATCTCGCCTCCACTCGTTAGAGGGAGGGTCTCACCTCGGCAGAGTCGCACCAAGCATAATCGTCATGAAACGATCCACAGGCTGCATTATTTCTGTGGAAAACTGTGGACAGTTTCGGGAAGCGGCGCGTCGATGCGCGCCATTGCGGGATGGGCGTCCAGACTTTAGTACCGGGCCGCAACTGCACGTCTGGCCGGAAGAATTATATGGAACAGCTCATCTCGACCCAATGGCTCGCCGATCACATGGCGGCGGATGACCTCCATATCGTCGATGCGACCTATTTCCTGCCCGAGGAGGGCCGCGACGCCGGGACGGAATATGCGGCCGCGCATATCCCCGGCGCGCGCTACATGGATCTGACCGGGTTGGTCGATCCCGCTTCCCCCTTTCCCAACACCGTCCCGCCGGCAGAGATATTCGCGAGCCATGTCCAGTCGCTGGGTATCGGCGACGGCGACCGTATCGTCGTTTACGACAACAGCCCGCATCGCACCGCGACGCGCGGCTGGTGGCTATTCCGCCTGTTTGGCGCGCGGGACGTCGCGGTGCTCGACGGCGGCCTGCCCAAATGGACGGCGGAAGGTCGCCCGGCCGAGAGCGGCAGTCCGGTAGTCGGGCCTCGCGTCTTCACTGCCCGAAAAGACGACGCGCGGGTGCGGACAACGGCGCAGATGCTCGCCGCGCTCGACGACCGCGCTACGCAGATCGTCGACGCGCGCAGTCTCAGCCGCTTCACGGGCGAGGAGCAGGAAGCCCGCCCCGGCCTTGCTTCCGGTCATATACCGGGTGCGCTCAGCCTGCACTACACGCGCCTGTTCCACCCCGACGGCACCTGGAAGCGGGGTGAGGCGTTGAAGGCCGCGTTCCTCGACGCCGGGGTCGATCTCGACCGACCGGTCGTCACCACCTGCGGCAGCGGAGTCACGGCTGCGTCGCTGTTCTTCGGCGCGGTGCTGCTCGGCAAGACGGACCTGTCGCTTTACGACGGCAGCTGGTCCGAATGGGGCGCGGACCCGGCCCTGCCCAAGGCGACCGGACCGGCATGAGCGGCGGTAAGGACGACGGTGGGGACGACGATCTCTCGCCCGCCACGCGGCTGGTCGGCGCGGGGCGCAAACCCGAATGGACGCGCATGCCCGGCCGGCCCGGCGGGGTGGTCAATCCGCCGGTCTGGCGCGCCTCAACCATCCTGTTCGACGATGTGGCGCATTTGCGCGGGGTCGGCGCGGATACGCATGAGAAATTCTTCTACGGCCGGCGCGGCACCCCCACCGCCTGGGCGCTCGCGGACGCGCTGACCGAACTGGAGCCGGGCGCGGCGGGGACGATGCTCTATCCGTCCGGCGTCGCGGCGATCGCGGGCGCGCTGCTCGCCCTGCTGCGGCCCGGCGACCAGCTTCTGATGGTCGACAGCGCCTATGATCCCAGCCGGACGATGTGCACCGGCCTGCTCGCCGATTTCGGGGTGGAGACGGTCTTTTACGATCCGCTGATCGGGGCCGGCATCGCCGACCTCATCACCGACGCCACCAAGGTCATCTTCCTCGAAAGCCCCGGCAGCCTGACGTTCGAGGTTCAGGACGTGCCCGCCATCGTCGCCGCCGCACGGGCGCGGGGCGTGCTGACGGTGATCGACAACACCTGGGCGACGCCCCTGTATTTTTCCGCGCTCGGCCATGGCGTCGATGTGTCGGTAATGGCCTGCACCAAATATATCGTCGGCCACAGCGACGTGATGATGGGGTCGGTGACAGCCAATGCCCGCACATGGCCCCGCATTCGCGCCCGCGCGCTGGGGCTGGGGCAGGTGGTGAGCGCCGACGATGCCGCGCTGGCGCTGCGCAGCCTCCGCACACTCGACATCCGTCTCGCCCGGCATCAGGCAAGCGCACGGGCCGTGGCCGAGTGGTTGGCCGGTCGCCCCGAAATAGCGAAGGTGCTGCACCCCGCTTTGCCCGATTGCCCCGGCCATGCGTTGTGGGCGCGCGACTTCGGCGGTTCGACGGGGCTGTTCTCGATCATGCTGGCCGGCGGCGGGGAGGCGGAGCGCGCGGCGTTCATCGACGCGCTGCGCCTGTTCGGCATCGGCTATAGCTGGGGCGGATTTGAAAGCCTGGCGCTCCCCGTCGATCCAGCCCGCTATCGCACCGCACGACCCTGGGACGGCGCGGGTCCGCTGGTGCGCCTGCACATCGGTCTGGAGGAGCCATCCGACTTGGTCGCCGACCTCGAAGTCGGGCTGAGCATATGGTGCAGAGCGATGGCGGCCTGACACATTTCCGTTCTCGCTGGTGCGAGAGACGCTGACCGGACTTTCCTTTCCATCAGGAAATTTCCTTATAACTCAGTCAGTTGATACCCTGTCTCGCGCGGGACAGGGTGAGAAAGCCTCTGTTGCACGATAGCAACAACAGTCACATTACAGCAAAGATACAGACACAATTTGCTTGTGCGACGCACAACGTGGGCGCACATTCCGCCCTGTTAAGGAGCGGATTGCCCGGACGTGCCCAAGAAGAGGCGCGGAAAACGGCTGCGACCGTTCCATCGACGCAGGTGGGATGATCGCATTTTCTACATAAGGGGAATATCAAGCGATGCGTAAGTCCATTCTGGCCCTTTCGGCCTTTGCTCTTGCTGCTCTCACTACGCCTGCGATGGCGCAGGATGACGACGGCCTGGGCCTCACCATTACCGGCGGTGCGAACCTCGTCTCTGACTATCGTTTCCGCGGCTTTTCGCAGTCCAACGAAGACTGGGCGATCCAGGGCAATGTCACCGTCACGCACAAGAGCGGCGCCTATGCCGGCTTTTGGGGTTCGAGCAACCAGGGGCAGGGCGAAATCGACCTCATCGGCGGTTTCAGCCACGAAATCGCATCGGGCATAATCGGCGACATCGGCGTCACCTACTATCTCTATCCCAACCGGACCGCACTGGGCACGCCGGGCGCCGGCTTCACGTCGGGCTTCAAGGGCAGCAACGAACTGGTCGAGCCTTATGTCTCGCTGTCGACCACTGTCGGTCCCGTGACGGGCAAGCTGGGCTTCGCCTATGCGCCGAAGCAGGACTATTTCCTCTCCCTGAGCGGCAATGGCCGCCGCAGCGAGAATACCTATCTGTGGGGTGACGCCAGCGCGATGATCCCCAGCACGCCCGTCAAGCTTTCGGGTCATGTGGGCTGGACTTCGAACAGCTATCTGCGCGGTGTACTGGTTGACGCCGTGTCCGGCCGTAGCCGCGCGGACGTGATCGATTTCGGCGCGGGCGCGTCGGTGAACTACAAGGTGCTGACGTTCGGCCTGAACTTCGTCGCAACGAACACGCCGAAATCCTATCGCGCGTTCGTCGGCGGTCCTCGTCTGCGTGAGCTGTTCGGCGCGGACAACACGGTGGTCTTTTCGGTCGGCGCGGCTTTCTGATTATAGCCGATGGTCTGAATGAGGGGGTCGTGGCGCGAGCCACGACCCTTTTGCATGTCCATGGAAGGCGGCGCGCGACGGTCGCCGCAAATCATCGACACCTCTCGCCGGACCCAGCCCGCACCGGTCTGCACCCTGGAAATTAAGGCGCGGATTCCCACCATCCCATTCGCTTACGCGGGGCACCGTCGCCAAGGGGCACCTCCAAGCCATGAAGGTGGAGCAAGCCTTACGGCCTCCTGTGACGGCACGGCCGCGAAATTCCACTCGCCGGCGGGCGCGCAGGCGAAGGTCGAGACGCTGCTTACGCGGATCGAGGCGCCGGGAGAGTAGGCGCAATCTGTCCCGTTCGAACCGAACGGACTTGGGGAGCGCGGCTATGGCCGGAAAATATTCTGAAGAATGGCGGGTCGGTGATTGGCTTGTCCACGACGTCCGCAGTCGATCGGGGCAATTACATCGCGGGCGCGACGGTGGTCGCGGCGGCGGTGTGGAAGACGCGGGTCAGGCCGAGATGTGCGCTGGTCGGGGCGAGGTCGGCAGCGCGCCGAGCCCTTCGCCCCGTTCATCGGGGGACATTGGCCGTAAGCGGCATCCGCGCGGCCTTGCGTTCATAAAGCTCGGCGAGCCGTTCATGGGAATGGCGCACGGATATGTCCGCCGCCCGGTCGGCTCTTTCCCGCTCCCTGATCGCGCATTGCCGATAATAAGCGCGGTCCACCTCGTGAGACATGACGCCTCCTCCAATCCTCATCCTGGCCGGCCGTCGAACACGCCACTGCCGCCGCAGCTTTGGCCGCGACGCGGTCGGCCGCGATGGAGCGCATCGCTGGTCCGAGCCGGGTCGCGACCACCGCTGTCAAGCGGGCAATCGGCTTCCGCCGTGGCACCTCTCCGGTTCGGAGCCCTGGGGGAGGCTCCGGCCGCTTGTTGCGGCTCGTTCGATAACGCCCGATCGCTCGAAACGCTCCACTGGTCGCGGATTTATCGCATCTTTCGGTAGCCGATCCTTCGATGCCGTGACGCGATGGGGAACAGGCTTGCCGCCTGCGTTTTGGAACGCCTCAAACAACAAATCGCCCGATATATTGGGCACGCCGACGCAGGGACGTAGCGTTGCGTTGCTTTTGAGCGGCAAATGGTGGCCAGCACGACGGACTGCACTCGTCGGACAGCCTGGGACCGGAGTGGCGATCACTTCGGTTCCTTTTTCGATGAATCAGCTGCTTTGACGAAGGGCAAGCGACCGGATCAGCCCGGCGTCATTTCGCCGGGGTGGTTCTCCGGGCGCTGACGATCCTGATCGGCGCGGCGAGCATCTGGCCCTTCATCACGCCGACGCCCTTGTTGGGATCGCGCGCCGCGCTCGCGATGGCGCGAACGACATCCATTCCCTCCACCACATGGCCGAACACGGCGAAGCCCTGATTATCACCCGTCGCGGCGGGATTGGCGTCGAGGCAGGGCATTTTGCCCAGGATGATGAAAAAATCCCCGTCCGCCGATCCCGGCGCGGCGCGCGCCATGGACAGCGCGCCATCGTCGTGGGTGAGGCCGGTCTGGCTGGTCGGCTCATGCGCGATGGGCTTCAGGATACGCTTGGGCTCGTTGCGCGTGCCCGCCTGGATCAGACCGTTATTGGGATCGCCTGGATAGGTGAAGGCGCGATAGAAGGATGTGCCGTCGAACCGTTTCTGGTCGACATAGCGCAGGAAATTTGCGGCGGTTATGGGCGCGCGCTCGACCTCCAGCGCGACGGTGATCGCACCCGCGCTCGTCGTGATCGTCACGGGGACGGTTTTGGGCGCGGGCTTTGTCGCCGGGTCGCCGACCGGCGGGGCGGGCACGGGCGGCTGCGCCGTCGCAGGGGCGGCAAAGAGGATGGCGGCAAGGATGAAGCGAGTCAGCATGGGGGCAACCTAGAGCATCGAGCTTTATATAGGAACCGTTCACCCTGAGCGAAGTCGAAGGGCTCTGCTGAGCGGAGACGAAGCTTTCTCACGTCGCTCGAACAAGGGCTTCGACTCGCTCAGCCCGAACGGTTGGAAGGGGCTTCCGATCACAGCTCGATGCTCCGGAGCTTTTGCAGGCCGGATGAACCCGTCTTCACCTGTAAGTCGCGACCGCGTATAGACGCCCGGTGTCCACCGTCGCGCTTGCCCTGATCTTCCTCCTGACCGTCGCGGCCATGGAGGGCTTTGCCTATGTCATGCACCGCTGGGTCATGCACGGGCCGGGCTGGTTCCTCCACGCCAGTCATCACCGCGCGCGGACTGGCTTGTGGGAGGCGAACGACCTCTATTTCGTGATTTTCGCCGCGCCCTCCATCCTGTTGCTGCTGGGCGGCGTGCAATGGGGCTGGGGCGGCTGGGCGACCGCGGTGGGGGCGGGGATTGCGGCCTATGGCGCCATCTATCTGGGCTTCCACGACGTCATCGTGCATCAGCGAGTGCGGCACCGCTATGTCGCGCGATCGCCCTATATGAAGCGCATCGTGCAGGCGCACCGCCTCCACCATGCGGTTGAGACGAAGGCCGGCACCGTCAGCTTCGGCTTTCTGATCGCTCCCCCGGCAGAGGTTTTGAAGGCGCGACTGGCGGCGAACGCCGGCAGGGGTTTGCGTGCGCCGGTCGGCGGTCGCATGAGCCGCGATTAACGTCCGCCGCGGGCTTCGCATCCGCACATATCTCCCCTTGGGTTACGCGTCCCTCTCGCCTATGAGGATGCCCTCACTGCCCATGGATCGGGACCGCTTTACGTGACCTCAGCCCTCATGATGCTCGCGAATGCGGTGCCGCACGCGATAGAATTCACCAGCCTGGGGCTCGACCCGGTCGCGATCGACCTCGGTTTCTTCCAGATCAAATGGTATAGCCTCGCCTATCTGGCGGGTATCTTGATCGGCTACTGGTATCTGACCGTGCTGATCCGCCAGCCGGGCGCGCCGATGGCGCGGCGCCATGCGGACGACTTCGTCTTCTACGCGACGCTGGGCATCATCGTCGGCGGGCGGCTGGGCTATGTGCTCTTCTACAATCCGGAGATTTTCGCGCATCCGCTCGACGTGTTCAAGCTGTGGCAGGGCGGCATGTCGCTGCATGGCGGCACGCTGGGCGTCATCATCGCCATCTGGTGGATGACGCGCAACGCCGGTCTCTCCTTCCTGCGCATGTGCGACTATATCGCCTGCTGCGTGCCTTTCGGCCTGTTCTTCGGGCGGCTCGCCAATTTCGTGAACGGGGAACTGTGGGGCAAGGTGACTGACGTGCCCTGGGCGATCATCTTCCCCACCGGTGGCGAACTACCCCGCCATCCCAGCCAGTTGTACGAGGCCGCGTTGGAGGGGCCGCTGATGTTCGCGATCATGGCCTTCTTCTTCTGGCGCACCAGGGCGCGTTACGAGCCGGGCAAGCTGTTCGGCATCGCCGCGCTGGTCTATGGCGCGGCGCGCTTTTTCTGCGAGTATTTCCGCGAGGCGGACGCGCAGTTGATGGAGTTCGCGCAGCGCACCGGCCTCCACATGGGCCAGTGGCTGACCTTGCCGATGCTGGTGCTGGGCCTCTGGCTGGTCGTCACCGCGAAGGGCCGGCGCGTGCGCGTGGAGCCGATCGCGGGTCCGCAGAGTGTCAGCTGACACCCTGACGGAACCGCCGGGCGAGGCGATCGCCGCGCGCATCGATGCGGCGGGGGCGATCACGCTCCACGACTATATGGCGCTGGCGAACGCGCATTATTACGCCGCGCGCGATCCGCTAGGCACGGCCGGCGACTTCATCACCGCGCCGGAAATCAGCCAGATGTTCGGCGAGATGATCGGCCTGTGGTGCGCCGATCTGTGGGCGCGGGCAGGGCGGCCGGAGCGTATCGCCTATGTCGAACTGGGGCCGGGCAGGGGCACGCTGGCCGCCGATGCGCTCCGCGCGATGGCGCAGGCGGGATTGCGCCCCGACGTGCATTTTGTCGAGACCAGCCCGCTACTGCGCGAAGCCCAGATGCGCGCTGTGCCGGGCGCGCGCTTCCACGATAGCGTCGCGACCCTCCCGCCCGACGCCGCCCTGCTGATCGTCGCCAATGAATTTTTCGACGCGCTGCCAATCCGGCAGATCCAGCGGACGGACGGCGGCTGGCGCGAGCGGGTGCTGACCAACGACCGGCTGGAGCGGGGGAGCCGCTTTCTGCCCGCGCTGGCGGAGGAACCCGCGACCGTTCCCGCCGCCTTCGCGGGCGCGCCGCAGGGCGGCATTGTCGAACTCTGCCCGGTCGGAGCAGACATCATGCGGGACGTCGCGACCCGCATCGCCGCGCGGGGCGGCGCGATGCTGACCATCGACTATGGCTATGAAGGCCCGGCGGTCGGCGACACCTTCCAGGCGGTGCAGGCGCATCGCTTCGCCGATCCCTTCCTCGACCCCGGCGCGCGCGACCTCACCGCGCATGTCGATTTCATACAATTGGCCGATGCGGCGAGGGAGGCCGGCTGCACCCCATCGCCGGTGGTGGAGCAGGGCGCCTTCCTCCTCCGCCTCGGCATCGGCGCGCGCGCGGCGGCGCTGGCAAAGGCCCGGCCCGACCGGCAGGCGGAACTGGCCGCCGCACTGCGCCGCCTCACGCAGGCCGACGAGATGGGCCGGTTGTTCAAGGTCATGGCGGTCGTCCACCCGGACTGGCCCTCACCGGAAGGATGCGCACGATGACGGAACTGGTCCCGGTCAATCCGGTCGAACGGCTGGCAAGCCAGGCGCTGGACGGCGTCGCTCACGGCTTTCTGGGGCGGAGCGGCGGCGTGTCGACGGGCATCCACGCCGGACTCAACGTCGGGCTGGGGTCGGATGACGACCGCGACGCGGTGCTCGCCAACCGCACGCTGGCGCGCGAGGCGGTGCTGCCCGCCGCAGAGTTGGTGACGCTGCATCAGGTGCATTCGGCCGATGTGGTGACCATCACCGCGCCCATCGGCTTGGAGGACCGCCCGCAGGCGGACGCGCTGGTGACCGACCGCCCCGGCCTGCTGCTGGGCGTCCTGACCGCCGACTGCGTGCCCGTGCTGTTCGCGGACCGGCAGGCGGGGGTGATCGGCGCCGCGCATGCCGGGTGGAAGGGCGCCATCGCGGGCGTCACCGACGCGACGCTGGCGGCGATGGAGGCGCTGGGCGCCGACCGGGCGCGGATAACCGCCGCCATCGGCCCCTGCATCGGCCGTGCGAGCTACGAAGTCTCCGAAGCCTTCGTCGACCCGTTCCTGGCGGCGGATGCGGACAATACCCGCTTCTTCGGCGCGGGGCGAGCGGGGCATCTGCTATTCGACATCGCCGGCTATGTCGCCGCCCGGCTGGCGAGCGCGGGGGTGGGGCGCGTCGACCTGCTGGACGAGGACACCTATAGCCAGCCCGAGCGCTTCTTCAGCTATCGCCGGTCATGCCATTTGGGCGAGCCGGGCTATGGGCGGCAGATTTCTTTGATTGGGTTGTGAGGGGCGGGAGAGTTGGAGGCTGGCTTTGGCCGATTGCGAAATGTCGGGTTACGGGCGCGTAGAAGCCGATTGCTGCCGGTCGCCTAGCGACCAACTTACCCAACTTGCTCAACCATGGAATATGTGCAGGTCACGGACGCCATGTTACGGAAGGCGCTGTTCGCACATGGGGGAATGAATGACCGGGGGACTAAGCGACGACAAACTAGCGGATTTGCGTGTTGCTCATCTTAACATCGTGCAGGGCATCATATCCCGGATTTCGGGTTTCAGCGCAAATGCGAAGAATTTCTGTATCACGATAACAGCGGCCTTGGTCGCGGTCATGTTCGACAAGGAATTGCCGGAACTCGCATGGGCCGGTTTGGCGGTAATCGTGGTGTTCCTGTTCATTGATAGCTATTACCTCGGCTTAGAGAGGCAGTATCGCAACCTGTATAAGGACATCTGTGCTGCTCCGCTCGCTTGCGCTGCGGATTTAGGCATCTCGGTGAAGCCCCTGGGTCCGGCAGGCATCTTATCCCCAGCTAAGAGCATTTCTGTGTGGCCATTCTACGCTGCATTGCTGGCCGGAATGATTTATTTCGGATACTGTTCGGGGCATGGCAAGCAACGACCCAGACCTAGCGAACTTGATCGCAGCATTGTTATCCCCGAACAGCAATTTCATGCCGACACCGCCACCAACGGTGCAGAGCGCGCTAGCAATGTCGCTGAGCGACCTGTTCAAGGGAACACCGCCGCCGCCGAAAGCAACGGGAGTGCTCAGTCGGTTCGCGAACCCCACCCCTAACGCGCTGTCTGGACTGTTTGGCCGAGCTGGTAGTCTGCCTCCTGCGGCAAGCGTTGGGTCGAAGGTTATCGGCGGGCCGGTTGCCCCGGTGTCGCAACCCAAGCAGCGACATACTTTTTACAGCTTCCATTATGCTGACGTGTTCAGGGTCAACCATGTACGGAACTCTGGCAGGATCAGGGACGAAGACAAGGGACTTCGACCACGTGACAAGAGCCTGTGGGAAAGCGTTCGCAGGACTGATCCTGCTAATTTGCGGCGGGTCATCAATGCTGGCCTCCAAAGTACGACCGTGACTTGCGTTCTCGCCGGGGAGGAAACCTACGCGAGGGAATGGGTGCGCTACGAGATCGCCAAAAGCCTTCAGCGCGGCAATGGGCTGCTGACCGTCTATATTGACGGATGCCAGTGCCCCCGCAACGGCTTCGCACCGAGGGGGCCTGATCCGCTCGCGTGCATGGCACTAGGCTGGGATCAGTGCATCTACGAATATAGAAACCATGGGTGGTATCCTTACGATAAAATCCCGACACGCATACCCAACTGGCCGAGATGGCTAGCCAAGCCCGATTACGGACGTGTTATGCAGCTTAGCAGCGGGACAAACGCATATGACTGGATCAACGACAACGGGCGGCTGAACCTCATCCGATGGACATGTCAAGCAGCTAGAGCAGCGGGCCGCTAAGGCGGACGAACGGCGGCTAGCGGAAAAGCGAAATCCTCCCGGAGCGGCGGCAAATGGAGCAAAGCCGACGCCCGCATCTTCCCCCACAAACACCCCCCTGTGACCCACCTCACCAAACCCCTGTGCGTCAGGTCATCACCCCCCTGTGTTAACCATCACCGACAGCCCTCCCCGAATCCGCTATCCCTGCCTCATCAGCCGAACACCCCGAACCGGGACGGCCCTTTTGAGGAGTAAGACCATGGTACCTGCCCGTCCCTGCGCTCCCGCGGTCGCTCTGTTCGGGGCGATCGATGGCGAGCGGCTTGCCGCGCTCGCGGGGGCCTGCGCCGACGATGCGCGGCGGGAGGCGCTGGCGCAGGTCGCGACGGTGCGCCGCGTCCGTGCGCTTTACGGCATGACCCTCTCCAACAGCCTCAACTGATCGCGGGAGCGGCGCTCAGACCCAGTCGAGCACCGGCCAGCCCTTTTTTCCCGCCAGCCGTCGCAGGGGCGGATGCGGGTTGGCCGCGAAGGGTTCGTCGGCGAAAGCGAGCATCGGGGCATCCGACACATGATCCGAATAGGCGCGCACATGGGCGCCATCGCGCGCGATACCCTGCGCCGCCATCCACGCCTCGATCATGCGCAGCTTCGCGACATCGTAGCAATTCTCGCCGGCGATCCTGGCGCGCAGATATTTCGTCCCCTGCGTCATATGGTCGGTGGCGATCACATGGTCGAATCCCAGCCGCCGCGCGATCGGCTCGACATAGAGGCGGTAGGAGGCGGACGCCATCACCAGCATCGCGCCCGAGGCGCGGTCCTGGGCGATCTGCCGCAACGCGCCCCGGCGGATGTTGCGCAGCACCATCTTGGCCGCGAACGCCTCGACATGATGGCCGATGACATGCTGGTTCACCCGGCGTCCCATCATCAGCATCTGGTTGATCTCCTTGGCGCGGCCCCGTCCGATCAGTTTCAGGACATAGGCCAGCATCACCAGCGGCACGAGCGGCAGCAGGATGACGCGCCA
>Ga0068853_100001490_pt1 | contig 17012 bp, 16 predicted proteins | sample KBSCornC32_FD_65655 | JGI IMG/M metagenome (GOLD analysis project Ga0068853, IMG submission 65655) | Corn rhizosphere microbial communities from Kellogg Biological Station, Michigan, USA - KBS Corn C3-2 | ecosystem: Host-associated > Plants > Roots > Rhizosphere > Soil ...
TGCGCACGGTTCCAGCGCGGCTTGCCCTTCTTGGCCGGCGGCGTCGCGCCGGTCTTCAGCCAGGCCGGCGTCTCGTTCGGACGGGCGCCGGCGTCGTGATGCCGCTCGCCGTCGGCAGGCTTGCGCTGGCGCGGTGCATTGCCGGCAGTCGGCCGGCCCTGGCCGGAGCGGCGCGGCTGCTGCGGCTTGCCGGCGTTGTTGTTGTGGCGCGGCCCGCGCGGTGCAGCAGGCGCCGGGCTGGCATCCGCGGCAGCGCCGGCGTTGAGATGGAGATCGCCGGAGCGCGGCAGCTTCTGGCGCGTCAGCCGCTCGACGTCACGTAGCTTGTCGAGCTCGCCGGAATCGACCAGCGAGATCGCGATGCCCGAAGCGCCGTTGCGGCCCGTCCGGCCGATACGGTGGACGTAGTTTTCCGCGTCGTCCGGCAGCTCGAAGTTGATGACATGGGTGATACCCGTCACGTCGATGCCGCGCGCCGCGATGTCGGTCGCCACAAGCAGCCGGACGCGTCCGTCGGCAAAGCCCTTGAGGGCCGCCTGCCGGGCGTTCTGCGACTTGTTGCCGTGGATCGCCGCCACCTGGTGGCCGTCCATCGTGAGGTTCTTCGCCACGCGGTCGGCGCCATGCTTGGTGCGCGCAAAGATCAGCACCTTTGCCAGTGCGCCATCGGCCAGGAGGTCGTTGAGCACGGTCCGCTTGCCCTTCGCCGGAGCGAGGATGACGCTCTGCTCGATGGTGCTCACTGTGGTCGCGGGCGGCGCGGCTTCGACCCGCACCGGCTCCCTGAGGAGGCCTTTTGCCAGCTCGGCGACTTCCGGCGCCATGGTGGCAGAGAACAGCGCGGTCTGGCGGCGGACACTCATCAGCGCCGCAATCGCCCGCACCGGCCGGATAAAGCCCATGTCGAGCATGCGGTCGGCTTCATCGAGCACCAGCCAGCGCGTGGTGTCGAGCCGGAGCTTCTTGTCGTCGAGCAGGTCCTGGAGGCGCCCCGGGGTCGCAATGACGATATCGACACCATGCGCGAGCTTGGTCACCTGTGCATGCCGCGACACGCCACCGAGCACCAGCACGGTCGACAGCCGCATCGAGCCGGCGAGCGAGCGCGCCACTTCCTCGATCTGCACGGCGAGTTCACGCGTCGGGGCAAGGATCAGCGCACGGGTCGTGGCCGGCTTCGGGCGACCCTCGAGCTTCTGGATGCCGGCGAGGATCGGCAGCACGAATGCCGCGGTCTTGCCGGAACCGGTCTGGGCGATGCCCAGGATATCGTGGCCTTCGAGCTGGGGCGGAATCGCCTTGGCCTGGATCGGCGTCGGGGTCGAAAAGCCCGCGCGATCGAGGTTTTTGAGCAGCGTCTCGGGAAGGCCGAGTTGAGCAAAATTCTGAGTCAAACTTCTTCTCTTTCTTGAGGCGCGCCGAACCAATGGGCGCAGCCATCGTCGCCGGCCCTCAGGGCGCGGCGGGTCAAATCAATGCGACGGCGATCACCGGAAATGGCGAGCCGCGGGTGCGTTTGCACTCCGGAACAAGAGCCGGAGCCGCTTCGCCGCTCACCGCATTGGTCGATAAGAAGAGAAGCACGTTCGCCTTGTAGCAGAATCCCATTACGCGGGGATAAACCTGCGGCGACCACACCCATATGGGGCAGAACGTGCGCAAACGCAACCGTTTACGCGCATGGCTGCGATGCGCGGCATCCCGACGGAGAGCCGGTGCGGCTACTGCGAGGCCGGCGCCGTGCCGTCCGCAGGCGCATCCGCCGCGGGTTTGGCAGCCGGCTTGGCCGCAGGCTTTGCGGCTGGCTTGGCAGGCTTTTCGCTGGCCGCAGCCTGCGCCGCCGACTCGCGCGTCGCAATGAAGCTCACCACCACCGCCGGCGATTCCGGAGAGGACGGATCGGTGCGCACCACCGTGCCCATGAAGGTATCGGGCTGCGCAGTCTTGTCGCCCACGTTCCAGGTTGGCATCAGGTAGGCGAAGTAATCGTACTCGTAGGTCTTGCCGTTCACTTCGGAGGTCGAGTGGAGGACGATCTGCGGCGACTTCCGCGGCCCATAGACGACGAAGCCGGTGACCGGATAGGTCTTGTTCTTCCCCGAGCCCGGCCGCGTGCCCGTGATCTTGCCGCTCTGCTCGACGAGATCGAACTCGCTTGAGCCGAGCGCCATGCTGGCAAACGTCGCCTTGGGATTGCCGGTGATGGCGATCGACCGATAGGCCCATTTGCCGGTCAGCGTGCCGGCCGTCGTCTTGAAATTCAGCGACGCCTCTGGTTCCGGCGTCGACGAACGGAAGATCGCGGCGCTCGCGGCGCCCGACAGCAACGGCGCCGTCAGGGCAGCCAGGGCAATTGACGCGACGATTGAACGAAGGTGGCGCATTGGCGAGGTCCCTGCTTATTTCCCGCTGGCCTTGGGGTGTAGCAGAAGATTCGCTGACAATCTGCAAATATGCGCAGGGCTTAGCCGGTCGCGGCGGCGCTCAGATGCCGCCGTACCAGTCGTAGCCATTGTCCTCCCAATAGCCGCCGCGCCCGCCCGCTTCGCTGGCAAAGCTCGAGACCAGCTCGATAGTGTGGACGTATTTCGGCTGCTTGTAGCCGAGGGCCCGCTCGATGCGCACCCGGACCGGCGCGCCGTTGGCGACCGGCAGGTCGCCGCCATTCATGCCGTAGGCGAGGATCGTCTGGGGGTGATGCGCGTCGATGAGGTCGGAGGTCTCGTAGTAGGGCACCTGCCCGCCGAGACCGCCATCCATCGTGTCGTAGCACCGGTAGAGGCAGAACCGCGCCTCGGGCTTGATCCCGGCCTGGTCGAGGATCGGGCCGAGCCGCGTGCCGGTCCATTTGGCGATGCAGCTCCAGCCCTCGACGCAGTCGTGGCGGGTGATCTGGGTCTGCTGGGCCATGGCCTTGAGGTCGGCGAGCGAGAGCGTCAGCTCCTTGTTCACGAGCCCCGTGATCTTCAGCTTGTAGTCGGCAAAATTGTTGGCCTTGAGCGCGAGGTAGTCGTCGCCCTGCGGGTCGGTCGAACCGTTCGGCCGCTGCCCCTGCCGGATGTCCGCCTCGGTATATTCGGGCGCCAGCGCCTGCTGGCCGGCGAGGAGGCGCTGCACGCGATAGGTCAGGTCGTTGGCCTTCTCGAGCGTGGAGCGGAGGCCCTCGCCCTGCTGCAGGCCGCCGTCGAACCAGTCGCAGCCCGAGAGCATCAGCGTCGAGGCGCCCGCTGCGCCGAGTCCGAGGAGACGGCGGCGGTTGAGGAGGAGCTTGCCCTGGCTCATTTCTTGTCTCCCTTGCTCGCGTCGAACGGCACGTCGCCGCTGGCCCGGTAGCGGCCGGTGATCATCTGCCGGACCTCGTTGATCGGCCCCGCCGCGAACACCATGATGATGTGGATGAGGAAGAACGCGACCAGCGCCAGCATCACGAGGAAGTGGATCGAGCGCGCCGTCTGCCGGCCACCGAACACCGCCGGCAGCCACGGGAAGACCGAATCCATCCCCGGCGACATGGTGAGGCCGGTCAGGATGATCAGCGGGAAGAGGATGAAGAACACCGCCGAATAGGCGATCTTCTGCAGCGTGTTGTAGCTGCGCCCGTGCTCGAACTTGAGCCTGATGTGCGCCATCACGTCGTGCGGCAGGTTGCGCCAGTCGCGCAGCGTCGGCGGAATGCCGAGGATGTGGCGGTTGAGGATCGACGCCAGCAGCCAGATGAACAGCGTGCCGACCAGCAGCCACGCGAAGAAGAAGTGGATCACCCGGGCGGTCGCCAGGTCATAGTAGGACGGCACCGTCAGCCACGCCGGGAAGCCGCGGAAATCCGGGTTTTGCGGATCACCACTCATCCCCAGCACGCCGCTCGTATCGAAGCTGTGGCCGAGGATCGTCGTCTGGCCGTGCGCACTGCCGTCGGCGGCATTGACCGCGGAGATGTCGAGCCAGGCGTTGTCGAGGTGCTGCCCGTTCGACTGCAGGTCAGGGAAGCCCGACTGCTGCCCGATATAGAGCGTGGGGTGGGCGTTGAAGATGTTGAGGCCGGAGAACAACAGGAAGAACAGGCATACGACCCACACCCAGTGGGTCACCCGCGTCCAGATCGACTGCCGATAGATCAGCGGCCCCTTGGTTTTCGCCGGCTTGGCCGACGAAGTACCGCCTTCTGCAATGCTCGCCATGACGCCCCTGGCTCCTTCCCTGATGGCGGAAGAAACGGCACGCAAAGACAGCGAGTTTCAAGTCACGTTTTCGCGCTTCTCGCAGGCTTATTCGTGACGAATACGCGAGGCATCGCGTGAAAACTGACGGGGGCAACTACTCGAAGTGGACGGCCCCATCTTCCCTCTCCCCTTGCGGGAGAGGGTCCGGCAGGGGGTGAGGGGTGGGCCGCGAACCGTGCGTGCGCGGCAGCCCCCTCATCGGCGCTTCGCGCCACCTTCTCCCGCAAGGGGAGCAGGGAAGAAGCCTGTTTGCGAGGCCTGCTATTCCCGGGCTGCCCAGTTGATGCCGCGGCGGAGGATCGTCGCCATCTCGACGTTCTCGAACTCCTTGGCGCGGTGGCCGAGCGAGGAATAGAACACCCGCCCGTTGCCATACATGCGCTTCCAGACGACCGGCATCACCACGCCCTTGGTCCACGGCGCATGCTCGCCCGAGAACGTCGTCGTCGCCAGCACCTCGTTGGCCGGATCGACGTGCATGTAGTACTGCTCGCTGGTGTAGGGGAAGCTCTTGATCCCCTGCATCACCGGATCGTCGGGCTTCACCACATCGACCGTGTAGTCGATGATATTGCCCGGATGCGCGACCCACTGGCCGCCGGTGATGAACTGGTAGTCGACATTGTCGCGGAAGGCGTCGCCCATGCCGCCGTGATGGCCCGCCATCCCGACGCCGCTTTCGATCGCCTGGGCAAGGTTTTGCGCCTCTTCCTTCTCGATCTTGCTCATCGTGAAGATCGGCACGATCAGCGACAGCTCATTGAGCGAAGGATCGGCAAACGCCTTGGTCTCGGTGGCCATGCGGACGGTGAAGCCATCCTCGTGCAGCCAGCGGCGATAGATCTGGGCGCATTCCTCCGGGTCGTGCCCCTCCCAGCCGCCATAGACAATCAGTGCAGAACGCATGCCGCCACTCCCAAGCCAAAACAGGCGCGACCATAGCGGATGGCGACCGATTTGCCAGCCGCGTGGATCAGCTTTCGGCGGGAGTGGCCAGAGCCGCGTCCGCGGCAGCCTCGGCGTGCGGGTGGTGCGCGAAGGCCCAGATTTTCAGCACCATGAAATTGAGGCCCGAGGTCAGGACAGTGACGAAGAGCGATGCCCAGAGCGTCGGCAGCCCGATCATCCGATAGGCGACAAAGCCGAAGAGAGAGGCGAGGAGAAGCGCCATCACCTGCACCCCGACGTAACGCGGCAGCGCCTGCCGATGCGGCGCCTCCGACGGGAACGTGAACCGCCGATGCAGCAGGTAGACCGGGCCGATCATCAGCGCATAGCAGACCGTGCTCATCACCCAGTTCGGCAGGCCCGTGTCGAGGCCGATCGCCAGACTGGAGAGCGCCATGAACCCGAGTGCGCCCGAACCGCCCACGCCGATGAACGCCGCGAATTGCCGAAGCGGCGACGGGCCCTCGGGCAACGCCGCCAGCGGATCGGGGACCAGGCTCTCGAGCGCAACGTTCATGGGAAGCAGCCCTGCTACAGGCTGCCATCCTCTTCGCGCCGTGTTGAGAAAGCATGAAGGTCGCCGGAACATCAGGCAATCGACTTGCCGGCCTTAGGCACCGGGTCATTCCCGCGAAAGCGGGAATCTCCGTTTCGGGCAGCCTGCGGATCAAACGGAGATCCCCGCTTTCGCGGGGATGACCTGCGTTGCGGAAACGAGGGGCGCCGCGGCGGCTTACCGCGCCGCCAGTTCCTTGCGCTCGCGGTCGCTCAGCAGCGTGTTGTCGATGATCCGCTGCAGATTGGTGGCGTGGCGGAAGGTCGGATCGAGGCTTTGCCCGCTCTTCACCGCGGCGACGAACCGCTGGTAGTTGGTCTGCACCGGATCGACCGCGATCTCGCGCCAGAGCGGCGGCTCGGCGTCCTCGCCGACGCAGGCGCGCAGCGTCGAGCCATCGGTGCCGTGCTGCACCTCGATCGCGCCCTTGTCGCCGAACACCCGCAGCCGCAGCGTGTTGAGATAGCCGGTCGCGAAACGGCTGGCGTGGATCACCCCGAGCGCGCCGTTCGAAAACTCGACCGAGAGCGTAAAGCTGTCGTTGGCGTCGAGCTTGTAGTCGCCGATCTTGTCGCCTTCAGCCTTGTGGAAGGTCTGGAGACGCCCAAAACCCTTGGTAATGTCAGTCGCCGCGCCATAGACGACGAAATCGAGGATGTGGACGCCAATGTCGCCCAGCACGCCGTTCGAGCCATGTTCGGTCGACAGGCGCCAGAGCCAGCGCGGCTCGGTCCGCCAGTCGCCCCAAGCGCGCGACACGAGCCAGCTCTGCAGATACGACGCCTCGACATGCCGCACTTCGCCGACCGCGCCGGAGAGCACAAGCTCGCGCGCCCTCTGCAACTGCGCGACGTTGCGGTAGGTGAGGTTGACCATGTTGACGATGCCGGCCTTCTCGGCGGCTGCGGTCATCTCCTCGGCCTTGGCGTGGTCGGTCGCCAGCGGCTTTTCGCAGAAGATGTGCTTGCCGGCGGCGATGACCTTGAGCGACGTCGCATAGTGGGCGCTGTCCGGCGTCACGTTGGTGACGGCATCGAACTGGCCCCACGCCAGCGCCTCGTCGAGCGATTCGAAGCGCTTTGGAATGTTATGACCATCGCAGAAGGCGGCGAGCCGGGTGGGGTCGGTATCGACCGCTCCGACGAGTTCCACGCCCTCGATCTGGGCGAAATGGGTGGCCTGGTTGGAAGCCATGCTCCCAGTGCCAAGGATAAGCAGACGCATGATTTTTCCTATGGAAAGGCGCGACGGTGGGGAGGGCGGGAGGAGGTCGCGGCGACGATTACCGCCGCGACCGGATAGGCAGGACAGCGGCTAGCGGAAGCCTTCTTCGCCCGGCTTGTGGAGATGCGGGCCGCGCTCCGTGATGGGCTCGAGCACCTTGTCGATCGGCCGGTTCGGCGCCGAGTTGATGTTGATGACCTCGGCGTTGGGATTGTAGGCCCAGTTGACCGCGTTGCGCAGCACCTTGCCGACATTGGCGTCGTGGTAGGTCGGGTAGGTTTCGTGGCCCGGCCGGAAGTAGAAGATGTTGCCGTTGCCGCGCCGGTAGGTCAGCCCCGAACGGAACACTTCGCCGCCCTGGAACCACGAGATGAAGACCGTCTCGAGCGGCTCGGGCACGGTGAAGGGCTCGCCGTACATCTCTTCCATTTCGAGCTCGAAATACTGGCCGAGCCCCTTGGCGATCGGATGCCCCGGATTGACCACCCAGAGCCGTTCGCGCTCGCCCGCCTCGCGCCAGTTGAGCGCGCAGGGCGAGCCCATCAAGCGCTTGAAAATCTTGGAGAAATGACCCGAATGGAGGACGATGAGGCCCATCCCCTCCCAGACCCGCTGCGCCACCCGTTCGACCATCGCGTCCTGCACATCGCCATGCGCCCGGTGCCCCCACCAGAGCAGCACGTCGGTGTCCTTGAGCTTGGCCTCGGTCAGCCCGTGCTCCGGCTCCTGCAGCGTTGCGGTCGTCGCGACGATATTCTTGTCCTCGCGCAGCTGCTCGGCGATCCGCTCGTGCATGCCCTTGGGATAGTTGTCGCCGACGATCTTGTTGACGTGCTCGTGGACGTTTTCGCCCCAAACCAGCGCTTTGATGGCCACGGGTTTCTCCTCGCGTTTCGACTGGAACAGCAGGTCCGCGCCTGCGCCGTCAGACTCTTCCAAAGCGCTTTGGGAACCCGCGCGGTGTTCTCGCACCCGCCCCGGCAAAACGCAAGGGAGCCGCGACAAGTTTCGCGGACGCTGTTGCCGCACTGAACACGACCGGCCGGCAAACGGATTTCGAACGGCAGCAAACGCCCAAGACAGTTTCATGACGGCCGGGTTGCAAACCGTCACATCAACAGCGCGACGGGGTAGCACCAGCCCCTGATTGTGACAGAAAAAGCGCCGTTATCCCCGGCATTTCGCCGCCGCCGGGCAATGCGGCGAAATCTTGTCATCGAGTTGACATGAGGCCAAACTAATGCGTCCCTCACCCTTGAGGTGACCCCTCTATCCGTCACCAAGAACGGACCATCATACCCCAGGAGGCTCAGGATGAAATTGCATAGCGTCTTCGCCACGTCTGTCTCGGTCGCGGCGCTGCTCACCTCGATTGCGCCGTCCTACGCGGCCGGTCTCGACGACCTCTACGCCGCCGCGAAGAAGGAAGGCCAGCTCACCGTCATCGCCCTGCCCCACGACTGGTGCGGCTATGGCGCGGTGATCGATGCCTTCAAGAAGAAGTACCCGGGCATCACCGTCAACGAGCTCAACCCCGACGCCGGCTCGGGCGACGAAATCCAGGCCATCAAGGCCAACCAGGGCAACACCGGCCCGCAGGCGCCCGACGTGATCGACGTCGGCCTCTCGTTCGGCCCGCAGGCCAAGACCGACAAGCTGATCCAGCCCTACAAAGTCTCGACCTGGGACTCGATCCCCGACAGCGCCAAGGATGCCGACGGCTACTGGTACGGCGACTACTACGGCGTGCTCGCGTTCCTCGTGAACGACGACATCGTCAAGACCGTGCCGAAGACCTGGGCCGACCTCAAGAAGAGCGACTACGCCAACGCCTTCGCGCTCGCCGGCGACCCGCGCGCCGCCAACCAGGCCATCCAGGCCGTCTACGCCGCCGGCCTCGCCAATGGCGGCTCGGCTGGCGCCGATGCCGGCACCAAGGGCCTCTCGTTCTTCGCCGACCTCAACAAGGCCGGTAACTTCGTGCCGGTGATCGGCAAGGCCGCCTCGACCGCGCAGGGTACGACCCCGATCGTCGCCGCGTGGGACTATAACGCCCTCGCCTGGAAGGATGGCTTCAGCGGCAATCCGAAGTCGGAAGTCGTCGTGCCGTCTGATGGCGTCGTCGCCGGCGTCTATATCCAGGCGATCTCGGCCTACGCGCCGCACCTGAATGCCGCCAAGCTCTGGGAAGAATACCTCTACTCGGACGAAGGCCAGGTCGGCTGGCTCGCCGGCTACTGCCACCCGATCCGCTTCAACGACCTCGCCAAGAACAGCAAGGTCCCGGCCGATCTGATGGCGAAGCTGCCCGATCCCGCCCTCTACGCCAAGGCCGTGTTCCCGACGCTCGACGAGCAGGGTGCCGCCAAGGACGTGATCACCAAGCAGTGGGACTCGGTCGTCGGCGCCAATGTCCAATAGCGCCGACACGATCGTCGCCAATACCGCCGCCCCGGCTTCGGCCGGGGTGGTTTCTGCTTCCGGCGGCCCGTTGCGGGCGCTGCAGGGCGTGCGCTGGGGCGATTACCTCGGCGTCGCGCCGTTCCTGATCTTCGCCGTCATGTTCCTGATCCTGCCGACCGCCTGGCTGGTGATCGGGGCCTTCCAGGCCAATGACGGCAGCTTCACGCTCCAGAACATCGCCGATCTCGGCACGCCGCAGATCCTGAACTCGTTCTGGATTTCGATACGCGTCTCCGTCGCCTCCGCCCTCCTCGGCGCGGCCGCCGGCCTCATCATCGCCCTGGCGGTGATCCGCGGCAAACTGCCCGAAGGCATCCGCTCGACGGTGATGACGTTTTCGGGCGTCGCAAGCCAGTTCGCCGGCATCCCGCTGGCCTTCGCCTTCATCGCGACCCTCGGCCGCCTCGGCCTGCTGACGGTTGGCCTCAAACTCGTCGGCATCGACATCTACCGCGCCGGCTTCAACCTGCTGAGCTTTTGGGGCCTGACGCTCACCTACTGCTATTTCCAGATTCCGCTGATGATCCTCATCATCGCGCCGGCGATCGACGGGCTGAAGAAGGAATGGAGCGAGGCCGCCGCCACCCTCGGCGCAACGCCCACCCAGTTCTGGCGCTATGTCGGGCTGCCCGTGCTCTGGCCCAACCTCCTCGGCACGCTGTCGCTGCTCTTCGCCAACGCCTTCGGCGCCATCGCCACCGCCTATGCGCTGACCGGCTCCTCGCTCAACATCGTGCCGATCCTGCTTTACGCGCAGATCCGCGGCGACGTGCTCAACAACCCGGGCCTCGGCGCCGCGCTTGCGGTCGGCATGATCGTCATCGCGGCGCTTGCCAACGTGGTCTACCTCATCATCCGCACCCGCGCCGAACGGTGGCTCAAATGAAGAGCGCAAAGCTCTGGTCGTGGGTCATCTTCGCGATCGGCGTGCTCTATTTTCTTGGGCCGCTGCTCGCCACCGTGCAGTTCTCGCTTTCCATCCGCCGCACCGGCTACAGCCTTGATGCCTATACCAATGTGCTGCAGTCGCCGGTCTTCCAGCAGACCTTCCTCTATTCGCTGACGGTCGGAATTGCCGCCATCATCGTCGGCCTCGTCATCGTCGTGCCAGCTGCCTATTTCGTGCGCCTGCGCGCGCCCCAGCTTCGGCCGATCATCGAGTTCGTGACGCTGCTGCCGTTGATCATCCCGCCGATCATTTTGGTCTTCGGCTACATCCGGCTTTACAACTCGAGCTCGATCCTGCCGCTGACCAATACCGACATCGGCACCAACATCCTCCTGACGCTCGCCTATGTGGCGCTCGCCCTGCCATATATGTACCGCGCGGTCGACACCGGCCTCCGCACCATCGACGTTCAGACGCTGACCGAGGCCGCCAACATCCTCGGGGCCAACACGCCGACGATCCTGCTCCGCGTGATCTTCCCCAACATCATCGTCGCGGTGCTGTCCGGCGCCTTCCTGACGCTCGCCATCGTCATCGGCGAGTTCACCATGGCAAGCCTCCTCAACCGCCAGGCCTTCGGCGTCTACATGCAGAACGTCGGCGCCAACCGTGCCTTCGAGCCGGCGGCGCTTGCCGTGATTTCCTTCGTCATCACCTGGGCCGCCATGGGCGCCATCCAGCTTCTCGCGCGCTTCGCGCCCAAGACCCAACGGATCTGACCATGGCCGAAGAATTTTTGCGCATCGAAAATCTGGTCAAGACCTTCGGCACCAATACGGTGGTGAAGGGCGCCAACCTCAGCTTCAACCGCGGCGAATTCATTTCGCTGCTCGGCCCTTCCGGCTGCGGCAAGACCACCATCCTCAGGATGATCGCCGGCTTCGAGCGGCCGACCTCCGGCACCATTCTGGTCGAGGGCAAGGACATCACGCCGCTCCAGCCGAACCAGCGCAAGGTCGGCATGGTGTTCCAGGCCTATGCGCTTTTCCCCAACATGAACGTCGCCGACAACGTCGCCTTCGGCCTCAAGATCGCCGGCATGCCGGCCGAGCAGCGCCGTGCCCGCGTCGAGGAAATGCTCAATCTGATAGGCCTACCCGCCGCGACCTATGGCAGCCGCTTCCCGTTCGAGATGTCGGGCGGCCAGCAGCAGCGTGTGGCGCTGGCCCGCGCGCTGGCGCCAAAACCCCGCATGCTGCTCCTCGACGAGCCGCTTTCGGCGCTCGATGCGAAAATCCGCGTGTCGCTCCGCCAGGAAATCCGCGCCATCCAGCGCGACCTCGGCGTCACCACCATCTTCGTGACGCACGACCAGGAGGAGGCACTCTCGATCTCTGACCGCATCGTCGTGATGAGCGCAGGCAACGTCGAGCAGTTCGATACGCCGTTCCAGGTCTATAACAAGCCGGCGACCAAGTTTGTGGCGACCTTCGTCGGCACGCTCAACACGCTGCACGCCACGATCGTCAACGCCAGCGACCGCTCGGTCTCGGTCGACGGGCAGGTGTTCCGCGTCGCCGACCTGCCGGGCGGCGCCACTAACAACGCCCCGCTGTCGCTGACCATGCGCCCCGAAGCCGTGTCGCTCGGCAAGCCCAACGGGCAGGACGTCGTGCTCAACGGCAAGGTCTCCGAAGTGAGTTTCCTCGGCTCGGTGATCCGCCTCAAGGTCGACCTCGGCAACAATTCGCTGAGCCTCGACACCTTCAACGACACCCACACGCCCCCACCCGGCCTCGACCAGCCGGTACAGGTCTCGCTGAATTCGAGCGACATTCTGATTTTGCCGAACTGACGGAACGACCTTGTCCGTGGCTCACCCCCACCCCACCCTCCCCACAAGGGGGAGGGAGAAGAGTTGGCGAAGCCGTGCCACAGATCTCCCTCCCCCTTGTGGGGAGGGTGGCGGCAGCCGGGTGGGGGTTGGCCTCGCCCGCAAGCCATGACTAACCGTCCCAACATCCTCCTCATCACCGCCGACCAGTGGCGCGGCGCGTGCACCGGCTATGCCGGCCATCCGCTGGTGAAAACGCCCCACCTCGATCGCCTAGCCGCCGAAGGCGTCGCGTTCCTCAACCACTACGCCCAGGCGGCGCCATGCTCGCCGGCGCGGGCCTGCCTCTACACGGGCCTCTACCAGATGAACAACCGGGTGGTCCGCAATGGCAGCCCGCTCGATGTGCGCTTCGACAACATCGCGCTCGCCGCCCGCCGCGCCGGCTACGATCCGACGCTTTTCGGCTATACCGACCAGTCGCCCGACCCGCGCACCCTGCCGGCCAATGATCCGGCGCTCACGACCTACGAAGGTGTGCTCCCCGGCTTTACGGCACGCGTCAAACTGACCGAAGACGAAAAGCCCTGGTTGTCCTGGCTCCGCCGGCAGGGCCTCGACTTTACCGATCGCGACGCCGCTCATCGGCCGGTCGGCGTGCCGCCCGGCTCGATCTCGAACGCTCCGCCCGCCTATTCTGCCGACCAGACCCAGACCGCGTTCCTTGCGGACGAGCTCATTCGCTGGCTCCGCGAGCAGGACGGCACGAAACCCTGGTTCGCGCACCTTTCGCTGATCCGCCCGCACCCGCCATTCGTCGTGCCGTCGCCCTACAACACGATGTTCTCGCCGGACGCGGTCGACGGCTTCGACCGCACCGCGACGGCCGAGGCCGAGGCGAAGCTTCACCCGCTTGTCGAGTTCGGTCTCGCCTCGACGCCGGCGGCGAGCTTCGTGCCGGATACGCCCGGCCTCGTGCGTGACCTGGGCGATGCGGACTTCCGCCAGATCAAGGCCACCTATTATGGCATGATCGCCGAGGTCGATTTCCAGCTCGGCCGCGTCTTCTCCTCGCTGCGGGCCGCGGGCGCCTGGGACGATACGCTGATCGTCTTCACCTCCGACCACGCCGAAATGCTCGGCGACCACTGGATGCTGGGCAAAGGTGGCTTCTTCGACGAGAGCCAGCACATCCCGCTGATCATCCGCGACCCGCGCCGGCCCGCCGGCTTCGGCACGAAGGTCAAAACCTTCACCGAAGCCGTCGACATCTTCCCGACGCTGCTCGAAACGCTCGACATCGCGCCGGTGCACCACCCCGATGGCGCTTCGCTCGCGTCGTTCCTGAGCGGCGAAACGCCCACCGCCTGGCGCGATGTCGTCAATTGGGAGTTCGACTTCCGCGACGTCGCCGGGCAATCCGCCGAGAACTGGTTCGACCTGCCCTCGACGCGGCTCAACATGGCGGTCATTCGCGACGGGCGGCACAAATACGTGCACTTCGCCGCCCTGCCGCCGCTGCTCTTCGATCTCGAGGCCGATCCGGCCTGCCTCGTCAACGTGGCCGACGACCCCGCCTACGCCGCGATCCGCCTCGCCATGGCCGAAAAACTCCTCGGCTGGCGCGCCGAGCATCTTGACCAGACGCTGGCCCTCAGCGAATTGACATCGAGCGGCGTCGTACGGGCGCCGGCGAGGAAATAGCGATGTCCGACATCTTCGTCTCGACCGACTGGCTGGCCCAGCACCTCAAATCGCCCGATGTCGCGATCGTCGACGCAAGCTGGTACCTGCCGAATGCCGGGCGCGACGCGCACGCCGAATATCTCGCGAGCCACATTCCCGGCGCCGTGTTCTTCGACATCGACGCCATCGCCGACCGCACCACCGATCTGCCGCACATGCTGCCGACGGCGGCGGATTTTGCCCGCATGGTCGGCGCGCTCGGCATCGCCGACGGCATGACCATCGTCGTCTACGACGAGCAGGGCCTCTTTTCGGCGCCCCGCGTCCGCTGGACGTTTCGCATCATGGGCGCCCCCAACGTCAAAATCCTCGCCGGCGGCGGCGCCAAATGGCGCGCCGAGCACCGCCCGGTCGAGAAAGGCGCTGTCACACGCCCACCGGCGCACTTCGCGGCGAAGCTCGACCCCAAGGCCGTCGTCGACTTCGCTACGGTAGATCATCGCCGCCGCGACACCGAAACCACCATCGTCGATGCCCGGCCCTCCCCGCGCTTCAAGGGCGAGGCGGCCGAGCCCCGGCCCGGCCTCAAATCGGGCCACATTCCGGGCAGCCTCAACGTGCCGTCGGGCGCCCTCGTCGCCGATGGCCAGCTTCGTTCGCCCGAAGAGCTCCGAAAGATCTTTGCCGAGGCCGGCGTCGACCTCGAGACGCAGCTCATCACCAGCTGCGGCTCAGGCATCACCGCGGCCGTCGTCGCGCTCGGCCTCGAGGCCGTCGGGGTCAAGGGCGTGGCGATCTATGACGGCGCGTGGGCCGAATGGGGCTGCCACCCCGACGCCGAGGTCGCGACGGACGTTTGAGCGAGATCAGGAAAACGGCAGGATGACGATTCAGCGCCTCCTGCCCGATGGCTACATCGCCTGGAAGGCCCGCGTTGCTGCAGCCGGGTCGAAATAGTCGGCCTGGTAGACGATCTGCCCGTCCCTGACGCGAAACACCGACATGCCCGAGAGCGTCACGTGGCGCCCGGTGGGCGGCTTGCCGTCCGGCCACATGCCGGTATTGGTGCCGGAAAACTCCCATTCGAGCGCAACCTTGTCGCCATCGACCAATTGGTCGCCGCGCAGCATCCAGACGGCATCCGGCGCCGCGCTCATGAAGTGCGACACGACGGCCAGCCGCGTCGCATCGCGGCCGCTCAGCGTCTTGTCGGCGGAGGGATCGAAATACTGCACGTCGTAGGCCAGATGCCCCGCGGCCCGGGCCGCATCGTGCATGTTCCAGGCGGCGAGATAGTCGTAGACGACCCGCGCCGGCTCGGCCGCATGGGCCGGCAGCACGGGAAGCAGCAACAGACTTGAGACGGTAAGAACCTTGGCGAACATGGCATCCTCCTCGCGTTCGCTGGGCACGCCGGAAACAGCAGTCGCGCCGCTCTCGCGGGCGCGCCCCACCACCACCGGAGCTGCCGTCGGTTCATCGAACGCGGGCCGGCCAGGCATCTCCAAAAGCGCGATCACGCCCACACATATTACCACCAGGCGGCGCGTCTCGAAAGCGGGCGCGCGCCTCTTGCGCGGCGGCCACCGAAACGGCTAAGCGCTGGCCCAACCGGGAACCCATCGCATGTCCAGCCGCGCCGGCTCGCTCGTTGCCACCGAACGCCGTATCCGCCGCCTCGCGCAGCGCCGCGGCCTCAGCCTGCTGATCGCGCAAAAGCGCAATCCCAAGATCGACGCGCATGGCGGCTACATGCTGCGCGACGACGAAACCTTCGCCATGGTCTTCGGCAACGCCCGCTACGAGTTTTCGGCCGATCTCGATGAGATCGAAGCATGGCTCGAGGCTCAGGACGAGGCAGGCGACTAGCCTAGCCCACCGCCCGCCGCATCACCGTAAGCGGGCCGCGACCCTCGATGGGCGCAAAACCTCGCGCCTCGTACATCGATCGCGAGCCGCGGAAATGCGCGGCGTCGTTGTCGTCCGGCTTGTTGTCGGGATAGCCCTCGATCCAGCTTGCACCCCGCCCTGCCGCATCGGCAATCACCCGGTCGAGCAGCACGGAGGCGACGCCATGCCGGCGATAGGGAAGCGCCACCACGAAGCATGAGATGCCGATCACCGAAGCCGGCGCCGGCCCCTGCGGATCGACATCCTTGAAGAACTCATATGTGTTGCGCAGTGAGGCGTTGACCCAACCGGCGGGATTACCATCGACATAGGCAAGGTAGCCAAGCGTGCTGCCGCTGCGCAGACGATCGATAATTGCCGCCCGGTTCCAGCGCCAGGCGCGCTCGGGCAGATCCGGGCTCGGCGGCACGTGCATGACCATGCAGTAGCAGGCCGCCCAGTCCGGGTTGCCCGCAAACCCGTCGTGATCGAAAAACTGCGCCCAGTCGTCGAGGCGGTCGGGCGTCACGTGATGCGCCGTCACCTCGCCAATGGCCGGCAGCCGCTCCGTGCTGCCGCTCAGCCGCTGCTCCGCCTCCGCATAGTTACGGGCATAGTTACGGACGGCCTGCTCGGGGTAATCCCAGTTGTGCGCAGCGTGCCCGTGCGCCACGAACGCATCTTCGAGCGCATCGATCTGGTCAGCCTCGACCGGCGCGCCGCACACGAAGCATTTGACCTGCATCGTCCCCTCCTCACGGGAGGGAACGATAGATCATGAACGAAACAGGAACAAGCCTGCCCGTCAGTGCAGTCCCTGGGCAAACCCCTGCACGCGCGCCACCGCTTCCTTGAGCTCAGCGTCCGAGGCCGCGTAGCTCAGGCGGAAGTGTCCGGGCAGGCCGAACGCCGCGCCGTGCACCAGCGCCACCCCGGTCTCATCGAGCAGCGACAGCACGAAATCCTCGTCGGTGCCGATCAGCTTGCCACCCTTCGTCGATTTGCCGAGCAGCCCCTTGCAGGACGGGAACACGTAGAACGCGCCCGCCGGCGTCAGGCACTCGATGCCGTTGGCGGCGTTGAGCCCCTCGACCACAAGGTCGCGACGCGCCTGAAAAACCCGCCGCCACTCGTTGAGGAAATCCTGCGGCCCGTTGAGCGCCTCGACGGCTGCCCACTGCGCGATCGAAGTCGGGCAGCTCGTCGATTGCCCCTGGAGTTTCAGCATGCCGCCGAGCAGCTCCTTGGGGCCCGTGCAGTAGCCGATGCGCCAGCCGGTCATGGCGTGCGACTTCGACACAC
>Ga0068853_100001493_pt1 | contig 16998 bp, 15 predicted proteins | sample KBSCornC32_FD_65655 | JGI IMG/M metagenome (GOLD analysis project Ga0068853, IMG submission 65655) | Corn rhizosphere microbial communities from Kellogg Biological Station, Michigan, USA - KBS Corn C3-2 | ecosystem: Host-associated > Plants > Roots > Rhizosphere > Soil ...
CTACGTGAATCTCGGCATCGGAATTCCGACCTTGGTGGCGAATTACATTCCAGACGGCATGGATGTAACGCTGCAATCGGAAAACGGCATGCTCGGCATGGGTCCGTTCCCGATGGAGAACGAGGTCGATCCCGATCTGATCAACGCCGGCAAGCAGACCGTCACGGCCCTGCCGCGCACGTCGTATTTCTCGTCGGCCGACAGCTTTGCGATGATCCGCGGCGGGCATATCGACCTGTCCATTCTCGGCGCGATGGAAGTGTCGGAGACCGGGGACCTCGCGAACTGGATGGTTCCGGGTAAGCTCGTAAAGGGCATGGGTGGCGCGATGGATCTGGTCGCAGGCGTCCAACGCTGTGTCGTGACCATGGATCACACCGACAAAGCCGGAAAATCCAAGCTGCTGAAGAAGTGCACCTTACCGTTGACCGGCGTGCATTGTGTTCAGCGCATCATCACCAATCTCGGCATGTTCGACGTGGTTGAAGGCGGCTTGAAGTTGGTAGAATTGGCGCCCAGCATCACGCGCGAACAGGTGGTCGCTAGCACGGAAGCGACGCTGATTTAGTGTGGGCCCTTACGCCGACGCCGTAACTCTTTGGGCAGAGGCCGCTGTGGCGGTTTTGGCGCGTTCGCGATCCTTTCCTTGTCGGCACGATCCCGGCGTGAGCCGCGGATGTTGTTGATCATAAACGCCGTGAACGCGAAGACTATCAGTGCTCCGGGAATCACTATCGCAAAGGCACCGGCGTAAAGGTGACTCATCAGATACGCGCCTTCTTGTGTTCTTCCAGGCGCGGCATGATCTCGACGAAGTTGCAGGGTTTATGGCGAATATCGAGCTGCCATTTGAGGATGCCGTCCCATCCGTCTTTCACAGCGCCGGGTGAACCTGGCAGCGCAAACAGATAAGTGCCGCCTGCAACGCCAGCGCAGGCGCGAGATTGCAAGGTCGATGTGCCGATCTTGTCGAAACTGATCTGATGGAAGATGACGGAGAACCCATCGATCTCTTTTTCAAAAAGCGGACGGAAGGCTTCGACGGTCACATCGCGGCCCGTGAGGCCGGTCCCGCCTGTTGAGATCACGACATCGATTTCTGGATCGGCGATCCATGTCTTGAGTTGCATGGTGATCTGGGCCTGATCGTCGCGTAGCAGGTTGCGTGCCGCGAGAACGTGCCCCGCGTCGGTGATGCGTTTGGCGAGCGTGTCGCCGGAGACGTCGTCGGACGGATCGCGCGTGTCCGACACCGTCATGATGGCGATGCGAACGGGAACGAACGCTATCGTCTCATCAAGTTTGTGGTTCGTCGTCATCGCCATCCTCGGGCGCTGGCGGTGGAGGCGGCGGCGCCGCTGTCTGATGCGGCGGCTTGTAGACGGGCCAGCTGCCAGCCGCTGTTTCGGTCAGCGCCGTCGCTTCCAGACCAAGCCTGCGCCGGTACATCCAAAGATACGTCATCACGCGCTTTACATAGAGACGCGTCTCAGGCGCGTGCATACTTTCGATGGTGAGCAGGGCGTCATCGCCTTTGCCCTCGCGCGCCGCCATCCAGTTGGAGACCTTGAGCGCGCCGGCGTTGTACGCGCCAAAAAGCTGGACAAGGTTGCCGTTATAAAGATTGAGCAGCTGCGCCACGTAACGCTGACCGATCGCCATGTTGTAGCTGGGGTCATTGAGTTGTGCTGCAGCTCCTGCCCCAGCAATGTGGTTTGCGGTGCCCGGCATGATCTGCATGAGCCCACGCGCCCCCGGACCCGATACCGCCGAGGTATGAAAGCGGCTCTCCTGACGGATGATGGCGAGCACCAATGCGGGGTCAATCGTGTAACCGCCATCCGGCTTGTAAGGCGGCACCGGAAATAGCCCGGTCAGTTTCACGCCATGCGACGCCATGAGTTCGCTTGCGCGCATCTCAACGTTCGGTGCGCCCACTTGTCGTGCCAGCGCGGCGAAGGCGAGATCGAGGCTTGAATTGCTCTGATCGAAGCCGCGTTCGAGTTCCTCGCCAATCTGCTCGCGCTCTCCGACCTGCCACAACGCGGCGGCGCGATGTGCGGCGGGGATCTGCATGATGCGCGAGAAGCTCGTCTGATCGACAACAGGATCGGTGAAACCGGTCTGGGTATCCTGCCCAAGCATCTGCTCCGCGAGCAGGCCGTAGAATGTCGGCTCTTCTTTCGCGGCCACCGTCAGCAGAGTGATGACGCTGCCGGGCTCGCCGGCACGAGCATGCGCGCGCGCGGCCCAGAAGGCGGCAGCCGAGCGTACCCAGTTCGGGACCGACCCGACCTGCGCCAGGGTTTCGAAATACTGCGCGGACTCATGGAACATCCCGAGCCGGAACGCGGCGAGGCCTGCATTCCAGTCGAGCAATGGCGCTGACCGGCGATCCGTCGCGGCGACACGTGCCGCGAGATCGTAGGCCTTCTGATCCATACCCTCGGTGAAGTAGGAGGCCGCGATGTGTTGTGACAGCCGCGCCGCGTCATAGGACGGGATCGCACCGCTATCGACGAGCGGCTGGAGGAGCGCCATCGCCTGATCGGGCTGGTCGGCCTTGATCGCGGCATTGATCTGCTCGTTCACCGACCGCGCCGCTTCGGAACTCAGCGCCGGTTCCGGGATGTTGTTGTCTTCATAACCGCCGCCGCGCATGCGCGGCCGTCCCGCGGGTGCGGGTATGTTGGTCACGACCGCGACCAGGATCGTGCGGTGATGCTTGCGTACCTTTTTGGTCGAACGCTTTACCGCGAGGCGATAGATGCGATCCGCGATCGACAGTTCGCGATACTCGCTTAACCAGCTAATGAGCGTGGCGATGGGCGTGCGCTTGCTATGCGGTGACAGATAATGTTCCGCGAGCACATAGCCTTTCAGCGATGTGTCCGTGACATCGGCCATGAGCGACTCGGCTTTGTCGAAATGGCCTTCGCGTTCAGCGGCGAATATCTGGCGATAGCGTTCTGCATCGGCGTTTGAGAGCACCTGCATCGCCTGCACGTTGTTGGTCGGCTCGGGAACCGCGTCCTGCGCGCGCACTTGCGTGCAGAAGGCCGCACCGATCAACAACGCTGTCGCAAAACGGTTCAACGCCATGTCGCAATCCCTGTGGTTGCTCGTAGTCCTAACCTTTGGCGGACGCTTGCTCAACAAGACCCAATGCGGTGATCTTTTCCTCGACCGCCTGGAGATCGCGCCATGCCAGCTTTTTGTGCGCCGGCTGACGCAAAAGATAAGCAGGATGTAATGTAGGCATGACCGGAACCATCCGCCCGTTCACCTGATAATCGAGCCACCGGCCGCGCGTTTTCATGATGCCATCGCTGCGCCCCATCACATGACGGACCGCGACGGCGCCAAGAAGGATCATCACGCCCGGATTCACCAATTCGATATGACGCCGCAGGAACGGAAGACACATCGCCGCTTCTTCCGGCGACGGATCGCGATTGTCCGGCGGACGCCAGTTGATGACGTTTGTGATGTACGCCTTCGAACGATCCAGATGGATCGCCGCCATCATCTTGTCGAGCAGCTTGCCGGCACGGCCGACGAACGGCAGGCCTTGCTTGTCTTCATCACGGCCCGGCGCTTCGCCGATGAACATGATGCGGTTCGTCGGATTGCCGTCCGCAAAGACAGTATTGGTCGCGGTCCGCTTGAGTGCGCAGCCATCGAACCCTTCGAGCGCGGCTTTCAACTCCACCAATGAATTCGCGCCGCGTGCCAGTTCGATGGCTGTCCCGATGGAGTCTGACTCAAGCGGCGGGGGAGCTTTCGGTGCAGCGGCTGGTGCTTTCGCGACGGCGGGGGGTGCCGGTCTCGCCATTTGAGCCTGCGGACGCGCCGCAAACCGATCCGCTGGCGCGTCGCCCATGGCCTCATCCGCTCCGGCTTCGACGAGCCAGGCGAGGGCCGAAAGGGAGTCCTGTGCGGGAACCATGAGGTCCTTTTCCCTAGGGGAAGTGGAAGCCGCCAAGCCTAAAGGGCCTTTGGGGGGATTGCATCCCGCAAATCGCCCGCCGCATAACCGTCATGGAGAGGAATCCGCAGGAATTTGCCCATGGCCGAGGCCGTCGAACGCGAGAGCATGGAATATGACGTCGTGGTGGTCGGCGGAGGCCCGGCGGGTCTTTCTGCGGCGATCCGGCTGAAGCAGCTGGCGGCGGAGGCCGGACGCGAAGTCAGCGTCTGTGTACTCGAAAAGGGCTCCGAGATCGGCGCGCATATCCTCTCAGGCGCGGTGATGGATCCGATAGCGCTCAATGAACTCATTCCAGACTGGAAAGACAAAGGCGCGCCGCTCGACACACCGGTGACCGACGACCGTTTCTACTTTCTCGGACCGGCGGGGAGCATTCGCCTGCCGAATTTTGCGATGCCGCCGCTGATGCACAATCACGGCAATTACATCGTCAGCCTCGGAAATGTGTGCCGCTGGCTCGCGACGCAGGCCGAAGCACTCGGCGTTGAAATCTATCCGGGCTTTCCGGCAGCAGATATTGTCTATGGTGACAACGGTGAAGTGCGCGGCATTGTTACCGGCGATCTTGGTGTTGCGCGCGATGGGCATCACAAAGACTCGTTCACGCCGGGCATGAACATTCTCGGCAAATACACGCTGTTCGCGGAAGGCGCGCGTGGCTCGCTGTCGAAGCGATTGGGCGCGAAGTTCGGTCTGCACGAAGGCCGCGATCCGCAGAAGTTCGGTATCGGCCTTAAAGAACTTTGGGAGCTAAAACCGGAGAGTCACAAGCGCGGTCTGGTGATGCACTCCTTCGGGTGGCCGCTCGATGACAAGACCGGCGGCGGGCTGTTCATGTATCACTGGGGCGAGAATTTCTGCTCCATCGGGTTCGTGGTTCATCTGAACTACTGGAATCCCTACACATCGCCGTTCGATGAATTCCAGCGCGTGAAGCATCACCCGCGCATCGCGGAGATGCTGAAAGGTGGCAAGCGCATCGGTTATGGCGCGCGCGCGATTACCGAGGGCGGTTTTCAGTCGGTGCCAAAGCTCGTGTTCCCCGGTGGTGCACTGATCGGTTGTTCCGCCGGCTTTGTGAATGTGCCGCGCATCAAGGGCAGCCACAACGCGATGAAGACCGGCATGCTCGCCGCCGAAGCCGCGTTTGCGGCGCTGGGCGAGGGTCGCGCGAGCGACACGCTTGATGCCTACGAAGAGTCCTACCGCGAGAGCCATGTCTACAAGGACCTGAAGCGCGTCCGCAACGTGAAGCCGTTGTGGTCGAAGCTCGGCACGATCCTCGGCGTGCCATTGGCCGCGATCGACATGTGGACCAATCAGTTGTTCGGGTTCTCATTCCTTGGCACGCTGAAACACGGCAAGCCGGACTACGCGACACTCAAAGATGCCGATAAGTGCAAGCCGATCGCCTATCCCAAACCTGATGGCGTTCTGAGCTTTGACAAGCTCTCGTCCGTATTTTTGTCGAGCACAAACCACGAAGAAGACCAGCCGGTGCATCTGGTCCTTAAGGATCCGTCCATCCCAATCCGGGTAAATTTGCCCGAATTCGCGGAACCGGCGCAGCGTTACTGTCCGGCGGGCGTTTACGAGGTTGTTACAGAAGCGTCAGGTCCACGGTTTCAGATCAACGCGCAGAACTGTGTGCACTGCAAGACATGCGATATAAAAGACCCGGCACAGAACATTACCTGGGTCACGCCGGAGGGCGGGGGCGGGCCCAACTACTCGAATATGTAGGAGACGTCATTGCGTAATCGTCCGCTTTTCCTCGCTGCCCTTTTATCGACAGCGGCGTTTGTCACCAGCTTCGCCGATGCGCGCACCAACGACGATGCGGCCAGCTACAGCGCGTACCTCTCCGGCCGGTTCGCCGCCGACGAGCATGACATGTCGGAGGCCGCGAAGTTCTACGGCGTCAGCCTCAGCCATGAACCGGATGACTCTACGATCCAGGCACTCGCGTTTTTCTATTCGACCTCGGCTGGCGACATCGACGGCGCGGCCAAGTTGGCCAAGCGTCTGGTTGCAACGACCGCGGATGATCGTCCGTCGCGTTTAGTTCTGTCGATCGCGGCGCTGAAGCGCGAGGACTACAAGACCGCGCGTGACGAGATCAACAAATCAGCGAAGGGCACGTTCACATCTCTGACTGTCGGCCTTGTCGATGCCTGGGCCGCCGCTGGCGCGAAAGACGTGGACGGCGCCAATGCCGATTTGAAATCGCTGCGCAGCCAGGCCGGCATGGAGAGCATGGCAGGGTTTCATCAGGCGCTGATCCTGGAATATCTCGGGCAGACGGCTGCGGCCGATGCGGCTTACAACGAGACGCTGAAAACGGATGGCGCGTCGCCACGTCTGGTCAATGCCTATGGCCGCTTCCTCGAGCGCAATGGACGTGCCGCAGACGCGAGCGCGCTCTACGCGAAGGTGGCGTCGAACGCTGCGCTGGCGCCGATCTTGAGAGACGGTCAGGCGCGTATCGCAAGAGGCGAAAAGCCAGAACCGCTGGTGAAGCGTCCGCAGGACGGTGTCGCTGAGGCTTTGTTCGGTATCGCCGCATCGCTCACGGAAGAATCCAGTGCCGACGTTTCGATCCTCTACCTTCGTCTCGCGCTCTACCTGAAGCCGCAACTCGATCTCGCCAATATTCTCCTCGGCGACCGGATGGAGCAGCTGCAGAAATACGATGACGCGATCGAGGCCTATCGCAACATTGAAAAGAGCTCGCCCTATTACCGTATGGCGGCCATCCAGATCGCGACGGACGAAGCGCGCCTCGACAAGGCCGATAAAGCGATTGGCGATCTCAAATCACTGGCCGAAGCGTCGCCGAATGATCTCGAAGCGTGGACCGCGCTTGGCGATGCCTATCGCTCCGCAAACAAGTTTCCGGAAGCGGCGGCGGCATACGATCACGCCGTAACCGCTTTGGGCACACCGCAGAAGAAGGACTGGCCGTTGTTCTTCGCGCGGGCACTCTCCGAAGACCGCTCGAAGAACTGGGCCGCTGCCGAAGCCGATCTGCAGACGGCGCTCAAGCTCAGCCCCGAGGAACCGCAGACGTTGAACTATCTCGGCTACAGCTATGTCGATCAGGGCCGCAATATTCCCGAAGCGCTCAAGATGCTCGAGAAGGCGCGGTCGCTGAAGCCGTATGACGGCTACATCGTCGATAGCGTCGGTTGGGCCTATTACAAGCTTGGCCGTTTCGCCGATGCTGCGAAGACTCTCGAAGACGCCGTGCTGCTGGTGCCGGGCGATCCGACGATCAACGATCACTATGGTGACGCCTTGTCGAAGGTCGGCCGCAATCTCGACGCCACCTATCAGTGGAACCACGCGCTCGCGTTCGGCCCAGAAGCGGCCGAGAAATCGAAGATCGAGCAAAAGCTCCAGACGGCCGGCGGTGACCAATAGCATCCGCGTCTTCGCGCCGGCGAAGATCAATCTGTTCCTCCACGTCGGTGACAAGCGCGCTGATGGATTTCATCCGCTGGAAAGTCTCGCCGTCTTTGTCGATGTCGGCGATGAGTTGACCATCGAGCGGTCGAGTGAGTTGTCGCTGTCACTCGACGGACCATTTGCCGAAGGCTTGCAAGCCGAGAGCGACAACCTGGTTCTGGGAGCCGCGCGCGCATTGAATGCATCCGGCCGCATCACGCTGACAAAGAATCTTCCTGTCGCATCTGGCATTGGCGGCGGTTCCGCCGATGCGGCTGCAGCGCTCCGTGGACTGAACGAGCTTTACGGTTTGAACCGGACCGATCTCGAAACTGTTGCTGCAACATTAGGCTCCGACGTTCCGGTCTGCGTTGCCAGCAAATCGGCGTGGATGCAGGGGCGCGGTGAAATCTTGACGCCTGCCGCTGTGTTGCCGTTAGCGATGGTTCTCGTCAATCCGCGTGTGGGCGTCTCGACCGCGGAAGTATTCCGGACACTTAAGAGCCGGTCCGGCATTGGAATGGGCTTAACGATCAAGGGCGATCTGCTGTCCTTTCTGAAAAGCACAACGAACGATCTGGAAGCGCCAGCGCGTTCTATTCAGCCCGTCATCGGTGAGGTGTTGGACGCGTTGGCCGCCGCGTCAAATGTGCAACTGGCGCGAATGTCCGGCAGTGGCGCGACGTGCTTCGGCATTTTCAAAGACAGTGCATCGGCTGAAATCGCGGCAAAGGTCTTATCGGAAGCCTATCCCGCTTGGTGGGTGCGCGCTGCGAAGGTTCTTCAGTAGGCGCGTTCGACGCAGAAATCTGCGATGTCGCAGAGCACCGAACGGATCTCGCCGGAAGGAAGGATATCCAGCGCACGCTTAGCATCGGCTGCGTAGCGGCGCGCGCGGGCCATGGTCTCGCTGATCGCGCCGGTTTCTTCGACAATGGTGATCGCGCGGTCGAGATCGGCCTCGCCTTGCGGGCCGGTTTCGATGGCGCGGGTCCAAAACTTGCGTGCGGCCTCGTTGGCGCGGGCGTAGGCGAGAATGATCGGCAGCGTGACTTTCGCTTCGCGGAAATCGTCGCCGACGGATTTGCCCATCAGGGCTTGGCGCCCCGAATAGTCGAGCGCGTCATCGACGAGCTGGAACGCGATGCCGAGGTTCTGGCCATAGCTGCGCATCGCGGCGATACGCTCGTCGTTCTGTTCGGAGATCACCGCGCCGGACTCAGCCGCGGCGGCAAACAGCGCGGCAGTCTTGGCGCTAACAACGCGCAGATAATCTTCCTCGGTCACGCCGAGATTGTTTGCCGATTTGAGCTGCATCACTTCGCCTTCGGCGATGATCGCGGACGCTCCGGCGAGGATATCGAGAACGGTCAGGCTTCCCGTCTCGACCATGAGCTGGAAGGCGCGGCTGAACAGAAAGTCGCCGACGAGAACGCTCGGCTTGTTGCCCCATACGATATTGGCAGAGACCTTGCCGCGGCGAAGGGAGCTCTCATCGACCACGTCGTCGTGGAGCAAGGTTGCGGTGTGAATGAACTCGACCGCCGCCGCCAATCTCACATGGCCCAGCCCGCGATAGCCGCCCATATGCGCGGCGGCGAGGGTAAGCAGAGGACGAAGCCGCTTACCGCCGGAATCGATCAGGTGGCGCGATAGGTCGGGGATCAGCAGAACCGTGCTGCCCATGCGCTCATGGATCAGCTTGTCGGTCGCGACCATGTCGGCGGCGACGAGGGCGTGGAGCCTCTCGACCGGCGAGACATCGGCAATTTTGGCGGTATCGGTCGCGGCCACGTTGAATTCCTTGCCGGTTTCATCCGGCGCTGCGAGATTAGGCGTCCGCCCCGTGCGGTCAAGCCGACCAATGGTCCCAGGAACATATATGCGCGCTGTATTGAAAACGAACAATCTGGTTCAGCTCAATTTTGCCGAGGCCGTTCTGAAGGATGCGGGGATCGCAACCGTGACCTTCGATTCCCAGATGAGCTCGACCGACGGCAGCTTGGGCATTTTGCCGCGCCGCCTGATGGTTACGGACGAGGATTTCGCGCAGGCGCAACGCCTGCTGCGCGAAGGCGTGCCCGACGCCGTCGTCGAACCGTGACAGACACGACGGACGACAGATTTCTGGGCGGACGGCTTGTCGTTCGCCAATTCACGCATGGTTTTCGCGCCGGGCTGGATGCCGTGATGCTGGCCGCCGCTGTTCCTGCGCAATCGCGCGATGAGGTTCTTGAACTCGGATCGGGTGCGGGCACTGCAAGTCTTTGTCTCGCAGAACGCCTCTGCAATCTATCTGTCGTGGGCGTCGAGGTTGATCCCGCGCTTGCGGCATTGGCGAATGAAAACGCCGCCGCGAACAGGTGCGGCGATCGTGTGAAGTTTGTTGAAGCTGACATCTTTGCGTTGCCTACGGAACTGAAACGCGATTTCGCGCACGTCTTCTGCAACCCGCCATTTCACGACGAGCAAGGTGAAGTCTCGCCCGAACCATCGCGCGATCGTGCGTTGCGCGATGTTGGACAGTTCGCAGACTGGATCGAAACGGGTCTCAAACGCACGATCAGCGGCGGCGCGTTCACAGTAATCATCCGTGCCGATCGTCTCGGCGAGGTGCTCGCACAAATGCCCGACCGCGGCGTGACAATCTTCCCACTTTGGCCGCATGCCGGGAAACCGGCAAAGCGCGTGATCCTTCAGGCACGCAAGGGCAGCCGTGCCGCTTCGACGCTCTCGCCGGGCCTCGTTCTGCACAACGCCGACGGCACCTACACCGCCGAGGCCGACGCGATCCTGCGCGACGGCGCTTCGCTTGCTCTCGATTCCCGCGGCCTATAGGTTCCGGCCACACCGAAAACCGGACGAATCGTGGCCAAGGCGAAGACATTTCAGGACCTTATTCTGACGCTCCAGAACTACTGGGCGCGGCAGGGTTGCCTCATCCTCCAGCCCTATGACGTGGAGATGGGCGCCGGCACGTTCCACCCGGCGACGACGTTGCGCGCGCTCGGGCCGCGTCCGTGGCGTGCCGCCTATGTGCAGCCATCGCGCCGCCCGAAGGACGGCCGCTACGGCGAGAACCCCAACCGGCTTCAGCACTACTACCAGTTCCAGGTGATCATGAAGCCGGCGCCGTCGGACATCCAGGAGCTTTATCTCGGCTCGCTGCGTGAGATCGGTCTCGATCCGGCACTGCACGACATCCGCTTTGTCGAGGACGATTGGGAGAGCCCGACGCTTGGCGCATGGGGACTCGGCTGGGAAGTGTGGTGCGACGGCATGGAAGTCTCGCAGTTCACCTACTTTCAGCAGGTCGGCGGCATCGATTGCGATCCGGTGGCGGGCGAGATCACCTACGGTCTCGAACGCCTCGCGATGTATGTGCAGAACGTCGAGTTCGTCTACGACCTCGCCTACAACGAAAACTTCCGCTACGGCGAAGTTTTTCACCAGAACGAGATCGAACAGTCGGCGTTCAATTTCGAAATGGCCGATACCGAAATCCTGTTCCAGCATTTCAAGGATGCGGAAAAGCAGTGCCTCGAACTGATCGAAGGCAACAAGAAACTCGCGCTGCCCGCCTATGACCAGTGCATCAAGGCGAGTCATTGCTTCAACCTGCTCGACGCGCGCGGCGTGATCAGCGTGACCGAGCGTGCCGCCTATATCGGCCGCGTGCGCGCGCTGGCGAAAGCGTGCTGCGAAGCGTGGCTCGAAACGCCGATGGGCGCCTATACGCCGAGGTTCGGATAATGGCCGATCTTCTGCTCGAACTGTTCTCCGAAGAAATCCCCGCGCGCATGCAGGCGCAGGCGGCGAAGGATCTGGAACGCCTTGTTGTAGGCAGCCTGAGCGACCGCGGGCTTCTGTTCGAAGGCGCGAAGGCGTTTGCAGGGCCGCGGCGTTTGACGCTCGCGATCGCTGGACTGCCCGCGAAGCAGCCGGACGTCAGCGAAGAACTCAAGGGCCCGAAGGTCGATGCGCCACAGGCCGCGCTCGACGGCTTTCTGCGCAAGACCGGCCTGACCAAAGACCAGCTCAAGGTCGAGAAGACGCCGAAAGGCGATGTCTATCTCGCGGTGATCGAACGCGCCGGCCGTGCGACGGCGGAAGTGCTGGCGGAAATTCTGCCAGAGTGTTTCGCCAAACTGCCGTGGCCGAAATCGATGCGCTTTCCGGACAGCCCGGTGCGCTGGGTTCGGCCGCTGCACGGCATTGTCTGCACGTTCGACGGCGAGGTCGTGCCGTTCGAATTTGCGGGCGTGACAAGTGGCAACACGACGAACGGCCATCGCTTCCTGTCGAGCGGCACGATCGAAGTCCGCCGTTACGACGACTATGTCGAGAAGCTGCGCAAGGCGCATGTCATTCTCGACGCCGAGGAACGCAAGGCGATCATCTTCGAGGCGGTGAAATCCGCCGCGTTCGTGCACGGCCTCGAAATGATCCCGGACGAGGGGCTTCTGGACGAAGTCGCGGGCCTCGCCGAATGGCCGGTGGTGCTGATCGGCGCGATCCAGGACGAGTTCATGGACGTGCCGCCGGAGATCCTCCAGACCTCCATGCGTACGCATCAGAAATATTTCTCTCTGCGCGATCCAAAGACCGGAAAGATGGCGAACCGCTTCGCACTCGTCGCCAACATGATCGCCGACGACGGCGGCAAAGAGATCGTCGCCGGCAACGAGCGCGTCCTGCGCGCACGGCTGAGCGACGCCAAGTTCTTCTGGGACCAAGACCGCAAACGCGCGCTTGAGAGCCGCGTGGTCGACCTCAAAGACATGGTTTTCCATGCACGCCTTGGCAGTCAGTACGACCGATCCAAACGAGTGGCGACGTTAGCGAGATCGATCGCGAGCGAGATTGGTTTGTTGCCGGTTGATGGCGTTATTGCCGCAAAAGCCGCGATGCTCGCAAAGGCAGACTTAACAACGGGAGTCGTAGGCGAGTTCCCGGAATTGCAGGGCATTATGGGCCGATATTACGCCTTGCACTTTGATCACGAGCCGGTCATCGCCGACGCCATTCGTGACCATTATCTGCCACTCGGTCCTTCAGATGCCGTGCCTGCCAACAAGATAGCTATATGCGTCGCGTTGGCCGACAAATTCGATGTGTTGACGGGCTTCTTTATAAACGGCGAAAAGCCAACTGGCTCTGGCGATCCATTTGCATTGCGACGTGCTGCCCTTGGTGGTGTGCGAACCATCCTTCAGAATGAAGTTCGGCTCTCTCTCCATGACATTATCGTAGAGGCCGGCTTTGAACTGTTGATCCAAAAGTTGAATCTCAGGCCGAATCCGGAAGCGATGGTCTTTATCGATGAGGTTCGTTTAGCCTTCCGTCGAGGCGAGCCTATGCCCTCTTCGAATATGAATTTGCAATTTGAGCAAATTCAGGAGTTCAGCAATCCCTTCTATGGAGAGGTTGTTCCGGCACTTTTGTCTTTTATTTTTGATCGCTTGAAAGTCGCGCTCCGCGAAAAAGGCACGCGGCATGATCTGATCGATGCCGTGTTCTCGCTTGGCAATGAGGACGATCTGGTGCGGTTGGTGGCGCGGGTTGAGGCGTTGCAGTCGTTCCTGAAGACGGACGAGGGCGCGAACCTGCTCGCGGGTTACAAGCGTGCGGCAAATATCCTCAAGGCCGAGGAGAAGAAGGACAAGACGACGTTCGATGGCGCGCCGGATGCGAGCCTGCTTATGCTGCCGGAAGAGAAAGTGCTGGGCGAAGCGTTGTCATCGGCCTCGAAATCCATCGCCGATGATGTCGCTGCCGAGAAGTTCGTCGAGGCGATGGTGGTGATGGCGAAGCTGCGCGCGCCCGTCGATGCGTTCTTCGACAAGGTCACGGTCAACGACAAGGACGCGAAGCTGCGCGAGAACCGCCTGAAGTTGCTCGCCCGCCTGCGCGCGACGCTGCATCAGGTCGCGGACTTCTCGAAGATCGAGGGGTAGATCGTCATGCCAACACTTTATCAGATCGCACTGATGATCATGCGAACTTTTGCTGGCATCAATTTGGTTGGCGGGATCACGGGGCTGATTGCCATAGTTCCGGTCGCGATGGTTGCTTCACTTTTGGGTGGTGATGCGAAGTCATTGGTAGAACCGCTTTTGGTCTATCTGCTGGAATGGGGTTTTACGGCGACAATTATTGGGTTGAGCTTGCTGGTGCTGGCCAAGCCGGTCGCGCGGTTTGCAGCAAAGCAGTGACGTCGCGACTGAAGAAGCATCGTGGCGCGTGTCTTTGCGGTGCGGTCAAGTTTTCGTTTTCCGGCGATCTCGATGATGCCTATTTCTGTCATTGTACGCAGTGCCGGAAGAACTACGGCATGCATGGCGCGTTCGTTGGTGTCGCGCGGGATGCGCTAACGATCAGCGATGCGAAGAAGGTCCTCACGTCTTACAAATCGTCCCGCAACACGGTCAGGCAGTTCTGCGGGCGGTGCGGGTCTCCGATCTCTTGGGATCGGAAAGGCTATGAGAACATTTATGTGTGTCTCGGATTGATCGATGGCGCAGCGAAGCCCGCAAAGACCAAGAACATCCATACGAAGGACAAGGGCGCGTATTACGCCATCGACTGATCCACCCTCCCCTTGAGGGAGGGTCGAATTGCGAAAGCAATTCGGGGAGGGGTAATGCTCCAGCGTCGAAGCTCACCCCTCCCCGAAAAAATTCTTCGCTACGCTCGAATTTTATCGACCCTCCCTCAAGGGGAGGGTGGAGAATCTTACGCCCCTTCCTTCTCTGTAGTCGGGTCGATCATTTTGCGGATTTCGGTGATCTTGGTGGCGGGGAAGCCGCTGAGTTCGGCGTGCTTTTTGATCGTGTCCTCGTCTTTCGCCAGATAGACGCAGAACGTCTTGTCCGCGGCGACATAGCTTTCCTGCCATTGGATGTCCGGGCCGAGCTGGGCGAGCACCTTGTTCGACTGTGCGGCGGCGCCTTTGAGCTGCTCGCGTTCGAACGAGCCGACGGCGGGAATATCGCGTTCAATGATGAATTTGCGCAGTGCCATGTTTCTCTCCGTGTGTTTCGGTAATGCAGAATTAGTTACGCGCGCCCACAACGACAACTTTCCGTAACATTATGCATAGCTGCGGTGCGGTTTACAGCGTCAAAGCGGGAGCATCGGCCAGAAGAACAGGCCCCAGGTCACGATCAGCACGAGATTGCTGAGACTGAATATGATTAGCCGGTGATAGACATTGTTGTAGGTCACGTGGATCAGGCTGTGGATCGCGCGCAGCGCCACATAGCTCCAGGCGAGATTCAAGAACATCGCGTCGATACGCCCCGACACGAACAGCATCAGGCACAACACATAGAACAGCATCGGCAGTTCGAGCAGGTTCATGTAGGCGCGGTTCGGGATCGAAACGTCACTCGGCACGTTCTTGGATTCTCCGAACTTGAAATCGTCCGGCACGATGCGTCCCGCAAAGCCCGCGCGGAAACGCCGGATCGGGATCAGCGTCAGCACCAGGAAGGTCAGCAGCGCCAAAGCGCCCATGGGATAGAAAATCTGATCCTGCGGCATCTTCGTTCCCCTTGTGCACGCATCCAAATCCTAGCCGGATTCGTTTTGCCGTGCGCGCCGCAGCATGACACATTGGCGGCATAGCTATTGGAATTCGACATGACGCAATGGGTTTACAGCTTCGGCAACGGCAAGGCGGAGGGCGAAGCCTCCATGAAGAACCTGCTCGGCGGCAAGGGCGCGAACCTTGCTGAGATGAGCAATCTGGGTCTTCCGGTGCCGCCGGGTTTCACGATCACGACCGAAGTTTGCACCTATGTGAACGCGCATGACGGCGCGTATCCCGACGATCTGAAGAAAGCCGTCGCGAACGCGATGGCCGACGTCGGCAAGCTCGCTGGCGGCACATTTGGCGATCCCGCGAAGCCGTTGCTCGTATCGGTGCGCTCCGGCGCGCGCGCGTCGATGCCGGGCATGATGGACACGGTGCTGAACCTCGGCCTCAACGCTGCGACGACCGAAGGACTAGCGAAGCTCACCGGCGATGCGCGGTTCGCCTACGACTCTTATCGCCGCTTCATCCAGATGTATTCCAACGTCGTGCTCGGCGTGGAGCACGCGCTGTTCGAGGAAATCCTCGACACGCAGAAAGAAGACAAAGGCGTCGATCTCGACACCGATCTCGATGCCGATGACTGGAAGCGCATCGCCGGGCTCTATCAGGCGGCGGTGCAGAAGGAATTGGGCAAGCCGTTTCCCGAGGACGTTCAGGAACAGCTCTGGGGCGCGATCGGCGCAGTGTTCGGGTCGTGGCAATCGGCGCGTGCGAAGACCTATCGCCGCCTGCACGACATTCCGGAGGAGTGGGGCACGGCGGTCAACATCCAGGCGATGGTGTTCGGCAATCGCGGCGCGACCTCGGCCACCGGCGTCGCCTTCACGCGCGACCCAGCGACCGGCGAACACCTTCTCTACGGCGAGTTCCTGATCAATGCGCAGGGCGAGGACGTCGTCGCTGGCATCCGCACCCCGCAGCCAATTTCCAAAATCGTGCGCGAGCGTCAGGGCGGCAAGAAGCCGTCCATGGAAGAGGCGATGCCGGAGACCTATGCCGAGCTGAAGGCCATCGGCGCCAAGCTCGAGGCCCATTACCGCGACATGCAGGACGTCGAGTTCACGGTGCAGGAAGGCAAGCTCTTCATGCTCCAGACCCGCTCCGGCAAGCGGACGGCCGAAGCCGCCCTCAAGGCCGCGGTCGATATGGTCGGCGAGGGCCTGATCACCAAAGACGAGGCCGTCGGCCGGGTCGACCCCATGGCGCTGGACCAGCTTCTGCACCCGACTCTCGACCCCAACGCCCCCAAGGAGCAGATCGCGGCAGGCCTTGGCGCGTCGCCGGGGGCGGCGACGGGCGAGGTCGCCTTCACGGCGGATGAGGCCGAGAAGCTGGCCGGAGATGGCCATGACGTCATCCTGGTTCGCACTGAAACGAGCCCCGAGGACATCCACGGCATGCATGCGGCACGGGGCATCCTCACCGCCCGCGGTGGCATGACCAGCCACGCGGCGGTCGTGGCGCGGGGCATGGGGCGGCCCTGCGTCTCCGGCGCGGGCATGATCAAGATCGATGCCCAAAAGGGCGTGATGACAGTCGGCGCGAACGCAATCACGCGCGGCGATATCATCACCATCGACGGCACCAGCGGTCAGGTGTTCCGCGGCAAGGTCGCGATGCGCCAACCTGAGATGACTGGCGATTTCGCGACCTTGATGGGTTGGGCGGATTCGATCCGTACACTGAAGGTCCGCACAAATGCCGATACGCCGAACGATGCCGCGGCGGCGCGCAAGTTCGGCGCAGAAGGTATCGGTCTCTGCCGCACGGAGCATATGTTCTTCGAACCCGACCGCATTCTTGCCGTGCGTCAGATGATCCTCGCGGATGCGATAGCGGAACGCGACGCGGCACTCGCCAAACTTCTTCCAATGCAACGCGGCGATTTCGAAAAGATTTTCGCCGCGATGGAAGGTTTGCCGGTGACGATCCGGTTGCTCGATCCGCCGTTGCACGAATT
>Ga0068853_100001498_pt1 | contig 16965 bp, 9 predicted proteins | sample KBSCornC32_FD_65655 | JGI IMG/M metagenome (GOLD analysis project Ga0068853, IMG submission 65655) | Corn rhizosphere microbial communities from Kellogg Biological Station, Michigan, USA - KBS Corn C3-2 | ecosystem: Host-associated > Plants > Roots > Rhizosphere > Soil ...
ATCGCCTCAAATTCTCCCGCCGTCTCTCCCACCGGGCCGCCGCCTCCCCACCGGGCCGCCGTCTCCCCCCAAAAATATTTTTCTCATCGGCCGTAGGGGTAGATACCTTATTGGTGTTTTATTCTTTTAGGCCAGCTAACCTTAAAAACACCCCAACTCAGCGAATGAGTGCAATAGTAAAGGAGATGCCCTCAAGGCATCTCCCTTTTTCAACCCCTACGCCTAAACCGGCGTTTCCAGCCACTTTGCCCAGCCCGGTGTCTGACACCGCTGCGCTGGCGGGACCGGGCCTTCGACGCGGCTCCACCCCGCGCCTTAAAGCAGGTGCGACGACAACCCCCGTAAGCGCGGTCATTATCACCCGCAATGAAAGCAAGAACATCCGGCGAACGCTTTCCCGCCTGTACTGGTGTGACGAGATCGTCATACTCGACAGCTACAGCACGGACGAGACGGTCGGGATCTGCCGGGAATTTGGCTGCCGCATCTTTTTCAGGGCTTTCGACGGCTACGGCACTCAGAAAAGACACGCCGTGGCTCTCGCCAAAAACGACTGGATCCTCTGTATCGACGCCGACGAGGTCCTTTCCGAAGAGCTGGTTGGGGAGATCATTCTGGAAATGAGGTATGGTCCCCGCTGTGACGCCTACAAACTGCCCATGAACCTGGTTTTCCTGGGCCGGGAATTTCGCTTTGGGAAGGAGAGCCAGCGCCATTTCCTGCGGCTTTTCAACCGGAACGTCGGCAATTTCAACGCCGACGCGCTCCATGAAAAGATCGAGGTCGCGGGGTCGGTCGGAAAAATGAACCACCGGATCCTGCACTACAGCTATCATAGCCTCCAGCAGTACCTGGAGAAGAGCAACCGGTATACGACGATGGGGGCCGAAGGCGCGGCAAAAAAAGGGAAGAGGAAATCGCTGCTTACCATCATGGTCTGCCTGCCATTCCATTTTACCCGCTATTTCTTTTTAGAAAGGAATGTCCTCAACGGAGCTCAGGGCTTTTATTGGTCGGTGCTGTGCACGATCTCGCATTTTGTAAAATATGTAAAGACCAGAGAAATCCATCTGCAACAATGAGCAAACTACGTATCCTGATGTATCATGGGGTGTCGGCAGACGGCAAAAGGGATGGACTGACCGTCGGTACCGACCAGCTGGAACAGCATTTTCGCTACCTCTGGTCCAACGGCTACACGCCCCTTCTCTTCAGCGAACTCATCGCCTGCCACGCACAAAAAAAGGCCCTCCCCGACAAGGCGGTACTGATCACTTTTGACGACGGATTTCGCAACAATTACGAGTATGCCTACCCACTGGCTCTAAAATATCGGCTAAAGCTGAATTTCTTCCTTGTCCCCGCCTTCATCGGACGGGGCTCCTACCGGGAAGAACCCTGTCTTTCAGCGGCAGATCTCCGCAAGATGGACCCTGCCGTTGCAGAGTACGGCCTGCATTCGATGGAACACGAAGGATACGACGTATTGCAGCCCGCCGAAATAGCGGCGGATATCGATAATTGTATGACCGCCCTCGGCGATATGGGTATTCCCTTCCAGCCTGTTCTCGCATATCCCTACGGCGCCTGGCCCAGGAAGGTCCTCCAGGAGTCCCGGTTCTTCGAGATCCTTGAGGAGCAGGGTATCCGGCTTGCGTTCCGCATAGGAAACCGCATTAACCGTTTCCCGCTGACCAACCGGTTCCTGCTGCAGCGGATAGACGTGAGGGGGGATGAACCTTTCAATAGTTTTCGTCTGGCCCTGGCCTACGGGAAGAAGTCGACGTCCTGGCTTTCGCCGCTGCTGCGCGCGCTGCCTTAGCGAGGGTGCGGCCGGGTTGGCCGCGGCGCCTACCACATTTGCAGCCCCAAAATATAGTAGTACTTTTGAGGTAAATATTTCCTCTTAAAAGCACTTATGAAGCGGAGCAACTCGCGGAGCGCGTCACGGACCATATGGAAGATCCTGAAGATCACGGGGATAACCGCCGGAAGTCTCATCCTTTTGCTCTTTCTGCTGCCCTATATCTTCCCCCGGTTCGTCTCCAACAAGATCCGCCAGTGGGCCCGCCACAGCGTCAAAACGGAACTTCATTTCTCCGCGGCCCGGCTTTCTTTCTTCCGCCACTTCCCGGCCCTGACCCTGACCCTATACAATGTCCGCCTCAGCGGCTCGGCGCCCTTCGAAAAGGAACAGCTGATCAAAGCCAATGAGATCTCGCTCGGGGTCGACCTCCGCAGCATCTTCTCAGAGGTGACGATCGACAAGATCTACCTGACCGACGCCGCCGTCAATATCCTCGTAGACTCCGCCGGCCGGCCCAACTACAATATCTATGCGTCGAAGCCAAAGAACAAACCCGTCAACGAGGCGGACTCCGGCAGCGCATCCCTCCGGATCCAGGAGATCATCTTCGAAAGAAGCAGTCTCGTATACGACGACCAGTCCCTGGGCCTCCTGATCCGGGCCCGGGGCCTCGACTATACCGGCAACGGCGACCTTTCAAAGGATGTCTTCGACCTGCACACGCATATGCAGATAGATTCGATGGACCTGGCGTATGAGAAGGTCGCCTACTTCGCCAACAAGAAGATCAACGCCGACCTGATCACCAAGATCAACACCAACTCACTGGCCTTCCTCTTCGAACGAAACGAACTACTGATCAATCAGCTGCCGGTGACCGTCACCGGCCAGTTCTCCTTCCTGAGGGACGGCTATGACATGAACTTCCAGCTGAAGAGCAGCAATTCCAACCTGCACGATATTTTTACCGCGCTGCCCCCCGATATGGTGACCTGGCTGAGCAAGACCGAACTGGAAGGCACCGCCGACATCGATGCCTCGCTCAATGGCAAATATGTCGCGTCGACCAATACCATGCCCGACCTCAATCTGAACATGAAGGTCCGCAACGGATATATCTCCTATGACAGGGCTCCCATACCGATAAGTAATCTCTACGTCAATTTAGGGACCCGTATCCCGGGCCTCAATCCGGACAGTCTCAGGCTGACCGTCGACTCCGTCTTCTTCAACGTCGAGAAAGACTTCTTCACCGCCACGCTGCGTGTCAACGGTCTGAAGTCTCCGGTCGTGGACATACGCGCCCGCTCGGAGATGGACCTGGAGAAATGGCAGCGCGCGCTGGGTCTTAAGTCCCCCGACCTGAGGGGACGCTACCGGCTGGATCTGTCTGCCAAAGGGCAGTATGCAACCCGTGTTGTCAGAACGGAGACCCTCCGGAAGGTGAAACTGGACACGGTGATCTCGAGCGTTCCTGTGTTCTCGCTGACGTCCTCCCTGCGCAATGGCTACCTGAAATACGCTTCCAGGCCGGAGGCCATCACCAATATTAGTTTTGACCTCGACGCCTTCTGCCCGAGCGCCGACTATCACGATGCCTTCGTAAACCTGCAGAACCTCAACGCCAATGTGCTGACCAGCTCGATCAAGGGTTTCTTACGCCTGGGCAACGCCCGCGACTTCCCCGTCGAGGCCGGTCTGGAAACGGTATTTCACCTGTCGGACATCAAAAAAGTAGTCCCGCTCGACAGCATCGACCTGGCCGGCGACCTGGCAGTGCACATAAAGACGAAGGGCAACTTCCTGCCCTCCAAACAAAAATTCCCCGTGACGGAGGCCGACCTCAGACTGGACAACGGCAGCGTACAAACGAAATATTACCCCCATCCCCTGGAGAAGATCCAGGTTGCGGCCCGTATCACCAGCCGCAACGGTTCGATGAAGGACCTGGGTATTGCCCTGACGCCCGTCTCGTTCGTCTTCGAGGGACAGCCCTTTACCATGAAGGCGGACCTGCAGAACTTCTCCAACCTGCGCTACAATATCGTCTCCCGCGGCACCCTCGACCTGGGCAGGATCGTAAAGGTCTTTGCCCTGACCGACTATACGATCAGCGGCCTTGTGGATACCCGTCTCTCGCTGCGCGGACTGCAAAGCGACGCGACCCAGGGCCACTACGACCGGCTTTTCAACGAGGGGAGCCTGAAAGTAAAGGACCTGCAGGTCAGCTCGCAGCTGTTCCCGCTGCCGCTGATGATCCATAAAGGCGAATTCCGTTTTAATCAGGATAAGATGTGGTTTGACGCCTTCGAAGCCTCCTATGGCAGGAGCCGTTTTGGGCTCAACGGCTGGCTCTCGGACGTCATCGGCTATATGTCGGATAAGAAGCAGCCGCTGAAAGGCAGTTTCGACCTCACCAGCGACTATGTCCTCGCGGACCAGCTGATGGCTTTTGCCGGACCCGCCACGACGGCGAAACCCGTGGCCACCGCCGGACCCGCCGCCCCCGGACCCGCTGCTCCCGCCGCGAAACCCGCGGCCACCGCGGCCCCCATCAGGACCCCGGCACAAAAAGGCGTCGTCATCGTCCCCGCCGACCTGGACATCGCCTTCCACGCGAAGGTTAAAAAGATCGAATACAACGGCCTCAGCATCGATAGCTTCGAGGGCGGCGTCAGCGTTGATACCGGCGTCATTAGGCTCGACACCACCAGCTTTAAGCTTGCCGGCGCACCGGTCCGGATGAACGCCACCTATGCAAGTATCACTCCACGGAGCGCGCGCTTCGACTACCATATCCAGGCGAAGGACTTCGACGTGCAGCGGGCCTACAGGGAGGTGAAGATCTTCCACGACCTCGCGAGTTCCGCGTCAAAAGCGCAGGGCATCATCTCCCTCGACTATAATCTCGGAGGCCGGCTCGACGGAAATATGTTCCCGGTGTACCCCTCCCTCAAAGGAGGCGGCACGATCGCTGTCAGTAAGGTAAAAGTAAAAGGTCTTCGGCTATTCAGCGAAGTGAGCAAAGAGACCAACAAGGACGTCTCCGATCCCGACCTGTCCAAAGTCGATATCAAATCCACCATCAACAACAATATCATTACGATCGAACGCACCCGCATGAAGGTGTCGGCATTCCGTCTTCGTATCGAGGGCCAGTCGAGCTTCAGCGGTCAGCTCAACCTCCACTTCAGGGTCGGTCTGCCCCCCTTCGGTATCATCGGTATTCCGGTTACCGTCATCGGCACGCAGGATAAGCCCGTCATAAAAGTTCGCCGCGCCCGGGGGTCGGACGCACTGGAAGAGGACAAGGACGACGAGGAGGGAAAGGATGCGCAAGCCGGGAACCCCTAATAATACCTCCCGATCGCCGGATCATCCACGATCGCCTTCTTCAGCGCGGCCGCATCCACCGGCCCCTCTTTAGCATAGACCACCTTCCCGCCCGGCTCTATCAGCATCGTATAGGGCAGAGCCCCCTGCCATTTCGGGTCGATCGCTTCGATCAGCTTGTACTTGTCGTCGATATTGAAGATATAATTGGTATTCGAGGCCTGTGACTTTTGGAGGAACTGCAGGGCCTTTGCCCGCCTGGCCGGCTCGTCGGCGCTGATGCTGATAAATTCAAAATCCCTCCTCCGGTACATCCGGTTGATATCGACCAGGTCGGGGAACTCGGCGACACAGGGGCCGCACCACGTAGCCCAAACGTTGATCAGCCGCAGCTTGTCCGAACCGTTCCTGACCAGATCCCTTATCCCGTCGGCCGTGATCGTGTCCATCTTCACCGGCTCCTTCGCCCATTCCTGTTTCGCCTTTTCGATCCAGTCGCTTTTCTCCGTCCACTTGATCGAACACCCAAAAACTTTGGTGGTCTTTACGGGAGGCTCCTTGCCGGCCAGCAGCGCCTCGATGGCATTGCGCGTGTCAAGGGTGCTGGGCGTCTTGCCGGGTTTTTCCACATCGTCCACTCTGCCGCTGTAGCGCAGCTTGCGGTCCTTATCAAAGATGAAAACATGCGGCGTGGCAATGGGTCCATATTTCTTCGAGACCTCTTCGGTCCTGCCGTCATAGAGATAGGGGAAATTGTAGTGCTTCTCCGCGGCCCGGCGTTTCATCTCTTCAAAGCTGTCGCCCATATCGGTATACCCCAGCTCGTCCAGCCGGATCGAGGTTGGATCGTTGGGCATGATGGCCACGACGGCCACGCCCCTGCCGCGATAGTCCGAGGTCAGCCGGATCAGCCGGTCCTCATAGGCCTGCGCCGTGGGGCAGTGGTTACAGGTAAAAACGATCACGAGGACGCGGGCGTCTTTAAAAGAAGAAAGACTATATTCTTTTCCGTCTGTAGCGGGGAGGGTAAAGTTAGGTGCGGCGGACCCTATGGGCAGGGTGGGATGCTCTTCACCTGCGCGGACAAAACCCGCACCGGAAAAGAACGAAGAGAACACCAAAAAGAGAAAGGCGCAATACTTCATATGGCGGCGATTTATCAGAAAGTTACAAATTTTACGGGCGAAATTTCCCGCCGAATCGCTAAATTGAAGGTCCTGATGTAGCGGTGTTGAGGTGGTGGGACGCCTGGCAGGCGCATGAAGTAGTAATGATGTAGTCCCCAAACCAGAACGAAATGTCAGGAAGACGTAAATTACGCGCGTAACGAATTGTTCCATATGGGTCGCCCCGGCGGGCCCGCAAAAAAAACACACTCACATGCACACCAGAAGGTCCTTTCTAAAAACCACAGCAGTCTACTCCGCCGGCATCCTTGCCGCGCCCTCCGTCTCCTCCGTCTTCGCCGCAGGCAAACCGGCCATCGGCCTACAGCTGTATACCGTTCGGGATGCGATGGCAAAAGACCCGAAGGGCACCCTGGCAAAAGTCGCCGGGATCGGCTTCAACTCCCTCGAAGGCGCCACCTACACCGGCATAGAAACGTTCTACGGAATGGACCCGAAGACCTTCGGCGCCGTCCTCAAAAGCAATAATCTTGTCATGCGCAGCTGTCACTACCGTCTCGGCGAAGACGGCGCAGGTCTGACGGACCCCAACAAGGGAACCGTGCTCCACGACTGGGACAAAGCCGTTGCCGACGCACACGCCCTCGGTATCCAGTACATGGTCTGCGCCTGGCTCTCCCCCAAAGAACGACTTGGCCTCGATCACTATAAGAAAATGGCCGCAGACTTCAACACCGCCGGCGAGAAATGCAAAAAGGCAGGCATCCAGTTCTGCTACCACAACCACGACTTCGAGTTTGAAAAACAGGACAACAAATATCCCTACGACGTGTTGCTGGACAACACCGACCACAATCTCGTAAAGATGGAGATGGACCTCTACTGGGTCACAAAAGCCGGTCAGGACCCTATTCGACTGTTCAACCAGCACCCCGGCCGCTTCCCGCTGTGGCACCTGAAGGATATGGACAACACACCCGCACACGCTTTTACCGAAGTAGGCAACGGGACCATCGACTTCAAAAAGATCTTCGCCAACAGGGAAAAGTCAGGTATGAAGTATTTCTTCGTCGAACAGGACAAATGCCCCGGTTCTCCCTTCGACAGCATTACGAAGAGTATCACCTATATTAAGAAAAATCTGGTGTAGCAGGCGGTGAAATAGCCCCCTTCGCGTGCAACTCCATCAAAAAATCAAAGAGGTTGGTCTCGGTCGCTATCTTCAGCTTTTTACGCAGGCGGTAGCGACTGATCTCCACCCCCCGCGTCGAGATATTCTCCAGCTGCGCGATCTCCTTGCTGGAAAGATTCATCCGCAGATACGCGCAAAGCTTCATCTCGTGCGCACTCAGCGAGGGATAGGCGCTCTTCAGTATCCGCAGGAAATCGCTGTGTACCTTGTCGAAATGAACGGCAAACTGCTCCCAGTCCTTGTCCATCTTGTTCTCCTCCTCGAGGATACGCAGCATCTTTTTGAACTCGTCGGTCGTCGAGCCGTCGCCATTGCCGTTGCCCGCCTTCTTCAGCCGCAGCAGCTCGTCCCGGATATTGCTCAGTAATTCGCCCTTCTGCACCAGATGCATCGCCGCAGACGCCAGCTCGGTATTCTTGTGCTCGATCTCCGACTCGAGTTTGTCATTCTTCAGCTTGACGATCTCCTTCTCGGATTTCTCCATCTCCAGCTGGTGCAGATACTGCAGCCGTCGCTGCTCCTCCTCGTGCCGCCGCTGCTGCCGGCGGAATATCCGGCGCTGCCAGCGATAGAGCAGGTAGACCAGCGCGGCGAACAACAATACATAGACCCCATAGGCCCACCCCGTCTGATACCAGGGCGGGAGTATGTTGAAATTATAGCTGCACACGGCCGACTCGTTCCCCAGATTGCTCTTCGACCTGACCTGGAAGGTATAGCTGCCCGCGGGGAGGTTGGTATATTCTTTCTCCGTCTTCTTCGTCCACGCCGACCAGTCTTTGTCAAAGCCTTTCAGACAATAGCTGTAGGTAATGCTGTTCTGCGCGGAGTATAAAGGCGAGGTATATTCGAACTGTATACCGCTGAACCTGCTGGGAACACTTCGTACCGCCCAGGCCGGCTGTTCAACCGTGTCGCTCACGTCCCCGTAATAACCGGCAAACAGCAGGCTGTCGTTCTTGCCGAGGGCATGGACGCTCCTTATCTGAACCTGCAGCTGGTAACGGTTCTTCTTGTATTCTTCGTAGTTGATATGGTAAAACCCTTTCTCCGCCCCGACAAAGACGTTGTATCTGTTGTAGGGATAGATATGCTCATAGTCCGCCACCATCTTCCCGCTGAGCTCGGGGAAATAGATCGTCTCCGGCCGGGGCCCCGAAAAATCCATGACCCCCAGACCGTCGTCTTCGATAAACCAGATATTACCCGCCCCGTCCTCCTTCATGTGCCGGATATTCCTTTCCCCGAAAAGGCCCCTGAAATAGGGTGAGAGTTCGAAGCCGTCCAGCTTCGGATCGTACTCATAGACCCCTTTCTCCGTGGTGACGACGATGTGATTCTTTATCCGGAAGAGGTGGTTCCTGAGATTGGAGGGCAGGCCGTTGCGATCGTTATAATACCTGATCTTCGGATGCGCGGTATCATTCATGTCGATCCGGTAGACGCCCCGGTAGGGATGCGCTACCCAGACGGTGTTGTTGTTGTCGATGGCCATGAACTGCGACCAGGCCGAATAGCCCGGCAGCGTCCTTTCCAGCGTGAAACGGCCCTCCGCATACCGGATCAGGTCGATCCCCACCGCGCTGCCCCCGATGACCAGCGAAGAAGGCAGGACGTTCGAGAAGGGCAGGAAGGTCCAGTGCGAAGCGTGCTCATTTATCGGGATCAGCCGGTCATTTATGATCTGGTAAGCCCCGTCGTGGTGACCCAGCAGCAGATCACCGTTGATCTCCGACAGCTCGAAGGTCGATCCCTTGGTATCGGGGACGGACCTGAACTCCCCCCGCAGCATACTGAGGTCGCCGACGTTCTCCCCAGGATTCCGGCCGGCGGGTCCGGCGTCCAGCGGCAAGCTGTAAAGCCCGTTCGAGGTCCCCACAAACAACTCCTTATTATATATTATGGAGGTATAGCCATAGCCCTCGTTCATCTTCTCGGGATAGATATGCTTTATGGAGTTATTATAGGCGATAAGGTCGATCCCGTTGTCCAGCCCCATCCAGAGATTCTTACTCTTGTCCAGGAACAGCATCAGGATATTGTTGTTCTGCAGTCCCTCCCTGCGGGAAAGGTTCTGGATGATCTCTCCCTTCTTGTTGACGATATAGGTCCCCTGGAGATTGGTCCCGATCGCCAGCCAGTCTTTGTTGACGGATATTGCGGTGAGGACCCGCTGGTTCACAAATGGGTTGGGCCCCGCGAAATGGAAGGGACTGACCGTATTCCCGGTCAAAATATAAAAACCCGTGTTCACGGTCCCCAAAAAGCTGCTGTCTTTGCCGATAGAGAACAGACAGGTCGCCAGGTAGTTGGCCGGCAGCGTACCCGATGTAATAAAAGGCGCCCAGAGACCGTTGCGGAATTCCAGCAGACCGTTCTTTCCGTCCTGGGCCACCAGCTGGCTATTGCTTTCTCCCAAAAACAGCCATTCCGATGCGGCGGGATAGACGGTGACCGTCCTGTTGCTGAGCTGGAATATTTTCTCCCGGCAGAGAAAAAAGATGTCGCCGCCGTGGGGCACGACAAACCAGATGTCTGAAAAGGCAATGTCCTTCTCGGCGAGCAGGCTTTTGAGGGAGGTAAAGACAAGTTTGCCCGTCCGGTCGGGTGAAAAATAGCCGAAATCGTCCTGGGCTCCCACATATATGCGGTTGTCCTTCCCGATGGCGACAGACCTGACTACCGTCCGGCTCGGGACCGGATAGCACCTCCAGTAGTTGCCGTCAAAACTCAGGAGGCCTTCATAATTGGCGAAATACATGGTGCCATTATTGTCCTGGGCAACACCCCGGTTCTGCGTGCCTCCATTATATATGTCCCGCGGATAGTTGATGATATCGGGGATCCCAATGGTATTCTGAGCGGCGCATTTCCCCGCGAGGATCATCCCCAAAAAGGCCCATATAAGCAGTTTCTTAAAAAACATGTGGCGGTCACAATCGGATTCACTTAAAGATAGAATATTTTGAACTTCGCTTTGGAGAAAGAAGTAGCTCAATTATGCCTTAGTGGGATTTGATGTAGCGTTGTTGAGGCCAAAATACCCGCTTTAAAGGGGGACCCTCCGGGGTGATGTAGTGTTGATGTAGTCAAAAACTGGCGAATTGAGCAACCGCCCTATAAATTTGTCGTGGTAAATGCGAACCAAATGATACTCAAAAAAACTAACGTCTTGCTACTGCTTTTCACGCTACTCAGTTGCTCATTGACCCTGAACGCCCAAAACCTCGGCATCTTCGAGGGGCACGGGGACGTAGGCACCAATGTAAAGCCCGGATCAGCCACTTTTATCCCCTCGACCGGACAGTACGTCGTCACGGGCGCGGGCTATAACGTCTGGGCCGACCACGACGAATTTCAGTACGTCTGGAAAAAGATGAAGGGTGATTTTATCCTCTACACCCGGGCGGAATTCCTCGGCACCTGGGTCAACTACCACAGAAAAGTCGGCTGGATGGTCCGCAAAAGCCTCGACGGCAATTCGCCCCATGTCAACGCCGTTGAACACGGCGACGGCCTGACCTCCCTGCAGTTCCGCCGAACGGCCGGCGCGCAGACCGAAGAGCACAAGCTCAAAATGACAAAGGCCAATATCCTTCAGCTGGAGCGGAAAGGGAATCAATATATTATGCGTGCGGCCGTCTATGGAGAGACCTTTATCACCGACACCATCGCCGGCGTCGACCTGGGCGACGAAGTATATGTAGGCCTGTTCGTCGGCTCACACAACTCCGACGTCCTCGAGACGGGGGTGTTCAGCAATGTCTCCATCACCGTCCCCTTCAGGGGAGAGGCCGACCAGCGGACCCAGATGACCCTTGGCAGCAATCTCGAACTGCTCGAGGTCGCCTCAGGACACCGCGAGACCATCTACAAGGTCCCTTATTCGATACAGGCCCCCAACTGGACACCCGATGGAAAGGCCCTGATCTATAACGACGCGAAGGGAACGATCTTCCGCATGGACCTGGGCAGCCGAACACCTTCGCCGATAAATACGGGCAGCGTCACCAGCAACAACAACGACCACGTCATCTCCTTCGACGGGAAGATGCTCGGCCTCAGTAATTTTGTCCGCGATCTGGGCGGCTCGATCATCTATACCGTCCCCATCGGCGGCGGAACTCCAAAACAGATCACGCCAAAAGGACCTTCCTATCTGCACGGCTGGTCGCCCGACGGGAAAGACCTGGTCTTCTGCGGCGAACGCAACGGCGAATTTGACGTCTATAAAGTTCCGGCCGCGGGAGGAAAAGAGACCAGACTTACGACGACCCAGGGACTGGATGATGGTCCCGAGTACACGCCCGACGGACAGTATATCTATTTCAATTCCGTCCGGTCCGGCCTGATGCAGATATGGCGGATGAAACCCGACGGCAGCGGACAGGAACAGGTCACCAGTGACGACTACAACAACTGGTTCGCACATATCTCCCCCGACGGGAAATGGTTTGTATACCTGTCATTTCTGAAAGAAGAGACCCCGGCCGGTATCCACCCGCCCTATAAACACGTCTATATACGCCTGCTGCCGATCGACGGCAAGGGTGAGCCAAAAGTGCTGGCCTATGTCTATGGCGGACAGGGTTCGATCAATACCCCGTCCTGGTCACCCGATGGGAAGAGGATCGCCTTTATCAGCAACAGCGACATGAGCGCTAACCAGTAACTAACGAACTGCATATGAAAAGAAAAGAATTTCTCAGGGCATCGGCCCTTGCTACTGCCGGCATGGTGCTCGCGCCGGGCCTGGTACGCGCGTACAGAGCGAATAAAAAAGTAAAGAACATCGGCATACAGCTGTATACCGTACGGGGCGAAATGCTTGCCGACCCAAAAGCCACGCTCCTGCAACTGGCAAACATCGGATTCAGGAACCTCGAGTCTGCCCGCAGCGAAAAAGGCAATTATTACGGGCTTACCCCGAAAGAGATACGGACGATCTGCGCCGACAACGGTATGCGCCTTCTCAGCGGCCATATCCACGTCGACAAGGACTGGCAGCGATCGATAGAACAGGCCGTCGAATCGGGTCAGGAATACATCATCTCCGCCGTCCTGCCTTCACCGGGACAGACGATCGAACACTATCAGGAGTCGGCCGAAGCTTTCAACAAGCTCGGCGAGGAGTGCAAAAAGGCGGGTCTTCATTTCGGGTATCACAATCATGACTCGGAATTTGCGACGGTCAACGGACAGGTCCTCTACGATGTATTACTCAAACACACCGACCCCAAACTCGTTACGATGGAGATGGACCTGGGCTGGGTGGTAGCAGCAGGCCATGACCCGCTGGATTATTTCAGACAACACCCGGGACGTTTCCCGCTGTGGCACCTCAAGGACATGGACAAGACCCGCAAACAAAGCACCGAATTCGGAAAGGGACAGGTCAATATCAAAGGGCTGCTGCAGCACGCCGAACAGGCCGGCATGAAGCATTTCTTTCTTGAACAGGAAGAGTACGCCCATTCGGCTTTTGAAAGCATCCGCTCTGACTATGAATATTTAACAAAGCTCGATTATTAAGATATTTGCTGCTTATAATCGTAAGCCATGAAGAAATCCGTTGGATATTGCTGCCTTTTTCTGGCAGGTCTGTCAGTTGCCGGCCATGCCCAAAGCCACGCGCGCCAGGTCGCTGCACCGGGCAACCCCGTTCGTCAGGTCGCTGCGCCGGGTAGCCCCGTTCGTCAGGTCCGGCTGTCCCGTTTTGCCCTCCAGTCCTCCGCCGTTGTCTCAGCCGGAGGGGACAGTCTTTCGTCCGTTCACTATCAGCCGGCCAACTACTGGTTTCCGGTAACGGTGCCATCCACGGTCCTCACCGGGCTCGTCGCCAACAAGGTCTATCCCGATCCCTATATCGGAATGAACAATATGCTCATACCGGATGCCTCTGATACCTTCAACCAAAAGTATCATCTCGAACAGTATAGTTATCTCCCCGGAGAACCCAATCCGTGGAAAAAGCCCTACTGGTACCGAACGACCTTCTCCGTCCCCGGCGCCGACAAGGGACGGCATTTCGAACTGATCTTTAAGGGGATCAACTATCGCGCGGAGGTCTGGCTGAACGGCAGCCTTATCGCAGACTCCGCAAAGATGGTGGGGATGTTCGAAGAGTTCGACCTCGACGTCAGCGGCGCCGTCCACGCGGGAGAAGAGAACGCGCTCGCAGTAAAGATCTATCCGCTGGACACCCCCGGCGAGCCGGCAACGCCCCAGCTGGAGGCTCTCGACGACTTCTATGAGAACGGCGGTCCCACCGGCGATATCGGCAAGAACGTGACCATGCTCAGCTCGGTAGGCTGGGACTGGATACCCGAGGTCCGCGACAGAAATATCGGGATCTGGCAACCCGTCTATCTGCGTACCACCGGTCAGGTGACCATCAGCCATCCAAGGATCATCACAGAACTGCCGGCCCTGCCAGACACCAGCCTGGCCAGACTCTCCCTCGACCTTGACCTCGCGAGTCATGGCAGCGCGGCCGGCCGGGGCAGCCTGGATATAACCATCAGCCCGGAGAATTTCACAGGGCCGGCTCCTGTTCATATTTCGAAGGCGGTCACCGCGGGTACGACCCTGCATCTCAGTTCATCCGATATCCCGGCGCTAACCATCCGATATCCCCACCTCTGGTGGCCAAACGGCTACGGACAACCGAACCTATACCGTATCCGTCTTCGATACCGCGACGCCGCCGGCATCTCCGAAGACACCTCCTTTGTATTCGGTATCCGCACGGTCAGCTCGTCCGTCGCCGACGTCAACGGCTGGGTCCGCCGCGACTTCTTTGTCAACGGTCACCGCGTCCACCTGGTAGGGGGCGCATGGGTGCCCGACATGATGCTCAACCGCGACTATCGGCGCTACGACTATGAACTGCGCCTCTGCCGCAACGCCAACGTCAATATGGTCCGCATCTGGGGCGGAGGGCTGGGGGAGACCGACGACTTCTACGAACTGGCCGACCGCTACGGCATGCTGGTCTGGCAGGACTTCTGGATAACGGGCGATACCAACGGCGGCTTCAAGGGCTCGGCAGACTGGCCGCTGCAGTCATCCGTCTTTGTCAATAATGTCATCAGTACGATCTACCGCATCCGCAACCATCCGAGCCTGCTGGTCTGGACCGGCGGCAACGAGGGCCACGCCCGCGAAGAGTTGTACAACGCCATGCGCGACAACGTCGCCTCGCTGGATGGTACGCGTCCCTTTATCCCCTGTTCGTCCGGATTCTCCAAAGCGCCAAAAGAATGGAAGGCCAGCTGGCCCGACAACCGTCCCGCAGGCGTGTACAGCGGCGGTCCCTATTCCTGGCAGGACGATGCACAGTATTACCGGCTGGTCGACGGGGGAAGAGACTGGGTCTTCAAGGACGAGACGGGGATACCCTCGCAGCCTCCCTATAATACGCTGTCAAAGATCATCCCCAGCCTGGTTCCGGACAAGAGCCTGCCCTATCCGCTGAACAATACCTGGGGCTATCACGACGCCTGCACGGGCAACGGGAAATACGACACCTATTATAAGGCGATGATCGACCGCTATGGGGCGCCCGCCAGCTACCGCGACTTCTCCGACAAGATGCAGCTGCTCAACGCCGGTGGCTACCGCGCCATCTTCGAAGCGGCGGGACACAGGTTGAACGCGACAGGCGGCGTCATGCTCTGGAAACTGAACGCCGCATTCCCCAGCGTCGTCTGGCAGGTCTACGACTGGTATCTCGAACCCAATGCCGGCTACTATTTCATGCAGCGCGCCTGCGAACCGGTGCATATCCAGCTGAACCTCGACGACTCTGTTGTCGCGGTCGTCAATCGCACCTATATAAAACAGACCGGCCTGCACTATGACGTGGAGGTCATTGGGATAACGGGTGAGACGCTGTTCATGCAGCACGGAGACACCCATCTCGACACGACGGACGTAAAGGAGTTGCTGTCGGTGAAAGAGGTCCTCCGGAAAACACCGGGCGTCTCCTTTGTTCTGCTTTGGTTGCGCGACGCAGAGCGCAATACGGTGTCGCACAACGTTTACTGGATGTCTCCAGGCCATGATTTCCTTGCCCTGCGGCAAATGCCGTCCAGCCGGATACGGGCCAGTGTGCGCGCCGCGACAAAAAAAGACGGCTATACCAGCTGGACACTCACCCTGTTCAACCCTTCTTCGCAGCTGGCATTCTTCCTGAACCCCCAGGTCATAAAAGACGGGGAGGAAGTCCTGCCAAGCTATTGGTCCGATAACTATTTTTCGATCCCGGCCGGGCATTCGGCAACGGTAACGGTTAGCTGCCCGACCACGATGACCGGCGACAAGCCGCAACTGAGACTGGAAGGCTGGAACATTCCGGCCTCGACGCAGCCTCTGTAGAGCTCTGCCCCGGCTCCTTACAGGAGTCCAGACCTTACGCCTTTGCAGTGCTCTGACCCGATCCGTACACCCTATCCATTAGCCATACCCCGGTGTTCCCGGAGATTTTCAACGGCCGAAAAAAACGCATTTCGGCCGTAACAGGAAAGCTATTGCCAAAAACGATCAACATATGAATACAAAGGCCTCCTTACTGACATTGTTATTTTTCACCGCCGGCTGCCTTCTCGCCCGCGCCCAGAACTCTGTGGGCATATTTGAGAACAGCGCCGACATCGGCAGCCCGAAGACGGCCGGCTCGGCCAGCTATGACGCCGGCACCCAGTCGTATACGATAAAGGGCGGAGGCTCCAATATCTGGTTCAACCGGGACGAGTTCCATTTCCTGTACAGCAGGCTTAAAGGAGACTTTATCCTGACAGCGGACTTCGCCTTCACCGGCGACACTTCCGGAGCAGTGGGCCACCGCAAGATAGGCTGGATGATCCGCGAGTCCACCGACGAAGGCGCGGCCAGCGCCAACGCCTGTAAACATATCGACGGTCTGGTGGTCCTGCAGTGGCGGCCCTATCACGGCATGTATATGCGCGACCCGGAAGAAGAACGGTTCTATCCCAAGAGGGGAGGACAGACGATCCAGCTGTCCCGCATCGGCAGGACGATCACCATGAAGATCGCACACCCCGGGGAGCCGCTGCAGCTGGTGGGTTCGTACGAGACGGAAACGCTTGCCGGCGACGTCCTTGCCGGTCTCTATATCTGCGCACACGATTCCAATACACTCGCCACGGCAAAAGTCTGGAACGTCCGCATCGACAAACCGGTCCTGCATCCCTGGAGCTCCAATCCCCACGCTGCCCAGTCGCAGGTCCGCCAGACACTCGGCAGCCGTCTCGAGATCATCGACCTCGCTGACAATAGCCGCAGGGTGATCCATGAGTCGAAAGGCCGTTTTGAAGCGCCCAACTGGATGCCGGACGGGAAGAAGCTGCTCTTCAATGAAGGCGGTTCGCTCTATACCATTTCCACCGAAGGCGGCGCTCCTGACCGGCTGAATACCGGAGAGGCGGGCAGGATCAACAACGACCATATGATCTCCTTCGACGGAAAGATGCTGGGCATCAGCA
>Ga0068853_100001501_pt1 | contig 16945 bp, 13 predicted proteins | sample KBSCornC32_FD_65655 | JGI IMG/M metagenome (GOLD analysis project Ga0068853, IMG submission 65655) | Corn rhizosphere microbial communities from Kellogg Biological Station, Michigan, USA - KBS Corn C3-2 | ecosystem: Host-associated > Plants > Roots > Rhizosphere > Soil ...
GTCCGTCGAAAAGTGCGGCAGCGGTGACCAGTCTTACTTTATGTTGTGGGGTGTAGCTCATATAATGAAGGAGTAATTCGTTGACTTGCGCCGTGCAAAGTTACTCAAAAACTAACAATTGTTAGTTTGGGGCCTGCGAAAAAAAATCAACGGGTATCCAAAAAATCACTAATTTGTACTTGCTTGAAAAGACTTGCCACTATACTGCTTATGGGTATCCTGTTCTTCAACTGGTATGGTTATCAGTTGATTACCAATTACTGGCAGGATCGCGCGGACCGCAGGCTGGAAGCCAGTCTCGACAGAAAGGACTATGATGAAAGCCAGCTCATCTCCATCAAAGTAGCCGTCACTTCTCTCTCCTATTATAATAGTACCAACGATTTTCAGCGGGTCGACGGACAGATCGACGTCGGAGGCATCCAGTACAAATATGTCGAACGCCGGATCCTGCAGGACTCGATCGAATACCGCTGTATCCCCAACCAGATGGCGATGCGCCTGAAGGACGTAAAGGATGGCTATTTCCAGCTGGTCAACGACCTGTCCCGCAATGGTCAGGACAAAAAAGCGCCGCACCCGACTCAGAGCAAGAGTGTTTCGCAGGACTACTGTGCGACCTCACTGACAATAGAGCTGCCGCACCTGGTGGCAGCCCCGGCCCCGAAGAAGGCGACGATGATCGCCTCGCATCTTCCCTCCAGCTATTCTCCGACTGCTGAGATGCCGCCCGATCCATCTTTCCTGTAAGGCGCTAAAGGCCCGGGAGGGTCTATGTTTTCGTGTAATCTATTATTTTTTTCATGAACAGTGCTATTAGGAACGGGCTTGCTGAGCCTGCGTCCAGAATGTATATCACCCTGCGTATCGCGTCGGCAATGTGTTTTATCGGTCACGGGATATTCGGGATCATCACCAAACCTGTCTGGTGCAACTATTTCGCCGTCTTCGGCATCGGCCATGACATGGCCTACCGCCTCATGCCGGTGGTCGGCACCATTGACATCGCAATGGGCCTTATCCTGTTATTGTATCCGTTGAGGATCGTACCGTTGTGGCTCGTCATCTGGGGGTTCGTGACCGCGTCGTTGCGGCCCCTCTCCGGCGAGCCTTTTGCCGAGATGATCGAGCGGGCGGGCAATTATGGCGCGCCGCTGGCCCTGCTGTTTTTATCCGGAGGGTTGAAAGGCTGCCTATGGGCCCGGCTCGGCGGGCCGTCCGGTGAGCGCGGCCGCGCCAACGCTCTGCTTTGTCTTCGTATCGCCGTCTTTTTACTGTTGATTGGTCACGGCTGGCTGAACCTTATCGAAAAGAAGGCGCTGCTCCAGCAGTATTCGGGTCTTGGCTTTCCCGAGCCGATCAGGACCGCGTTATTCGTGGGTCTTTTCGAGATACTGGCTGCGGCGGCTGTCCTTGTACGGCCCGTACGGCCGCTGCTGCTCGTATTGTTCGTATGGAAAATGGGCACAGAGCTATTCTATCCGCACTATGAACTGTTCGAATGGATCGAGCGGGGCGGCAGCTATGGCTGTCTGCTGGCCCTGTTCTTCGGTCTTGAAAAGGGCATCACTTTTACACTGCCCCGACTTAACAAAACATCATTTCAAAACTAACCAACAAATGAGAAAGATTGTATTTGCATTGCTTCTGCTTATCGGACTTACTGCTTATGAAACAACGAATGCACAGGGTTGTGTGGCGATCCGCAGCACCGGCGGATTTTGCGCGGCCGGCGGAGAGGAGCATATCGACACGATCAGCAAATGGCAGTTCAGCGCCAACAACCGGTATTTCCGCAGTTTCCGTCACTTTGTAGGAACCGACGAACAAAAACAGCGGCAGACGCTGGGTACCGAGGTCATCAACCATCAGTATACGCTCGATATGGCGTTGTACCGGCTGCTGAATCCCCGCTGGTCTCTCATGATCGACGTTCCGATCGAGGCCAACTCCCGGTCATCACTGTACGAACACGCCAACCTTGGCCGCTTCAGCACCCATTCCTTCGGCATCGGCGATGTCCGGCTGGCTGCCTATGCCTGGGTGCTCGATCCCGTGAAGATGCCCAAAGCGAACGTACAGGTGGGGCTTGGGCTCAAGCTTCCCACGGGCAGCTATAACTACTCCGACTACTTCCATCTTACAGATAGCACGAAAAGGCTGGGACCAGTCGACCAGTCCGTCCAGCTGGGCGATGGTGGCACCGGAATCACCTTCGAGCTGAATGCCTTCTACAATATCTCCCGCGCGGTAGGCTTTTATGGCAATTTCTACTATCTCGTCAATCCGCGTGAGGTCAACGGGACCTCTACTGCACGCGGCGGGACTGCCTCGGCCTCTGCCGTAAAGAATGGCAGCGACGTCATGAGCGTTCCCGATCAGATGATGGCTCGTCTTGGCGTCAACGTAATGGCGGGCCGCTGGGCTTTTTCCGCCGGTGTACGCGACGAATGCCTGCCGGTCAATGATCTTGTCGGCGGCAGCAACGGCTTCAGAAGGCCGGGGTATATCATCTCCGCCGAGCCGGGCGTGACCTATGTGTTAAACAAAATTTCCCTGTATGCTTTTGTTCCGGTAGCGCTGGTGCGCAATCGGACCCAGAGCGTCCCGGACAAGATCACTACGAAGCTGACAGGCAATACGACGCATGGCGACGCCGCATTTGCAGACTATGTGGTCAACATTGGAATGAATATCCGGTTCTAACCTCTAAAAAGCATTTTATATGACCGCTTTATTAAGGACTGTCGCCGCCTCGCTGATCCTGCTGCTGCCCATGGCGCTCAGGGCCCAGACAGACGAGGACGGGATCATGATGAACAGGAACCAGCTGTGCATCGGCCCCACTTACAGCCATAGCAGCTGGGACCACTACTGGGAGGGAACGTTCAAGAGAAACAATCAGAATCTGGGGACCGTCACTACGCAGATGGTGGGAGTAATGGGGATCTATGGGATAACAAAGAAGCTAAATATCGTCGGCAACCTGCCCTATGTATGGACCAACGCCTCTGCGGGTACGCTACACGGTCAGCATGGTTTCCAGGACCTTTCCGGCTGGGTAAAATGGCTGCCCCTGCAGATGAATATGGGGAAGGGCGTATTCTCCGTTTATACGGTGGCGGGGGGCTCGGTACCGATGACCAATTATATCGCCGACTATCTGCCGCTGTCGATCGGGCTGCATAGCCGGACCGCTTCCGGCCGGATCATACTGGACTATCAGCTGGGTCATTTCTTTGCAACGGGATCTGCGACCTACACCCTGCGGAGCGATATCACGATCGACCGCAATGCTTATTATACGACGTCTCTGCATACGACCAACAGAGTGGACATGCCCGATCTCTGGTCCTTTAATTTCAGGACCGGCTATCGCAGCAATAATATGGTATTCGAGGCCGTCGCGTCGAATATGACCACGCCTGGCGGTTTCGACATCCGGAAGAACGACATGCCCTTCCCCAGCAATAAGATGAATGCCACCATGGTCGGCGCGCATTTCAAATACGAGTTCAAATCCCCGAAGGGGCTGCTCGTTACCGGCGGTGGCAACTATACCGTGGCGGGGCGCAACGTCGGGCAGTCGAAGGCCTTTGACATCGGCGTATTCTATACGCTCGACTTTTCAAAAACGAAAAAGAAATAACTATGCGACGCATACTGATCCTGGCGCTTGGGATAATGGCGATGGCCAGCGCCTGTGACAAAAAAGTTTCCGACCGGACGGCCGATCTGCCTCCGCTGCAACCCGCCAATCAGGACCTGAATGCCGGCAACTGGCGGCTGATCCTGCTGTCCCGCCCCGATAGCTTTGCGGTGGCCGCCCCTGTGGCGACGACCTCTCCGTTATATGTAGCGGACCTCAACGAGATCAAAGGTTATCAGAAGAATCTCAGCGGCGATATGCAAAGCCGGATAAAATACTGGAGCGCGGGCGGGGTGATGCGGTGGAATGAGATCATGCGGGATCTCATGGCGAAATATAACCTTCCGCCTTACCAGAATGCGGACGGAACCTATCCTGCTCCCAACGCGGCTAACCCCTTTGCCTATCCGCAATTCCCGTTCTCCAACCCTCCCTATGCGGCGAGGGCATATGCCTATATCAGCGCGGCGCAGTACGACGCACTTGTGGCCTGCTGGCACTATAAGAACCAGTACAAAAGACCGGCTCCCTATCAGGTCGATACTACGGTAAAGGCGCTGGCGGGCAGGAGCACCCTTCCTTCCTATCCGTCCGAAGGGGCGGTGCTGGCGGGTGCGACGGCGGAGATGATGCAGTTGTTCTTCCCCGGCGAGGTGGCGAATATTCAGCAGAAACTCGAACAGCAGGAGCTGGCGCTGATCGCCTCCGGTGCGGCGACCCGCAGCGATATCTCGGCGGGTGAGACCCTTGGTCGTCAGATCGCGGAAGTCTTTATCGCGCGGGGAAGGGCCGACAATGCCGGAAAGGCAGGTGGTACCGCTACGGACTGGAATAATTTTGTCACGGTGACTCAGACGAAGGGTGAAACTCCCTGGTATAGCCTGGAGGCGCCGAAGAGGCCGCCGCAGCTGCCGCTGTTCGGTAGGGTAAAAGGATTTCTGTGCGACTCGGCGGCGATCGTCGCGCTGCGCCCGGGGCCTCCCCCGTCCACGAGCAGCGACCAGATGAAGCAGGAGACGCTGGATGCCTACAATACGATAAAGAACCCCAGCCGCGAACAGATGCGCATCGTGCAGTTCTGGGCGGACGGGGTCGGCACTTATACCCCTCCGGGTCACTGGAACGCCATTGCAGCAGAGGATTTCGTAACCAAAAATTACAGCGAGGTCAGGTGGGCGCGGAACATGGCGCTGCTCAACATGGCGGAGATGGACGCCGCGATATCCTGCTGGGACATCAAATACTATTATTTCAACCCCCGGCCGACGCAGCTGGATTCCCGGATAAAAACGTTGACCGGGATCCCGAATTTTCCGTCTTATGTTTCGGGACACTCGATGTTCAGCTTTGCGGCGGCTACCGTGCTGGGACATATCATTCCCGAGCGGGCCGGCGCCTATACTGCCATGGCGCAGGAGGCGGCCAATTCGCGGGTATATGCCGGTATCCACTACGCGATCGACTGCGATGCGGGCCGGACGGTAGGACAGAACGTGGGCAATATCGCCATCAACAGGGCGAAGGCCGATGGGGCCGAATAGAACTTATAAGACCGGCCCTCTTTGGCCGGTAATGCAATTTTTTTCCTGGTTATAAGCAAAAGCAAGCAAAAACCCCGCGACTCTTCGCGGGGTTTCATTATTTTTATATGACATATATCCTGTCATATTATGAACCGATCCGGATTTATTTTACTCTTTGTAGTAAGCTCCTTCCTTTCTTTTGGACAACCCCTGGTCACAACCCCTCCCGACAAGATCTATGGAAAATTGTTCGTGGATGTTCAGATGGGCCGGGTCTTCCCGGATGGGAAAACGTTTGTCGATTGTATACCGAAGCGAAAACCATCCGAGATACTGGCGGACTACGAGACGGCGAAGTCTGCCGCCGGGTTTGATCTGAAGAAGTTCGTTCAGGACAACTTCGAGGTGCCCGGCTCTCCGACCGACAACTACAGGACCAACACCTCCGAAGACGTGGTTACACATATCCGTAATCTTTGGACGGTTCTCCGGCGTACACCGGACAAGCCGGTGGAAGGAAGCTCACTGCTGCCGCTGCCGTATCCGTATATAGTTCCCGGCGGCCGTTTCCGCGAGGTCTACTACTGGGATTCGTATTTTACGATGCTGGGTCTTAAGGAGAGCGGGGAGATAGAAACGATCGATAATATGGTGAAGAACTTCGCCTATCTGATAGAGAACTACGGACATATTCCCAATGGCAACCGGACCTATTATCTGGGCAGGAGTCAGCCGCCCTTCTTTTCGGTGATGGTGGCGCTGCTTGCGGAGTCCAAAGGCGATAGCGTCTATCAGGAATTCCTTCCTGCGATGGAGAAGGAATATCAGTTCTGGATGGATGGCAGCGAAAAGGTGAAGCCGGGGCAGGCATACCGGAGGGTGGTGCGGCTGATGGACGGTTCGGTTCTCAACAGGTACTGGGACGACGCCACCGTGCCGCGTCAGGAGAGCTGGCGGGAGGACGTGCTGACGGCGCAGAAGTCCGGCAGGGATAAGATAGAGATGTATGAGCAGCTGAGGGCCGCGGCAGAGAGCGGGATCGACTTTTCCAGCAGGTGGTTCGGGGATGGGAAGAACCTGATCACCATCCGTACGAGCGATATGGTCCCGCCCGATCTGAATGCACTGCTCTATCACCTCGAATGGGCCATATCCAAGGCCAGGCTCATGAACAAGGACAGCAGCTATATCGACTACCGGCGCAAGGCGCTACGCAGGGGCGAGCTGATCGACAAATACTGCTGGAACAAAGCGCGCAGCTTTTATACCGACTATGATTTCAGGACCCGGAAACAAAGCAATCATATCAATCCTGGGGGGATGTATCCCTTTTGTTTTATCAACGAGCATCCCGACTATATGAGCCTTCTGGCGAGACAGGTCGCCGCCGTCATCCGGGAGAAGCTGCTGAAGCCCGGGGGTATCTCTACCTCGGAGTTCAATACGGGAGAGCAGTGGGACGCGCCGAATGGCTGGGCGCCGCTGGAGTGGATGACCATCTGGGGGCTGGACCGCTGCGGGCAGAAAGAGCTGGCGGCGGATATTGCCGCGCGCTGGGTAAAGCTCAATGAAAAGGTGTATAAGGAGACGGGCCGGCTGATGGAGAAATACAATGTCGTCGATATCAACCAGGATGCCGGCGGCGGCGAATACCCGGGTCAGGATGGCTTTGGCTGGACGAATGGGGTGCTGCTTCGGCTGATCCGACAGTATAATCTGCCGAAAGAATAGGCTGCAGCGGGCGGCCAAAGGTTCTGCCGGGTGATTAGACCGCGTCCCCTATTTTTGCAAAAATTTACAGAATGTCCAGGACTCTCCTTGCCCTCTTTGCGGCGGTTCTTCTTTTTGCCGCCTGCTCGCCCAATAATGTGACTGTCGATAACAGCCTTCAGCGGTATTTTGACTCGGCCGGGGTAAAGGGAAGCTTTGCGTTGTTCGACAACGGGCAGGGGCATTTTACGATCTGTAGTTTGCCGCGGTATAAAGATAGCGTCTATGCGCCGGGGAGGACTTTTGATATCGTGCAGGCGCTGGTGGGGTTACAGACGGGAGTGGTGAAAGATGATTCGTCACTGAAGGGTGCCTTCCAGGACCCGACGCGCATGGGCGATACGGTTTTTGTCGGTCTCGCGGGGAGGATAGGAAGGGATACGCTGAAGAAATGGATCGACAGCCTTCACTATGGTAACAGGGATCTGGGTGGACCGATCGACAGCTGCTGGCTCAACGGCCACCTGAAGGTAAGCGCCGACGAGCAGCTGGGATTGATCAAGCGGCTTTATTTTGATCAGCTGCCCTTTTACAACCGCCCTCAAAAACTGGTGCGCGGCATCATGCCGGTGCAAACCAATTCGAACTACCGGCTGGTGTATAAGACGGGGCAGGTTGTAAAAGAGGACGGGCATGCGCTGGGCTGGGTGCTTGGATGGGTGGAGGAGAATAAACACCCGTATTTCTTCGTTGTTAACCTCGAAGCTGACGATCCGAATAAAGATTTGGGCCCGACCGGTTTACATATTGTTAAAAGTATCCTGCAGCCGATGGGTTTTTTTGAAGGGAAGAAATAGGGGGCGGGTTTCGGCGACCCAGGCCGCCGGGGGATTTGGCTTTTTTTTTGCAGGTTCTAATGGCTATCTTGCACCAACTGTGAAATACCGTATCGAACATATTGATTTCCTTATCGGCCTGGCCGGTCTCCCCATACTGCTGTTCTTGTTGTGGCTCTTCCTCAACTGGAAGAAAAGGACCAGTGCGCGGATCGGTGATCCGGTGCTGGTGGGTCAGCTGACCCGCAATTTTTCTCCCCTTCGTTTTATGATCAAGGTTGGACTGGCGCTGGTGGCATTTGTTCTGCTTGTGCTGGGGGCTTCCAATTTCCAGATGCCCGGCGCGATGGAAAACGTGAAGCGCAAGGGGGTCGATGTCATGCTCGTGCTGGACGTCAGCAAGAGTATGCTGGCGAGGGATATCAAACCCAACCGCCTGGAGAAGGCCAAACAGCTGCTGCTGCGACTGACCGACAGGCTGGACAATGACCGTATCGGTCTGATCCTTTTTGCGGGCCGTGCGTACATGCAGATGCCGCTGACGACCGACCACGGAGCGGCGAAAATGTACATCCAGCAGGCGAGTCCCGACGCCGTTCCCACGCAGGGCACCGTTATCGCCGAGGCGTTGAAGATGGCGAATACCGCTTTCAATTCCAAAGAACGGAAGTATAAGTCGATACTGCTGGTTTCGGATGGGGAGGACCATGATCCGGAGGCGCAGGACGTAGCCAAACGGCTGGCGCAGACAGGGGTAATGATCAATACTGTCGGTATCGGCTCGCCGGAGGGTTCGCCCATTGTGGACCCGGCGACCGGAGACCTGAAGAAGGACGACCAGGGACAGACGGTGATGTCCAGGCTGAATGAGGCCGAGCTGCAGCAACTGTCCAACATGACCAGCGGACAGTATCTTCGGCTGGACAACGTCGACGACGCCCTGATCACCATGACGCAGCAGCTGGAGAGCGCCGAGAAAAAGGCTATGAGCGACGCCGAGTTCATCGACTATAAGAGCTATTTCCAGTGGTTTATGGTGGCGGCGCTGCTGCTGCTGCTGGGAGAGTTCTTCCTTGGAGAGCGGCACCGGGCAAAAAGAACGAGACCGGCGGCATTCCCGGTCCAGGTGCTGTTGTTCGTCATCGCCGGTCTGGCGGTCACGGTCCAGGCGACGGCACAGACCGGTAATCCCCAGATCCGCAGCGGCAACAGATATTATAAGAAGAAACAGCTGGACCAGTCGTTGCAGCAGTATCAGTCCGCGGTTCAGAAGGCCCCCGACAACCCTGCCGCCAATTACAATCTGGGGAATGCGCAGTTCAGGAAAAATAGTTTTGACGACGCGGCAAAGTCTTATGATGCCAGCGTCTCCCACACGACCGACAAGGCCATGCAGGAGAAGGGGCTGTACAACAAAGGCGTTGCGATGATCAAACAGAAAAAGCTCCAGGAGAGCATCGATGCCTGGAAGTCTGCGCTGAAGCTGGACGCATCCGACGCCGACGCCAGGGAGAATCTGGAAAAGGCCCTGATGGAGCTGAAGCGCCAGCAACAGCAGCAACAGCAGCAGCAGCAACAGAAGAAAGAGCAAAAGAATAAAAAAGAAGATAAGAAGGACCAGCAGCAGGAGCAGCAGCCAAAGCCTCAGCCCAGCCGGCTGAACAAGCAGCAGGTGGAGCAACTGCTGAAGGCGCTCCAGCAAAAGGAGAACGACCTGCAGAACAAGCTCAATCAGAACAAGATAAAGGCGCCGAACCAGCCGGAAAAGGACTGGTAAGGTCCGGCGGACCGTTTGGGCCCCCGATTGCGGCCTGGTTGATCCGGGTCGGCACTTCCCCGGCTGACGGCTTTATCGTAACTTTGCCTACTTATGCAGCTGTATTGTAATTCCCTCACGAAGTACTCCAGGCTAAAGACCCTCGAAGTAAAGATCGGAGACTTGTATTTGGGCGCCGGCCACCCTATCCGGGTGCAGACGATGACCACCACGGATACCATGGATACCATTGCCACGGTGGAGCAGTCCATCCGTTGTATCGAGGCGGGCGCCGAGCTCGTGCGTATCACAGCGCCGAGCAAGAAAGAGGCCGAGAACCTGCTGAATATAAAGAACGAGCTTCACCGCAGGGGATACAAAACTCCGCTGGTGGCCGATATTCATTTTACGCCGAATGCTGCGGAGATCGCGGCCCGTATCGTGGAGAAGGTGAGGGTCAATCCCGGCAACTATGTCGACAAAAAGAAATTCGAGCTGATCGAGTATACCGATGCGGAATACGACGAAGAGATCGACCGCATTCGCCAGCGCTTTACGCCGCTGGTGAAGATCTGTAAGGAGTATGGCACGGCGATGCGCATCGGTACGAACCATGGTTCGCTGAGCGACCGTATCATGAGCCGCTATGGCGATACGCCGATAGGCATGGTGGAGAGTGCGATGGAATTTCTTCGGGTAGCCAGGGGCGAGAGCTATCACAATATAGTGCTCAGCATGAAGTCCAGCAATCCGCAGGTGATGGTACAGGCCTACCGGCTGCTGATCCGTCAGATGGAAGACGAGTTCGGTATCTGTTATCCGCTGCACCTTGGCGTTACGGAGGCGGGTGACGGAGAAGACGGACGTATAAAGTCCGCTATCGGCATCGGCACGCTTCTGGAAGACGGGATTGGGGACACGATCCGCGTTTCCCTGACGGAGGACCCGGAGTTCGAGATACCGGTGTGCAAGGACCTGGTAAAAAGATATACCGGGCGGCATGAGGCCGGAGGTCCGGCGGCACACGCGAACGGGGGCCCCGCGACTCGGGCGAACGGGGGCCCTGCGGCGGAGATACCCCCCATCGGGCACATACCCTATTCTCCTTTTGAATACAGGCGTCGCGTTTCGCGAACCCTTCCGGGCATCGGTGGTCAGCACGTGCCGGTCGTTATGGCCGACTTCATGCAGGCTGCGCATATCGGAAGGGCCGATCTCAGGGCCATCGGTTATAGCTATGACGCGGACAGCGACAAATGGAATATCGGGGATGCCGCCGCCGACTATATATACACGGGCAAAAAGGCTGTTGGCTTCGACCTGCCCGGCACGCTCAGGCCGGTATGTGATCATTCGGCATGGCTCGGGCTGGACGACCAGGAGAGATATATCCCGCTGTATCAGGGGACGGAGTACGACCCCGCCGGAGAACGTTCGGACACACTGAATTTTATCGCACTGGATGCTGCCGATGACGAGTCGGCGGAGCTGGCCGGATCGCTGAAAGACGACGCGACCATCGTACTCTGTATATACACCACGCACCCCGTCGCCATGCTTTCCGTGCGGCGCCTGATCATGGAGCTGATCGTGAGGGACGTCCGCTGTCCCATTATCCTTGCGGTAGAGAGCAACGATGCGAGTATCGACGAACAGCTGATCCATTTCCCGACCGAGGCCGGGGCCCTGCTGCTCGACGGCATGGGAGACGGAGTATGGCTGATGAATGACCCTAAGAAGGTCGTAAACGCCAGGGTGAGCGGCCGCACCTATCTGGAGACAAAGAACAATCATCAATTCCTCAACAATACGTCTTTCTCGATCCTTCAGGCTACCCGTACCCGGATATCGCGGACGGAATATATTTCCTGCCCATCCTGTGGCAGGACCCTTTTTGATCTGCAGGAGACCACTGCGAGGATCCGGGCGGTGACCCATCACCTCAAGGGCGTGAAGATCGCTATCATGGGTTGTATCGTCAACGGTCCAGGCGAGATGGCCGATGCGGACTTTGGCTATGTGGGCAGCGGTCCGGGCAAGATCACCCTCTACAGGGGGAAGGAAGTCGTAAAGAGAGGGGTAGATAGCGCTATTGCGGTAGAAGAGCTGATCCTTCTGCTGAAGGATAGCGGGGCATGGGTCGATCCGGTCGCCAGCCCGATGGTACAGATCCAATAAAATTTTGCCGGTGAATCGCATTGACAGACTTCATGCCATACTCACCCATTTGCAGAGCAAGAAGAAGGTGACGGCGCAGGAGATGGCCGATCGCTTCAATATCAGTCTGCGAACGGTATACCGGGACGTAAAGGCCCTGGACGAATCCGGCGTGCCCGTCATTGGCGAAGCGGGGTCCGGATATACGATCATGGAAGGATATCGCCTTCCGCCCGTGATGTTTACCCAGGAAGAGGCCAGCGCGCTGCTGTTGGGCGCCAAGCTGGCGGAACAGTTTACGGACGGGTCCGTCAGGCGGCATTTCAATGCGGCGCTTTTCAAGATAAAGGCGGTTCTCCGGTCGCCGGACAAAGAATACGTCGACTCTCTTACCGAACACATCGAGATCCTGACCCGCAATTCGCCGGACAGGGAGTCCCCGCAGCAATACCTCTCGCAGCTGCAGCAGGCGGTCGTCCACAAGAATATCGTCCATATGCAATATCGGTCGAATATGAAGGAGGAGGTCACGCGCAGGGCCGTTGAGCCCATCGGCCTGCTGCACTATGGATCGGCCTGGCACCTGATAGGCTGGTGTCAGCTGCGCGAAGACTACCGCGATTTCCGGCTGAGCCGGATACAGGGTGTGACGCTGGATGAAAAAACCTTTGACCCGGGCGCTCATCCCTCGATACAGCAATACATCGGGCAGATAAGGGCCAGCTCAGACCTGCAGGAGGCGATCGTCCGTGTAAGGAAGGATACGGCGAAATATCTGGTAGAGCAGAAATACCTGAATGGTTTTGTCTCCGAGGAAGATATGGGCACCTGTCTCCGGATGAAATTCCTCACCACTTCATTTCTTTACTTTGCCCGCTGGTTGTTGATGTACACCGACGCGATCATCGTGGAACAACCGGATATGCTGAAAGAGCATATACGCGATCTGTCAGAAAAACTAGCGGCCCACCATACCGCCTACTGATAAACACTTGTCCATCTCCGGGGTTTTCTTAGCCGAAGCCCCGCAGGAGAGCCTTCGGGTCCTGCTGGTCCGCGGGAAGGCTGCCGGTTCTGCTGGTTCCCCGGGAGAGCCTGCTGGTCCTGACGGTCAGCCGGGTCGGCTGGTTCCAAAAGAGTATGGCAGATTCCGGCACATATTCGATATTTTGCAGGAAATATATATCCGCACATGAAATTCTCGATCCGGCAGACCACAGAACAGGAGCTTCGGCTGGTTGTGATAAAAGATGAAAGCAATGGTACCGAAGTGGCCCTGATCCCGGGTTTTGGGGCGACCCTCCACCGTTTTTCCATAAAACAAAAGAATGGCGGCCTGTTCAATGTCATCGACGGCTACCAGAGCCTCGACCAGTTGAAGAGCGAATTGAACAGATCCTTTAAGGGGCCCAAGCTCTCACCCTTTCCGTGCAGGATACCCTACGGAAAATATGAATTCGAAAATAAGGAGTACCGGTTCGAACAGCTGTTCGGAGACGGCACTGCAATACACGGGCTGCTGTACAATAAATCGTTCGAGGTAAAGGAAGAGGAGGCGGATGATTCCACGGGCATCGTTTCGATGGAATATGTCTACCACAGGGACGACAATGGCTATCCTTTCGACTACCGCTGTCAGGTAAGGTATATGCTCTATGCGGACAGCGTCCTGGAAGCGACCACGACCGTGACCAATCTCAGTGAGAAGGGCATTCCCATGGCGGACGGGTGGCATCCCTATTTCAGGCTGGGGGGAAAGGTCAATGACTGGCTGCTGCAGATGCATTCTACGGCGATCGTCGACTTCGACGACCGGCTGATACCGACGGGTCACCTGACACCCTACAATGTATATGAGTCGCCAAGGTTGCTGGGGGATGTGTTTCTCGATAACTGCTTTACGGTCAAGCCGGGGGTCGTCAGCGCGGTCTGCGAGATCTTCAATCCCGAAAACGAACTGAGGGTTTCTTTTTATCCGGACCCCAGCTATCCCTATCTGCAGATATATACGCCTCCGGCGCGGGAAAGCATTGCGATAGAGAACCTCAGCGCGGCGCCGGACTGTTTTAACAATAAAATGGGACTGCTCATCCTGCCTCCGGGCCATTCACAAATATTTACTGTTCGTTATAAAGTTTCTGTCGGGTAAAACGGTAATTTGCTCCCCAAAGACTATCAATGAAAAAGATGCTGAAATTTGTTCTGCCGGTACTTATCGCTTTTGGTTTTGCCGGCTGTCTGGATATCAATGAGAATGTAGAGGTGAAGAAGGATGGCAGCGGTCAGCTGGTCATGGACATGGACATGAGCCAGATGCTGGAGATGCTGCAGAATTATATGAGCAAGGAGGACATGGCAAAGAAAGGAATGGAAAAGATGGACACGACCATCTATATGAAGGATATTGTCGACACCGCCAAAGCATTGAGCGCGGAGAAGAAAGCGCTGCTGCGCCCCGGCCAGCTGCATATCAAGATGGATATGGACGCGAAGGTCTTTACCACGCATATGCAGTTCCCCTACACGAGTCAGGAAAACCTTCAGAAGCTGTACGCAGCGATGAGTGATGGTTCGCTGGGCAATGCCAAGCTTTTCGGAGGACTGGGCGGCGACCAGGGCGCGACCCCGGGCGGCATGGACCAATTCAACGGCATTTATGATTTTACTGCCAAAGACGGCCTGATGGCAAAAAAGGTCAACGAAGAAAAGTGGAAGGCGCTGATCAATGATCCGCAGATGGCGCAGGTCAAACAGGCGGCGGATATGGGTATGGAGGTCAACTATACGACCACGATCGTGCTGCCACGCGCCGTGAAGAACGTGGACAACCAGCTGGCCAAACTCTCCGACGACAAGAAGACGGTTACGATGAAGTTCAATCTCATCGACGTGTTCAAGGATCCCAAGCAATTCAACTATAAGATCGAATATTAGCCGAAATATTTTCTGAAAAAAGGGCCCGCTGGACTTTCCGGGCCCTTTTCTATTTCGTCCAATTATAGATTATCGCCGAAAACGCGGGAAAAAACGGCCTCAAGTCCGAATCCTGCGCTAAATTTGCCGTTGCGCTGCTGGCCATAACACTGCGCCAGGCCGGGCTGGGGCCCGGTGGATATAAGCGAACAATTCTATATGATAAAAACAGATTTCCTGGTCATTGGCTCCGGCATTGCCGGTCTTAGCTATGCGCTCAAAGTTGCACAGCGCCATCCGGATAAAAAAGTCCTCGTCATCACCAAGTCGAGGGCAGACGAGACCAATACAAAGTATGCGCAGGGCGGTATCGCCGGCGTGACGGACTTCGAACACGACAGTTATGACAAACATATACAGGACACCCTGATCGCGGGGGACGGACTCTGCAACCCGCATACGGTGGAGATAGTCGTCAGGGAAGGCCCCGAGCGTATACAGGAGATCATCGAATGGGGTACGCGTTTTGACAAGGACTCCGACGGCGACTACAAGCTGGGCAGGGAAGGCGGGCATTCCGAGTTCCGTATCCTGCATCACAAGGACGTCACCGGGAAGGAGATCGAGAGGGCGCTGCTGGATACGGTAGGGAAGCAGAAGAATATCGAGGTCACCAAGCACTGGTTCGTCCTGGACCTTATCACCCAGCACCATCTCGGATATCTCGTCACGAAGTCGACCCCGGATATCGAATGCTATGGAGTTTATGCGTTTGACCACCAGACCAATAAGATCGTGACGATAATTTCGAAGATCACCCTGCTTGCGACTGGTGGTAACGGACAGGCCTATCGCACAACCACCAATCCGAAGATCGCTACCGGCGATGGCGTGGCGATGGTCTATCGCGCCAAAGGCCGCATCGAGAATATGGAGTTCATCCAGTTTCATCCGACGGCGCTGTACGAGCCTGGGGTGAGCCCTTCCTTTCTTATCACGGAGGCGGTTCGGGGTGACGGCGGCATACTCCGCAATGGCAAGGGGGAGGCATTTATGGAGAAATACGATCCCCGTAAGGACCTCGCCCCGCGCGACATCGTAGCCCGCGCAATCGACAGCGAAATGAAGAAGGCGGGTACCGAGCACATTTATCTCGACTGCAGGCATATGGATCAGGTCAAATTCGTAGAACATTTCCCCAATATCCACCAGAAGTGCAAGTCCATCGGCATCGACGTCGCGGAGAACATGATACCCGTAGCGCCCGCCGCACACTACAGCTGCGGCGGCATCAAGGTCGACGAGTGGGGGCATACGTCTATCAGGAACCTGTATGCGTGCGGTGAATGTTCCTCGACCGGTCTGCACGGCGCCAATCGTCTGGCGAGCAATTCACTCCTGGAGGCGCTGGTCTTCTCCCACCGCTGCTATCTGGACAGCATAAAGGCCGTCGGGGAGCTCGGGTTCAAGGACGGGGTTCCGGAGTGGAATGCGGAAGGCACAAGGGAGCCGCAGGAAATGATCCTCATCACGCAAAGCCTTAAGGAACTGCAGCTATTGATGAGCGACTATGTGGGTATCGTGCGCACCAATACCCGTCTGCAGAGGGCGAGCAAGCGGCTGGACCTGCTGCACGAAGAGATAGAGTCGCTGTATGAGGCAACGGCTGTCTCACCGCAGTTGTGCGAGGTGCGAAACCTGATAACCGTCGGATACCTGATCGTGAAAGAAGCGTCGTTCCGGAAGGAAAGCAGGGGACTTCACTACAATACCGATTACACCGGGAAAAGCGTTATACTTCAAAATATCGTTCTCTGATGAACAGATCGGTTGTAAAAAAAGCCATGATCCTCGCCGCCGGGCTGGGAACCCGTTTCAGACCCTGGACAGACCAGCATCCCAAGGCGCTGGCGCCGGTCAACGGTAAGAGCCTGCTGCAGCGCAATGTCGCATATCTCCAGAGCCATGGCATCGACGACGTCGTCATTAACGTCCACCATTTCGCGGGTCAGATCATCGAAGCCCTGACGTCGAGCCGGGGCTGGGGAAGCCGGTTCACCATCAGCGATGAGACGGATACGGTACTGGAGACCGGCGGAGGGCTGATGAAGGCCAGGACTTTACTGGAGGACGGTCCGTTCGTGCTGATGAATGTGGATATCCTGACGGATATGGATCTGAGCGCTATGATCGATTACCATTTCCACCACCATCCTCTGGCGACGCTTGCCGTGACGAACAGGACCACTTCCCGGTACCTTTTGTTTGACGAGCGGGATGAGCTATGCGGGTGGCGGAATGTGACGACCGGCGAAGAGCGGTTGAGCCGCCCTGGAGGAAGCATTCAGAAAGCCTTCAGCGGTATTCACGTTATCGATCCGGCTATTTTCCCCCTTATAAC
>Ga0068853_100001505_pt1 | contig 16932 bp, 13 predicted proteins | sample KBSCornC32_FD_65655 | JGI IMG/M metagenome (GOLD analysis project Ga0068853, IMG submission 65655) | Corn rhizosphere microbial communities from Kellogg Biological Station, Michigan, USA - KBS Corn C3-2 | ecosystem: Host-associated > Plants > Roots > Rhizosphere > Soil ...
CCGGTCCGGCGCGAGATGAAACACGATCTCGCGGGGCCTGGATCCAGCGGAGTCCGAGCGCACCGTCACGGCCATTCCCGCCGGAATGCGCCGCTCGTCGAGCGCGCTCGCGTCCATCACGCGCGGCATCGCCTCCTGCGACACGCCGCGGCGCGAGAGGAGCGCGCCGATCGTCTCGCCGGAATGGAGCGTGTCGCGCACTCCCGCGAGCGAATCGGAGTCGCTCGCGACAGGCGGTACAACGGTCGTCTCGATTGGATGTGGAGCGTCGAGCCAGGGCTTCGGCAGATCCACGGACAGGGCCCACGCAGCGAGCGCCACGGCGACCACCGTGGTCACCGCGCGCGGCGTGGGCTTCTTCAATCCATCTGCCGCCGGATGAAAGTCGGGATCTCCATGTCGTTCAGATCCTGAGCCTTCTCCTGCGGAGTCTGCGGAGCTGCGCCCGGCTGCGGCATTGGAGAGCGGCGGCTGACCTCACTCGGCACCGGCCGCGGCGTTGGCACGGTGGTGCGGAGGGGGCGCTGATTCGGGAACGGAATCACCGGTGTCTGCTGCGCGTTCCGCTGCGCCTCCTGCGAGGCCGACGGGGCGGCGCTCGACGGGACGCGGTCGAAGCCAGTGGCGATCACCGTCACGCGAATCTCGCCCTGCATCGCCGGCTCGTTCACCGCGCCAAAGATGATCTCGGCGTCGTCGCCCACCGCGTCGTGCACGATCTCGTTGATCTGGTGCACTTCGCCGAGCGTGAGGTCCGTGCCGCCGGTGATGTTCACGAGCACGCCCGTGGCACCGGAGATCGAGACGTTGTCCAGCAGCGGAGACGAGATCGCCTGCTGCGCCGCCTCGGTCGCGCGATTCTCGCCGCGGCCGATGCCGGTGCCCATGAGCGCCGAGCCGCCGCTCTGCATGACGGTGCGCACGTCGGCGAAGTCGACGTTCACGAGGCCGGTGACGCTGATGAGGTTCGAGATGCCCTGCGTGGCGTGCAGCAGCACCTCGTCCGCCTTCTTGAGCGCGTCGCCGAAGGGGATTCCCTTACCCACCACCGCGAGCAGCCGCTCGTTCGGCACGGTGATCATCGTGTCGACGTGCTTGCGCATCTCGGCGATCCCCATTTCCGCCTGGCGCATGCGCTTTCGCCCTTCGAACAGGAAGGGCTTGGTGACGATCCCCACGCAGAGCGCGCCGGCCTCGCGCGCCATCTCGCAGACGATCGGCGCCGCTCCGGTGCCGGTGCCGCCGCCCATCCCGCAAGTGACGAACACGAGATCCGCGCCCGACAGCACGCGAAGCACCTCGTCCCGATTCTCCTCGACCGCCTGGCGTCCGATCTCGGGTCGCGCGCCAGCACCGAGTCCGCGCGTCAGTTTTTTTCCGATCTGGATCTTCACGTCCGACTTCGAGCTCAGGAGCGCCTGCGCGTCCGTGTTCACCGAAATGAATTCGACGCCTTCGAGGTGCTCCTCGATCATTCGATTCACGGCGTTCCCGCCACCGCCGCCGACGCCGACGACCTTCATGCGGGCGTTCTGCGAGGTGTTCTCCTCGAACTCGAAAATCATGGCGGGGAGGACTCCAGGAAGTGGAAGATCCTGCAAACGGACGGCGGCACGGCGGGGCGAGTCAAGCGGGAGCTACGAGCAGGTACCAAAAGCTGCGGTGAATATAATGCGGACTTCCGAATAGCACACTAACAAATACGGGTTATTCTCGTGTGGATAACTCTTTGATCGGCCGACCAACGAATCTAGAAAAAATCCTGCAACCATGTCTTGACACGTTGCGCGACCCGATCCACGCCCGACGATGACATCGCCTTTCGCTTTCCCGACGCCACCGACCCCGCTCCTCCAAGTGACATGCGATGCGCGCCGAAGAGCGCGAGGCCCACCGCCGTCGAGAATCGCGGCGCCTCCACGGCATCGCTCAACCCGCCCACGCGCGCCGCCGGCGAGCCGACGCGTGCTCCCGTGCCGAAGACATCGCTCGCCAGCTCCGCCGCTCCCATGATCGCCGACGCGCCACCGGTGAGCACCACGCCGGCGCTCAGGCGCCCCGCAAAGCCGGAATCGCGAATCTGCTGGTTCACCAGCCCGAAGATCTCGTCCATCCGCTGGTGAATGATGTGTGCGAGCAGCTCGCGCTTGATCTCACGATCGCCCTGCGCCACGGTGCTGGGGAGCGTGATGACCTCGTCCGAATGCTCGAAGAACGGCTCGTAGGCGCATCCGTATTTTTCCTTCAGACGCTCGGCGTCCGCTTGCGTGACACCGATCCCGTGCACGATGTCGCTCGTCACGTGCCCGCCGCCGTACGCGATGGTGCCGAGGAAGCGAATCTTCTCCTCGTGGAAGATCGCGAGGTCCGTGGTGCCCGCGCCCATCTCGATGAGCGCCACGCCGAGCTCCTTCTCCTCGTCGGTGACGACGGCGAACGAGCTCGCGAGCGGCTCGAGCACGAGCTCGCGGACCTTGTACCCGGCCCGCTCGATCGACTTCCGCAGGTTGAGCGCCGGCGACGAGCCGATCGTGACGAGATACATCTCCGTCTCGAGCCGCATGCCGCTCATGCCGACGGGGTCCCGAATCCCCGCGTTTCTGTCGACGCGATACTCCTGCGGGATCGCGTGGAGCAGCTCGCGATCGGTCGGGATCGCCTGCGTGCGCGCCACCTCGTTCGCCCGGTCGATGTCGGAGCGCGTCACCTCGTCGCCGTTCACCGCCACCACGCCCGAGCTGCTCATCGCCTCCACGTGCTCGCCGGCGATTCCCGCGTACACGCCATCCACCTGCACCCCGGCCATCCGCTCGGCCTCGCGCATGGCCTTCTGAATCGACTGCGTGGTCTCCTTGATGTCGGACACGACCCCGCGCCGCATTCCCCCGGTGCGCGCGTTTCCGACGCCCAGGATCTTGAGCGACGGCGAGTTGGGTGCGTCACCCACCGCCTCGGCGATGATCGCCGTGGTGCGGGAGGAGCCTATGTCGAGCCCGGCGACCAATCGTTCGGGATTCATTGCGTCCTGGCGATGACCTGATCACGAAAGCGCAGATCGAGCTCGGTCACGCGTGCCTTGCGGCGTGCGAGGTCCGCCTCGACGGGGAGAATGTCGGCCAGCCGCTGCGCGCTGATGCTCGCGAGCGCCCGAACCTGTGCGGATGGTAGCGTCAGTGCGATATCGGCTCCTCCCGTTCTTCGAATGTCGCTGATCTCACCGAAGAGCGCAGGACTCACGCTTCGGACGTTCGCGAGCAAATGCAGAAGCGCGGTGTCCGCCCTGGCGAGCACCGGCAGATCGATCGCGATTCGACTCGGATCGATGGGGAGAAAGCGACCATCCTTGTCGACCGGCCGCAAGCCTTGCGAGGTGGTGACGTAGGCGATCGGCGGATTTTCGGTGACGCGAACCACGAGCGTGGCGGGGAGCTCCCGGTCCACGGTAGCGGATTTTATCTGCGGATTCATCTCGACGCGGTGCTCCAGCTCACTCAGATCGCTCCACACGCTCGTGGTGGTGTCGAGACGTAGACGCTTGAGCACGTCCACTGGTCGCACATAGCGATAGCCGGACACCTCGACGTCGCGCACGCGAAAGAACGTGAGGTGCGACAGCAGCGGCGGTCCCCACCATGGCGCCGCGAGCGCGGCGAGTACGGCAGTCGCGATGCCGGCAGCTCGCCAGCGGATCGCCGCGATGAAGTCGAGCAGCGGCGTCACGGCGCGGCCGAGAGCAGAGCGAGCAGCTCCGGGCCCGTGCGCGTGATGTCTCCCGCGCCGAGCGTGAGCACGACGTCTCCGGGCTCGGTGCCGGCCGCGAGTGCGGCCGCGAGGCCCGTGCGCTCGCCGCGCCAGGTCACGGCGCGCCCGGCGTCGCGCGCGGCGCCATCGATGAGCGCGGCCGTGACGCCGCTGATCGGCTGCTCGCGCGCGCCGTAGATCTCGGTGAGATAGATGGTGTCCGCCGTGGCGAGCGCGCCGCCGAACTCTCCCGCGAAGTCACGCGTGCGCGAGAACAGATGCGGCTGGAACGCCGCGATGATCCGCCGTCCCGGAAAGGCCGCGCGCGCCGCAGCGAGCGTCGCGCGGATCTCGGTGGGATGATGCGCGTAGTCGTCCACCACCGCGACGCCCCGCGCTTCGCCGAGCCGCTGGAAACGCCGGTCGACGCCGCCGAACGCCGCCAACCCGGGCGCCAGGGCGCCGAGCGGAACGCCGAGCGCGCGTCCGCTGCCAAGCGCGGCGAGTGCGTTCAGCACGTTGTGCGTGCCGGGCACGCGCAGACGAATCTCGCTCTCCTCACTTCCATCGTACACGGCGGTGAACACGCTGCCGCCATCCACGCTCCGCAGGTCACGGCCGACGAGTCGAGCGTCCGGAGACCGGATCCCGTAGCGCACGATCTCCGCAGTCGCCTCGAGCCTGATCGAGGCGGCGCCAGCGTCGTCCGCGCACACCACGACCGCTCGCGCGCGCGAAGCGAACTGCGCGAAGGCGCCGCGGATGTCGTCGAGGTCGCGATAGATGTCCAGATGATCGGCCTCGACGTTCGTGATCGTCGCCACCGTCGGAGACAGCGCCAGGAACGAGCGGTCGTATTCATCGGCCTCGACGACGAAGAGATCGTCCCCGCCCCGGCTCAGATTTCCACCCCACGCAGCGACGCGTCCGCCGACGATGCCCGTGGGATTCTTGCCGGCGGCGGCGAGTGCCTCCGTCGTCATCACCGTCGTCGTCGTCTTGCCGTGCGTGCCGGCGATGCAGATCGACTGGCCGCCCTCCACCGCACCGGCGAGCGCTTCGGCCCGCCGGATGACCGGGATGCCGAGCTCGCGCGCCCTGGCGAGCTCGGCGTGATCGCGCGGCATCGCCGAGGTGGCGACCACGGCCTGCGCACCGGTGACATGACGTGGATCGTGGTGCCCGTCGGTCGCGATCTCCAGCAGCTCGAGCGCGCTGTTCCTGCCGGGGCTGGCATCGCAGCCGGTGACAGTGATCCCTCGCCGCGCGAGAAGCTCGGCGAGCGCGCTCATCCCTGCGCCGGCGATGCCGACGAAGTGGACGGGACGGGGATCGTGGACATCGAAAAGTGTCATGCGGCGCCTCCAATATAGCGCGCCCGGGAGCGGCGGCTCAAGCGCCAAGCGACTTGAGCTGTCCTGTCGTAAGTATCCAACTGGCAATACGCTCCGCCGCGTCGGGGCGAGCCCTAGCGCTGGCGGACTCGGCCATGGACGCGAGCTTTCCGGGTGCGTTGAGGAGCGCGTGGAGCGAGGCGCCGAGCGTCGCGGCGGAGAGGGTGGACTGCTCGAGCGAAACGGCGGCACCGGCAGCTTCGAGCGCGCGCGCGTTCGCCCGCTGGTGATCCGCAGCGGCAGTGGGCAGCGGCACGAGCACCGACGGGATCCCCCACGCGCAGAGCTCGGCCACCGTCAGCGCGCCGGCGCGCGTGAGGGCAAGGTCGGCTGCCGCGTACGCATCCTGGATCGGCGAGAGATACGGACGCACGCGCACCATTTCCGACTCGAGCCGCGCGTATCGCTCGTAGCTGCCCTGCCCGGTTCCCCAGATCATCCGCACACCGGCCGGCAGCTCTGCCTCGAGCAGCGACGCGATCGCATCGTTGAGCGGCCGCGCGCCCTGACTGCCGCCGAACGCGAGCACCACGGCGCCGCCGGTCGACGGGAATCCCCACGCCTCGCGGGCCGCGGCGCGCGAAGGTCGCGGCGCGGGCGGCGGCTCGATCGGATTGCCGCTGTCGAAGAGCTCAGTGTGCGCACCGGGATGCAGCTTCGTCTTCGCCTCCGGATACCCGAGGTAGACGGCGCGCGCGTAACGCGCGAAGAAGCGGGTCGTGATCCCCGGAATGGAATTCTGCTCCTGCAGCTGTATCGGGATGCGATGCGAGAGCGCAAAGGCGAGCGCCGCTCCCGAGGCGTAGCCTCCGGTGCCGACCACGGTCGCCGACGGATGCGCGCGATGCTCCCGCGCGAGCGCGCGCCACGCGCTCCCCAGGCCGCGCACCGTGCGCCAGCTCCGCCATGGCTTCTGGCGGTAGATGGGATGGAGGTCGAGCAGGAGATGCTCGAACTCCGTTTTGGGGAGCACGTCGCGCTCGATCCCGCGAAGCGCGCCGACGAAGAACGGCTGTATCTCGGGCGCCTGCTTCACGAGCGCCCGCGCGATCGCGAGCCCCGGATACAGATGTCCGCCCGTGCCGCCACCGGCGAACATCACCCGCACCGTCATGCGGGAGCGCGTTCCAGCGGATTCGTCGCGTGCGAGCCCACCATGCGCTCCCGCGTGCTCGCGATGTTCACGAGGATCCCCGTCATCAGGATGGACATGACGAGGTTGGTGCGGCCAAAGCTCACGAACGGCAGCGTCAGCCCCGTGGTGGGAAGAAGGCCGATCACGACCCCGAGGTGGAGGAAGGCGGTGCTCACGGTCATGAAGGTGATGCCGATCGCGAGGAGCTGCTGGAAGGTGGTGCGCGCCTGCTTCGCGATGCGGAAGCCGATCCACCCGTAGGCCACGAAGGCCAGCGTGATGAAGAGAATGCCGAGGAAGCCCCACTCCTCTCCGATGTTCGCCCCGATGAAATCGTTGTAGGGAAAGGGCACGAAGCCGAGCTGCTGCCGTCCCATGCCGAAGCCGACGCCGAACAGCCCGCCGGAGCCGACCGCGATGAGCGACTGCTTGAGCTGATAGCCCGCTTCGATCGGCGCATTTCCGGGATTGAGAAAGCTCGTCATCCTGAGCAGCGCGTATTGCACGCGCTCCACCTCGCGCCAGAGCAGCGGGATCGCGACGATGCCAAGGAAGACGACGTGCCCGATGCGGACTCCTCCAGCGAAGAGCATGATCCCCATGATCAGCGTGAACGTCATCGCCATCGACAGATCGGGCTCGAGGATGACGAGGATGTTGAGCACGGCCAGCACCACGATGAACGGCAGCAATCCCTTCGTGAGGCGCCGCAGCTTCTCCCCTTTCTTCACGATGAGCATCGCCGTCCACACGATGACGGCGAGCTTCGCGAACTCGGAGGACTGGAAGAGGAATCCGATGAACACCCAGCGCCGCGATCCATGAATCGACGGCGCGATCTTGTGCGACACCGGGAGTACGGGGACGATCAGGAGCAGCGTCGCGATCGCGAGCAATGGCCACGCCCACCCTCGCCATCGCTCCGCGTCCACCTTCGCGGCGATCGCGAAGAGCACGGCGCCGATCGCGACTCCGGAGAGCTGCAGCAGCAGGTAGTGCATGCTGTCGTGATTCTCGCGCACGGAGAGCAGCGCGCTCGCGCTGTACAGCACCGCGAGGCCGAAGGCGAGGATGGCGCCGGTGACGATGATCAGCGCGCGCGCCTCGAGCGTCATTCGCCACCGCTCGCGAACGGCGGGCGGCGACGATGTCATGCGGCGCCGGCGAGCCGGCGAAAGGCCGCGCCGCGCTCCTCGTAGTTGCGAAACATGTCGTAGCTGGAGCACGCCGGAGAGAGGAGCACGACATCGCCGGGCTTCGCGAGCGCGCGGGCGCGCGCGATGACCTCCGCGAAATCCCTCTCCAGCCGCTCCACGGGTACGATGCCCGCGAGATCCCGCTCGATGATCGGCGCCGACTCTCCGTACGCGAGGACCACGCGCACGATGCGCTCGAGCCCGCGCGCGAGCGCCGAGTAGGGCTCTCCCTTGTGGCGCCCGCCGAGCAGGAGCACAGTCGGGCGCGTCATGCCGTCGATCGCGACCTGGGTGGAGCTGATGTTGGTCGCCTTCGAGTCGTTGATCCAGAGCACGCCGCCGCGCTCGCCCACCATCTCGAGGCGGTGCGGCGGCGCGCGAAAGGAGCGCAGCCCATCCGCGATTCGCGAGAGCGCATTCGGCGAGCCGTGCGCCGCATCGGCCGAGATCACCGCGAGCGAAGCGGTCATCGCGTTCATCACGTTGTGATCGCCGAGCAGCGGCAGCTCCTCCCTCGCAAGAATCCTCGAGCCATTCCACCGGATCTCGCCGCGGCCACCCTCGTCGACGAAGCGCATCTCGGCGCTCTCGCTCACGATGCCGAAGCCGCGATGGGCGCCTGCGACGCCCGCGGCCATGGCCATCACTCGCGGATCGTCCGCGTTGAGCACCCACGTGGATGCCTCGCTCGCGTTGCGGAAGAGGAGCGCCTTGTCGGCGTAGTACTCATCGGTGGTCGCGTACCGGTCGAGGTGATCCGGAGCGAGATTCGTCAGCACGCCGACCGTCGGATTCACGCTCGGCGTGTCGTGCAGCTGGAAGCTCGAGAGCTCGAGCGCGATCCAGTCCGGCCGGTCCTCGCGCAACGCGATCTCCGTGAGCGGCGTGCCGATGTTTCCGGCATCGGCCACGCGCTTGCCGAGCGTGCGGAGGAGATGACCGACCAGCGCGGTGGTGGTCGTCTTGCCGTTGGTGCCGGTGATCGCGATGTAGCGCATGCCCTCGAGCACACGCAGCGCGACCTCGATCTCGCTGACGATCGGCACCTTCGCCGCCTGCGCTGCGGCGAGCGGCGGCGCCTTCGGCGGCACGCCGGGGCTGGCGACCACCACCGCCGCTCGCGCGACGCGATCGAGATCGTGCGCGCCGGCCGCCGCATCGATGCCGGCATCGCGCAGCCGCTGCGCGCCGGCGGCCGCCGCGGCATCGCTGCCGCCGTCGGATGCGTACACGCGCACGCCCTCGCGCGCGAGCAGCAGCGCGGCATTCACGCCGCTTCGCCCGAGACCGATCACCGCGGCCTCGCCCGACTTCCACTCCGCCGGGATCATCGCAGCTTGAGTGTGCTGAGGGCCACGAGCGCGGAGAGGATCCCGAGAATCCAGAAGCGAACCACCACCTGCGACTCCTGCCACCCCTTGAGCTCGAAGTGATGGTGCAGCGGCGCCCGCAGGAATATCCGGTGCGCCTTGGCGTAGTCCACGCCATGCCGCGCGCGCCGGTACTTGAACACCGAGCGCTGCACGATCACCGACACCGTCTCGGCCGCGAACACCGCGCCGATGAGCAGCAGCAGAAACTCCGACTTGAGCAGAATGGCGACGGCGCCGAGCGCTCCGCCGAGGGCGAGCGAGCCCGTGTCGCCCATGAACACTTCCGCCGGGTGCGTGTTGTACCAGAGAAAGCCGATCAGGGCGCCAAGCAGCGACATGCAGAACACCGTGAGCTCGCCGGAGCCCCGAAGATAATAGATCTGCAGATACTGGCTCGCGTCGAAGCGGCCGATGAGGTAGGCGAAGATCGCGAAAGTCGCGAACGCGATGGCCGCGAGACCGGTCGCGAGCCCATCGAGCCCGTCGGTGAGATTCACGGCGTTGCTGGTGCCGGTGAGCACGAACGCGATCCACGGCACGTACAGCCACGCGAACACCGGCACGACGAGCACGTACTTGTAGAACGGAAGCGTGGTGGACGCGCCGGGAAGATTCGAGAGCGGCGAGAGCCAGAGGAACACTCCCATCGCCACACCAAGGGTAATCTGCCCCACGAGCTTGTAGCGCTCGACCAGGCCTTCGTTCTTCTTCCCCTCGCGCTGCTGCTTCAGCTTGAGATAGTCATCGATGAAGCCGATGCAGCCCATCCACGCGGTGGCGATCACCGCGACCCAGACGTAGCGATTGTTCAGCCGCGTCCACAGCAGCGTGGGCACGAGGCCGGCGATCAGGAAGATCACACCGCCCATCGTCGGCGTGCTGGACTTTTCCTGATGGCTGTCCGGCGTGCCGGCGCGAATCACCTGGCGCACCTTCATCGTGCGCAGCCGGCGAATCACGAAAGGCCCGACGACGAACGCCATCAGCAGCCCCGTCACGGCCGCGCCGGCCGATCGGAAGGTGATGTAGTTGAAGACGTTGAAGATGATGCAGAAACGGCAGCTGCCGACGAGAGGCGTGAAGATATGGTAGAGCACTAACGATTTGCCCACTCGGTGAGAGGTGGAACGAGACGCTCGAGCTTCACGCCGCGCGAGGCCTTGAGAAGAATGACGGCATCCCGCGCGAGGCGCGGCGCGAGCGCCGTCCAGAGCTCCTCGACATCGCCGGCGACGATCACGCGCGGGTCGCCGTCGCCGACGGCGCGCAGCGCCTCGCCAATCTCGCCCATTCCGGCCACAATCTCTACCGGCGACGCGAGCGCCGCCCGCGCCACCTCCTGGTGGAGTCGAGGGGCGTGCACGCCGAGCTCGCGCATGGAGCCGAGCACCGCCACGCGCTGTCGCCCCGCTCCGCTTCCCGCGAGCACATCGATCGCCGCGCGCATCGATGCGGGGCTCGCGTTGTATGCATCGTTGATGAGCGTGGCGCCGCCGGTCCCGAGCGGCGCCATCTCCATTCGCATCGAGGGAAAGGTCGCGCGCGCCATGCCACGCGCGGCATCCTCCATCGAGATGCCCAGCTCGCGGGCCGCCGCGAGCGCGAGCATCGCGTTGCGCAGGTTGTGCGCGCCGCGCGTGGGCGGCCGCACGGTCACTCCGTCGATCTCGATCTCGCCCATGCCGTCCGCGCCGGAGCTCCACCGCGTCGCGCGCACGTCGCCCGCGTCGAGCCCCGCTGTGATGATGAGCGCCGATCGCCCCTTCGCGGCCGCAGCGATCTCCGGCTGCGAGGCGGGTACGAATGCGATCGCCGCACCAACGAAGATTTCCGACTCTTCGCGCATCACACCGTCGAGACTACCGAGCCCTTCGAGATGCTCCTCGGAGATCGAGGTCACGACCACGAAATCCGGCTCGACGATTCCGCGCAGCCTTGCCATTTCGCCCGGCACGTTCACTCCCATCTCGATCACGGCGACTTCCGCTTCATCCGGAAGCGAGAGCAGCGTGAGAGGCACTCCGATGAGGTTGTTCAGATTCCCGGTCGTGGCGTGCACTTCGTAACGAGAGCTGGCCGCGGCACGAATGAGCTCCTTGGTGGTGGTCTTGCCGTTTGATCCGCCCACGCCGATCACTGTACCAATCCACGCATGCCGGCGAAAATGCGCGAGGGCGCCGAGTGCCACCAAGGTGTCCGGTACCGCGAATACCGGAACGCCGAGTCCCGCCGTCAGCTCCGGGCGTGACACTACGAGCGCCGTTGCGCCCCGCTCCACCGCCTCGGCCAGAAAGTCGTGCGCGTCGAACCGATCGCCAATCAGCGCGACGAAGCAGTCGCCCGGCGTGATGCTTCGCGTGTCGGTCGCGATGCGCCTGATCGGGCGATCATCGCGAGGAATCGCGCCGCTGCAATCGAGCGCCTCAGCAATGCGCGCGATCGTCCAGAAGGGTGCGCGATCCATCACGCGGTCAGCTCGGCCACGACCGCCTTCTCGTCGAACGGATGCGCCGTGGTGCCGCGAACCTGGTACGTCTCGTGGCCCTTCCCCGCGAGCAACACCACGTCCTCCGGGCTCGCCATCTCGAGGGCGCGGGCGATCGCGTCGCGACGGTCCTCGATGAGCTCGTGATTCGTTTCGCGCATGCCGCGCTCGATGTCCGCGAGGATCGACGCCGGATCCTCCGTGCGCGGGTTGTCGCTCGTCACGATGGCGAAGTCCGCCCCCTGCTCGGCGATCGCGCCCATGAGCGGCCGCTTCCCGCGATCGCGATCGCCGCCCGCGCCGAAGATCACGATCAGCTTCTTGCGCGCGAACGGGCGCACGGCTGCGATCGAGCGCTCGAGCGCGTCGGGGGTGTGCGCGTAGTCGCGGAGCACGGTCGGTCGCTCGTGAATCACCTCGAGCCGGCCCGGAACCTGCGGCACCGTGCGCAGGCGCGCCGCGATCGACGACAGGGACATCCCGAGATGCCACGCCGCGGCGGCCGCGCCGAGCGCGTTGCTCACGTTGAAGTCACCGATCAACGGCAGCTGCAGCGCGTGTCGCTGATTGTCGGCGACGAGCAGCCACTCGCTCCCCCGCGGATGGTAGAGCACGGACTCCGCGCGCACCATCGCGTCGGAGTGCTGGCCGAAGGTGATCACCGTATGTGCCTGCGGTAGTCGCTGCCAGGTCTCATCATCCAGATTCACGACGGCGGCGCCGCGAGGCCCGAGGAGAGAGATCAGGCGCGACTTCGCGGCGAGATACGCCTCCATCGTTTCGTGATAGTCGAGATGATCGCGGGTGAGATTCGTGAACACTCCTGCCTCGAAGGAGAGCGTCTCGGCGCGGCGCTGGTCGAGGCTGTGCGAGGAGAGCTCCATCGCCACAGTTCGCACGCCGCGGTCCACCAGGGCGCGCAGTGCGCGCTGCAGCTCGATTGGTCCGGGCGTGGTGAGCGAGGCGCCGCCGCCCACGGGAACGCCGTCGCTGCCGAGCAGAACGCCGAGGGTGCCGATCGAGGCGCTGCGCGCGTCGGGCTTGTCGAGCAGGTGGCGGAGAATGCCCACCGTCGTCGTTTTCCCGTTCGTTCCCGTGACCGCCGCGAGTCGCAGCTGCTTCGCGGGATCGTCGAACGCGGCGGCGGCAGCGACGGCCGCGGCACGGCGTCCCTCGCGAACCACGATCGCGGGAAGCGAGGTGCGCTCCGGGTTCTCGACGATCGCGGCCACCGCGCCCGCGGCGCCCGCCTGCGGCAGGAAGTCGTGTCCGTCGCGCTCGGAGCCGCGCACCGCGACGAAGAGTCCGTTCGGCACGATCTGCCTGCTGTCGTCCGTGATGTCAGCCACGTGATCGCGCAACGTGCCCGAGAGATCCACGAACAAGCCGGCGTGCTTCAGTGCGGCGACGATCCGCTCGACCGGAATGGCCGTCATGGGGCGGCGCTCACTCGCACGAGCGCGCCGGGAGCGGCAAGCGTCCCCGCATCGGGCGACAGCGCTTTCGCCATCCCGAACCCATCGAGCTGCACGCGAAAGCCGGCGCGATGCAGGGAGAACGCCGCCTCGCGCGCCGTCATCCCCCGCACATCCGGAATCGCGCGCGGCGCCACAGCCGGTGCCGGCGCTTTCCGTGCGCTTCCGACCGCGAGTACCACGGCCGGCAGCGTGTCGTCGTCCGCGAGGGTCTGCGCAGGCGGCGCGCTGTCCGCGAGCGGCCGAAGCGAGTCGGCGGGATCGCGCATCGCGAGCTTGCTCCGGTCGAGCGAGGCGTTGCTGGCGGCGAGCGCCGCCTGCAATACGATCTTCGAGACGGGCGCCGCGGTGGATCCGCCGAAAATATCGCCCTTCGGATTGTTGAGCTTCACGAGCATCACGTATTGCGGCGCCTGAAGGGGAAAGAGCTCCACGAACGAGGCCGTGTACTTGCCCGCGCCATACCCGTGTTTGCCGACCGTGCGGCGCGACGTGCCACTCTTTCCTCCCACATTGAAGTTGAGCATCGCGGCTTCCCGGCTCGTGCCGCCCGTCACGACGCCTTCCAGCATCTGACGAACTTCTGCCGCGACGTTTTCATCCATCACCCGGCGAATCACGCGCGGCTCATGATGATAGCGCACCGTGCCGTCCGGCGCGCGGATCTCCCGGATGAGCGCCGGCTCGAGCAGCAGCCCCCCGTTCGCGACCGGCACGTACGCCGCGGCCAGCTGCAGCGGCGTGACCGCGATCTCGTAGCCCATCGCGAGCGATGCGGGCGACAGCTTCGACCACTCCTTGGGCAGTCGCAGCGTTCCCGCCGCCTCCGCCGGAAACGGCAGCCCGGTGGGCATTCCGAAGCCGAAGTCGCGCAGGGCATCGTACTTCTCGCGGGGAGAGAAGCGCGAGGTGAACTTGACGATGCCGATGTTGCTCGAGTAACGGATCACGTCCGCCAGCGACATCTCGGGCTTCTTGTGCTCGTCCGTGATCGTTCGGCCATCGAGCACGAAGGTGCCGTTCTCGGTGTTCATGACCTCGTCCGGCTTCGCGCGCTGCAGCTGCAGCAGGCGCGAGGCGAGCAGCGGCTTGAGCGTCGAACCCGGCTCGAACGGCTCGCTCACGGCGGGGCTGCCTGCGGAGCGCGGGTCGCTGCGCAGGCTGGCCATCGCGCGGATCTCACCGTCGTGCGGATCGATGATGACGATGTCTCCGCCGTCCGCTTTCGTGCCCGCCAGCGCATCCTCGAGCGCGCGCTCGGAGATCTCCTGGAGCGACTGGTTGATCGTGAGCACCACGTCGTCGCCGGGCTCGGGCTCGCTGTCGTCGGGCGCATCGATGCGCGCGCCGCGCGAGTCGCGCGCGAGCCGCGTGACGCGCTGCTCGCCGCGCAGCAGCGAATCGAGCGTGAGCTCGAGCCCATCGACGGCAACGCCGCGCGCGTCCACCATTCCCACGAGGCGACGCATCGCCTCGCGCTGCGTGTAGACGCGCTCCACCCCCGGATCGGAATAGATGCCGCGCATGTGCGTCACCGCGGCCGCATCGCCGGGAGAGTACGATCCGGGGATCTCCACCCACGCGCGACGCGCATCGGTGGCGCGTGCCACCCACTCGCGAGGCACGCCGAGCTTCGCGAGCGCGCGCGCGGTTGCCGCGCGATCCTTGAGCTCCTTGGGCGCAACGCGCAGGCGCACCGTCGGCCGGCTCTGGGCGAGCGGAACACCGCTCACGTCGAAAATGTTGCCGCGCGGAGCCGGAATATCGGCTGCGGCGAACTGCTGGCGCTGCGCGCGATGCCGCCACAGATCCGCCTGGAAGAGCTGCACCTGCGCCGCGCGCACGATCACCGCGAGCGCGAAGATCGCCAGCGACCCGTGCACGAGCTGGAGGCGAGTGGGGCGACGCACCGGGAGTGTCGCCACTCAGGGAGTGACCACGGCGGCGCGCTGCGGCCGCGTGAGGATCACGAGCTGCGTATCGTTCGGCACGTGCATGTCGAGCCGCTTCTCGACCACCGCGGCGAGCGAGCTGCGACTCACGAGGTCGCGAATCTCGCTGCGCAGCTGCGCGCGCTGCGACTGGAGCTGCAGCCGCTGCTGCTCGAGTGCGAGCAACGCCTTCGCCTGCGCGTGCCCCTGGGCGCGGCGCCAGATCACGGCTGCGCCGACGAGCACGAACCCGAGCAGTGCCAGAGCCACCCAGGCGCGACCGCGCGCCCGGGCGGCTACGCGGCGCGCCGCCACGCGCGGAGCCGCGCGCTGCGGGACCGCGGGTTCGTCGCGAGCTCGCGCTCGCCCGCGGTGATCGCCTTGCGATGCACGCTCTCTCCCAGCGCGACGGCGCCGCACACGCACACCGGCTGGCGCGGCGGACACGTGCACGGATTGCTCCAGTCGCGAAAAGCGTGCTTCACCACACGATCCTCGCCCGAGTGGTACGCGATCACCACCATCGTGCCGCCCGGCGTCAGACGATCGCGCAGCGCGGGAAGTGCGCGCTCGAGCGATCCCAGCTCATCGTTCACCTCGATGCGAATCGCCTGGAAGATGCGCGCGAAATCGGCGGGCCCGCTGCGCGGACCGAGGGCGCCGCGAATGGCGTTCACGAGGTGATCGCTCGTCGCGAACGGCACCGTCGCGCGGCGCTTCACGATCTCGCGCGCGAGGCGCGGCGCCTTGCGCTCGTCGGCATACTCGCGAAAGAGGTGCATGAGCTGCTGGTCGGGCGCCTCGTTGAGCAGCTCCGCAGCGCTCTGATGGGCGTCCTCTCCCATGCGCATGTCGAGCGGTGCGCCTTCCCTGAAGGAGAAGCCGCGCGCCTGATCATCGAGCTGGCGCGAGGACACGCCGAGGTCGAGGAGCACGCCGTCGAAGTGTGCGCCGTGGAGCGCATCGATCGCATCGATCTCGGCGAAGTTGCCGAGGAAGGCGCGGAATTTCCCCGCGCGCTCGTACTCGGCGAGCTTCGCCGTCGCTTCGGCGATCGCCCGCGGGTCGCGATCGACCGCGATCACGGATGCGCCCTGGCCGAGCAGCAGCTGCGAGTGCCCGCCGCCGCCGAGCGTGCCGTCGAGCACCGTATGCGCCCCCGCCAGGAGCGCCGCGACTTCGGCGGCGAGCACGGGGATGTGGTACGCGTCCGGTGCGAGCGAAATCATGGGAGGATTTTACCATCCGGGGCGGGCTTTCGCTCCCCGCGTCAGCCCCGAAAAAACGAAGGGCCCGCCAGCGGCGAGCCCTTCGTGTCGAGCGTCACACGAACCGCTCTATTTGCAGAACTTCTTCACCTGTCCCTCGACCGCTGGCCGGTACTGCTCGAGTGCCGAGAGCAGCTGCTGCGCGGTCTTCGGATCGATCGAGCCACCGGCAGCGATGTTGATCTGCGCGGTGAGGAACGATGCCTGCGCCTCCTTCGCGAGATCGCACGACTTCTCGTGCTGGTTCTCACGAATCGCCAGATCGCCGGCTTTGAACGCGGAGACGCCGAGCACGAACTTCGTGGCCGGGACCGGCGCGATGCTGTCGGCCGCGGAGAGCACGGCGACTGCGTGCTGGAACGCCGCCCGCGTGGCGGTCGTGTCTTCGCGAGTCTTCGGAGTGAGCGCGCTCGCATCCTTGTACGCCTTGTTTCCGATGACGAGCAGGAACTGTCCCACCGTCGCCTTGTCCTCACCGGACGCCACGGCCTGCTTCAGCGTGGCGATGGCGCTGTCGGGCTGATTGAGATCGATCTGCGCCTGCGCGATGCGCAGGTAGCCGTGCTCGGTCTTGGGATCGAGCTTCACGGCGGTCTGCGCCGCCGCGAGCGACTGCGGCAGCTGGCCGGCCATGCGCAGCGTCTGCGCGTAGAGCGACCAGAGACCGGCGTTGTTCTTGAACTTCGCGACACCCTGGGCGGCCGTCGCGGCGGCCTTCTGCGGATCGTTCGACGACGCGTAGCATGCCGCCTGTCGCTCGAAGAAGGTCGTATCCGCGGTAGCGGTGTCGATCTTGATCATCTGTTCGCCCGTGGCCGTCGCTCCCGGGCAGTCCTTCGTGGCGAGCAGAATCAGCCACTTGAGGTGCACGAGGTCGGGGTCGCCCGGATTGGAGTCGACCGCGGCAACGATGATCGGCTTCGCAGCGGCTGCC
>Ga0068853_100001506_pt1 | contig 16932 bp, 12 predicted proteins | sample KBSCornC32_FD_65655 | JGI IMG/M metagenome (GOLD analysis project Ga0068853, IMG submission 65655) | Corn rhizosphere microbial communities from Kellogg Biological Station, Michigan, USA - KBS Corn C3-2 | ecosystem: Host-associated > Plants > Roots > Rhizosphere > Soil ...
GACGTGGGCCCAACTCGCGCCGTACCCGCGGCCGGTCTTGCCCCGTCTTTGCAATTCCTGTTAGACTCCGCCGCCCTGAATTTTCACGGTTCAGCGGCCCCGGATTTCAGATCACGGGAGAAGAGCGACAGGGCCCACACCGACAGGGAGGTTCGCGTGTTGTTTACCAGGACCATCAGGCGCAAATTGCTGCTGGGCGCCGGTCTGATTCTGGTCATGCTCTGGATCCTCTCGGCCAGCGGCATCTCGGGGCTCAATTCGTACCGCCAGGTCGTTCGCGAGCTCGATTTCGACATCACCGAGGCTCCTCAGCCGATGGAGCTCGTGCTCACGGCCGCCGAGCTCAGCGATCCCCTCTACTGGCAGGTCAAGAGCGAGTCTGACCGGGCCTTTCAACAAAAGCAGATCGGTGAATTGATTGCCAAGGCGAAGGCCCAATTGAACGAATTCCGCCGGCGACGCGATAAGCTGCCGCATTCTCCGGTCTGGGACGCGGAGCAGATGGCGAACGGCGGTTTCATTCTGGCGTACGACGAGGGGCTGAGAGAACTCCGCCAGCTCAACGAAAGCCTGGCCGATCGCGAGATTCGTGCGGAGATTCTTCAGAAGATGCAACGGGAATCCATTCGCGTCCTCTCTGCCGCACGCCAGATTCCTGATCCGTTCGCGGGCGTGGCCGATCGTCTGACCGAGGCGCGGCGTGTCTATGACTCGGCGCTGGTGGCCATGTGGGTCGCCTCGGCCATCGTGCTGTTTCTATTTGTGGGGCTGCTCAGGCAGGGATATGTCTGGATCTTCGACCCGATCCGCAAATTGCACCAGGGGGCCCGGCGCGTCGCGCAGGGCGATTTTAATTATCGGGTCGAATTGAAGACCCGCGACGAGATGGCCGAACTGGCCGACGCCTTCAATAAAATGACCTGCCGGTTTCAGGAGATTGCCGGCGACCTCGACCGGCAGGTCCAGGAGCGCAGCCGGCAGCTCGTGCGGTCGGAGCGGCTGGCCGGGGTGGGCTTCCTGGCGGCGGGAGTCGCCCACGAGATCAACAACCCGCTCTCGGCGATCGCGATGGCGGGCGAATCGCTCGAAGGCCGCATTCTGGCGCACCTGGACGTCTTCGATAAGGAGGACGCCCCGGTGGTTTTGCAGTATCTGCGCATGATTCAGGAAGAATCGTTCCGCTGCAAGGAGATTACCGGACGGCTGCTCGATTTCTCGCGCGGGCGCGACGCGGTCCGCGAATCGACCGACCTGTCGCAGACCGTCTCAGAAGTTGTGTCGATGGTCCAGTTCCTGTCGAAATATCGCGAGAAGAAGATCGAGTTTTCGAGCCCCGGCCCATGCTATGCCGAGGTCAACGGCGCCGAGATCAAGCAGGTGATTCTGAACCTCGTTGCCAACGGACTCGATGCCGTCGACCGCGGGGGGACGCTGCGGATTACGCTCCAGCAGCAGACGGATCAACTGGTCTGCGAATTCACCGACGACGGCTGCGGCATGACGACCGACGTGATCGAGAACCTGTTCGAGCCGTTTTTCACCAGCAAGCAATCGGGCCAGGGAACGGGCCTGGGGCTGTCGATCAGTCACCGAATCATCAGCCAGCACGGCGGAACGATCTTTGCCACCAGCCCCGGGCCTGGCCAGGGGAGCACGTTCTCGGTCCGGTTACCCCGGCAGGCGCAAAGCGATCGCGCCGCGGCGTGAGGCGCGAAGAGGCAAGCACGACGCGAGCCGGTTACATGATGGCGACTTAAAACGATGTGCGCAGCCTGCATCGGGCTTGCCTCTTCGCGCCTTCGCCAGCCTTCAAAAATTGTGGATATTTCGCGATTTTCACGGTAATTTCGCTGTTCACCAAAATCGACGCTCCTGCTAACATCCCCCCCTTCGAACGTGAACGCGGGTCAGGAGATGCGGCTTCCGGCCGCTGCTTTGCAAGGTGGTTTCAGCCACCTTCATAAGGAACATTTTGGAGACAGGACGTCTCCGGGCACCGATACGGGGCGGCTGACAAGGAGGTTGTGGTTGAGCCAATCTGCACTCAATAGGTTGCGAGTCCTGTTCGTCGATGACGAAGCGGCGATTCGCGACGTCATGCGGATCGAGCTTCCGCGGATGGGACACGAAGTCACGATTTGCGAAGATGGCCAGGCCGCGATCGCCGCTACCGAGAAACACTCTTTCGACGTCGCGATCGTCGACCTGCGCATGCCGGGGATTTCGGGCTGGGACGTCGTCGCCCATCTGCGCACCGTGTCGCCGGAAACCGAAGTCATCATCAGCACCGGCCACGGCAATATGGACGACGCCATTCAGGCGCTCCGTCGCGGCGTTTACGATTTCCTCACCAAACCCTGCAAGCTGGCCGTGATTGCCAGCGTTTTGCAGCGCGTGGCCGACAAGCGGGCCCTCAAAAACAAAGCGATCGCACTCGAAAGCCGTCTCAAAGCCGTCGAAGGCAGCCCGGACATCGTGGGCACGACCCCTTCGATGGAACGCGTCAGGAAACTCATCGAACGCATCGCCCCCACCGACTCGAACGTACTGATCCTGGGCGAGACGGGAACCGGCAAGGAGCTGGTCGCGCGGCGGATTCACCAGCTCAGCCGCCGGTCGCAGATGCCGTTCGTGGCGGTCAATTGCGGCGCGCTTCCCGAGAACCTGGTCGAAAGTGAGCTCTTCGGACACCGCAAAGGGGCCTTCACCGGCGCCGATGCGCCGCGCAAAGGGTTGATCGAAGTCGCCAATGGCGGCACGCTGTTCCTCGACGAACTGGGCGAGCTCGACAACGCCATGCAGGTGAAACTCCTGCGGGTCCTCGAATCGGGCGAAGTGCGGCGGGTCGGAGAGAACGACGCCTTCCACGTCGACCTGCGCGTCGTCTGCGCCACGAACCGCCGGTTGCAGACGCTGGTCGAGCAGGGCGCGTTCCGCGAGGACCTGTTCTTTCGGGTCAACACATTCGAAGTGCACCTGCCCCCCTTGCGCGAACGAAGCGAAGACATTCCCGAGCTGGCCCGCACGCTGATCGCCCGACATCTGCGCCGTCCCGAGATTCCTGAAGACATGCTCTCCGACGAGGTGATCGCGGTCCTCAAACAGCACGAGTGGAGCGGCAACGTGCGCGAACTGGCCAATGCCCTCGAGCATGCCGTCATTCTTTCCGACGGCGAGACGATCTCGGTGGCCGACCTGCCCAGCAGCGTGACGCGCAAGCCGCGGGGCTTGCGCCTCCATGGCGACCAGACCGAGCGTCCGAAAACGCTCCGCGAGATCGAGATGGAAGTCATCCTCTCGACGCTCGAAAAGAACTCGGGAGACAAGCCGCGCACGGCCCTGGAGCTGGGCATCGCGCTCAAGACGCTGTACAACAAGCTCAATCAGAACCTGCCCCACGCCGAAGCGGGCTGATTGCCGCGAAAAGCCTTCGGACTCAAGCCACGTTGCGCTGTTTACCGATCTGGTAAAGTATGCCGCCGCGCAAACGCCCCACCGCCGACTCTGCACTCCGTCCCACGAACAGCCAGAATCCGGCCGTGCACCTGTCGGCATTCCTGCGTTACCAGGAGGTCGAAGTGGGCATGGCCCGCAATTCGCTGCTGGCCTACGGCTCGGATCTCGGGCAGTTCTTCGAGTGGTTCGGCAAATGCGGAACGGCGTCGCTCAATGCCATCGATCTCAAGCTGCTCTCCGGCTATCTCGCTCATCTGGCCGAGCGCGGATTGTCGTCCACGACGGTGGCGAGGCATCTGGTTTCAATCAAGATGTTCTTTCGATATCTGCTGCTCGAAGGAGTCATTCGCGAGAGCGTCGTCGATCTCATCAGCTCACCCAAACTGTGGCAGCATTTGCCGCACGTGATGAGTCCCGACATGGTCAATCGGCTCCTGGCGGCGCCGGAAGGGGCCGACCGCTTCATGCTCCGCGACCGGGCGCTGTTGGCGCTGCTCTACGCGACAGGTTGCCGCGCATCGGAAGTCGTCAACCTGAAACTGCGCGACGTGCACCTGGAGGAATCGTATTGCCGTTGCGTCGGCAAAGGAAACAAAGAACGCCTCGTATCGCTCAACCCGATCGCCAATCGGTCCTTGCAGGCCTACCTGACGCACGAGCGGCCCCTGCTGGCGGCCCGCAGTGAGGCCGAAGAACTGCTGATCAGCAAGAGAGGCCGGGCGCTGACGCGGATCATGGTCTGGTCGCTCGTCAAGAAATATGCCCGGCGCGTGGGGGCCAGCGACAAAGTCAGTCCGCACACCTTGAGGCACAGCTTCGCCACCCACATGCTGGCGGGCGGGGCCGAAATTCGTGCGCTGCAGGAACTCTTGGGACACGCCAGCATCGCCACGACGCAGGTTTATACGCACGTCGAGCACACCAGGCTCAAGGCTGTGCATAAGAAGTGCCACCCCAGGGGGTGAAGCGCGAAACCGCAAGCATGTGCCAGGCGAGTTCGCTCAGTGAGACGCAACCGAGAAATGATGCATTGACGCGTCGCTGTTGATTTTTTTCAACACGCGTGAGTCGCGTGAGCCATCAAATTCGCGAAGCAGTTCGCAGAATTTGACTCGCGCCCTTTCATGACCTAGTTATTGAATCTCTGCACTCGCGCTTCGCGCCGAGGCTGGCCCGTTCGGGCCCGATTCACTCAACTGGATGGCGATAAAAATGTCAGCAACAGCTCTGGCGCCGGACCGCAATGCCTGCGTCGTTCCGCACCGTACGGGAGTCACCAGACCCGTCGAAATCCTGCGCATGATCGACCGCGAGATTCTCTGGCGTGAACAGACGGCAAGCTGGCTGCCCGAGTCGACAGTCCTCAATCGGCGCGACAGCCACCGCATTCCCTGCGAAATTACGGCGGTGCTGTCTCCGGTCGATGACCATGAGGCAGCCGTTCGGGTCGATCCGCTGGCCGTGTTGATCGCCGATCTCTCGAAGAGCGGCCTGGGCATCGTTCATCGGCAACCCTTGCCGCACAAACTGGCGCAAATCGAATACGAGCTGGCCTCGGGCGAATTTGCGCGGCTGCTGGTCCGCCTGAAATGGTGCCGCTTCAAGGGCCCGCAGCGCTACGAGAGCGGCGGTCAGATCGTGCGAAGTCTGTAGCAGATGGCCGGGACCCCTGTCCTCTTGGAGGTCGTCTCACTTTTCGAACGTCGGCGGGTAGGGTGGGTCGAGCTTTTGCGAGGCCCACCGGGGTGGCAGTGTCCGTGGGCCTCGTAAAGACTCGACCCACCCTACGTCACCAGTCCAGTCCCAGCATCAGCGCATTGAGGCCGCTGCCAATTCCCAGCAGGGCGACTTTGTCTCCCTTGGCCACGTGCCCGCGTTCGATGCCGATTGCCGCCGTCAAGGGCAGCGCCGCAGCGCCCGTGTTCCCCAGAAATTCGACGGTCGAAAAATCGAGGGCCGGGTCGAGTTTCAGTCGCTCGTAAAGCAATTTCCGGTGCGCGCGGCCAACCTGATGAGTAAACGCCTTCGCGACATTGTCATTGGTCCAGTTCAGCGACTCTTTCGTCTTTTGCCACGTCTTTTCGGCCAGCTCGACGCCGGCGTGCAAGAGGGCCTCGGAGTCGGTCTGCATCCTGGGACGGTCGTCGCCGTGCGTTTGTGCCGCGACGTCCCCGGCGCACAGTTCGTGGCTGGACGTATCGGCCTGAAATGCGCCCCCCAGCAGGCGATGTCCCGTTTTGCTCAAGGCCCGGTCGCACAATACGACCGCAGCCGATCCAGAGCCGATCGTCAATGACGCAAATGCCAGCTTGACGTCCTGCTTGCTCAGATTGGGCGACGCGAGGAGCGAGTCGATTGTGCCTTCGACCAGATCTCGCCCCATTTCGGTGCCGACGACCAGGCCTGCGCGCACATGGCCCAGTTCGATCATGTCGGCCAGCAGGATCATGCCGTTGAGCAACCCCAGGCACGCATTGCTGACATCCAGCACCAGTGCCGAGCCCGGCAGTCCCAGCGCGTGATGCACTCCGCTGGCGGTCGCCGGCTCGAGTCGATCCCGGCATACCGAGCCGTGCACGAGACAGCCGATGTATTTCCGGTCGAGCTGCGCGGCGGCCAGTGTGCGCTCTGCCGTCTGGGCGCTGATCTGGCCAGGCAGGACGCCACGGTCCCAGAAGCGACGTTCACGGATGCCGGTCATCAACTCCAGGCGGCCCGCCGGCAAGTGAAACCGCTCGTACAGCGGCGCCAGTTGAGTTTCGATTTCGGCCGACGTGACGACCTGCGGAGGCAGACTATAACCAAATGCCTCGACGCAGACGTGGTTGTAGCGCATACCGGCGAGTGGCTTAAGCCTCAGCCTGGGCGGGAACGCCGGCACCCGGGTCGAGTTGCCCCATCAATTCGGCGATCGTTCGCAAATCGGTCTCGCGGCGTTCGTCGCGCGGCTGCGAAGGCTCTCGAAATTCGAACCGGCGGGAACTGCGGATATAGCGCAATCCCTCAAGAACCAGCTCTTTCTGATGTTGCGTCAATTCTACGGTCATATTTTCGTTCATGATTTCAGGCGGCCTCTCCCGGGATAATCGCGGGGAAAATCGCAATCCCTGATGAACCGTTCGCCATCATGACGAATCCGGCAGGCTCCATGTTACGCAGGCGGTGGCGAGTTCTCAACCAAAGTCCGCAAATTCGGGCAGCGGCGGCTGTAAAAAAATCACCCCCTAGTCATCGTATCTTTCTGCCGGGAAACCTTGGGAAACGGCCGGATCCCCGCAGGGTCGGCAATTTCGCTCTCATCGTGGCAACTGCCAAAGAATCTGAAACGACACAAATGATTCCTGGCAGGCATGTTGTGGCTGTCAATGAAAGACACCCGGTTGCAGTTTTGCAACCGGGTGTCGCAGCAGCACCGCGAGAATCGTGCTAATAGCCGTAACCGTAAGCGCCGTAGGGTGCGGGATACGGGTAGCCCGTGCCAATCCCCACGCCAAAACCGGGCGTCCCGATTCCGACGCCAATGCCGGGGGCTCCGATATACACTCCCGGTGCGACGATCGGGCGGCGGTATCCGTAACCGTAGAAACCAGGCCGGCCGCAACCCCAACCGTGTCCGTAGCCAGCGTGACCGTAACCATAGCCGCGGCCACCGTATCCCGCATTGGCCGTGGCCGCAAATCCCGTGAACGTCAAACCACCAATGAGCGCCGCCAGAATCAAAAGCCGTTTCATGATCCACTCCTTGTTTTGAATTGCCGCGTGAATTGCCTGTGAACGCTGATTGATTTCAAAGTGTATCTGCTGGCAGATTTGCTGTTTTTTGCTGACTGTTCCTTTTATTTGCCCCGTGTCACTCATCTGGCTTTGGAAAAACGCAATACGTGCGCCCAAGCGTGCCACAATTTCGCTGAATGTCCGCAAATTCATGTGCCACGGGCGGTTATGTAATTGCGATAATCTGACGCTGCATTCGTCGCGATTTCGTGTTGTCTCTTTGCCGCGACAAGCGCAGTCGAAATGATGGCATTTCCATCCTTGAGGATCTCGCTAGAATTTAGGAGGCAGGAATTCGGCTTGGGTGCTGGCCGGAAGATATGGCCGGCAGTTGTGATCCAGGATTCTCGCGCATCCGTTAATAAGTCAGTCCCGGCGCCGAACCACCGGATAGAATCGAGGTTCGACCGCGGCAGCATTTTGGTGCTATCCCACAATTGAGAGTGAGGCATTCCGTGTTTTTCCCGATCGATCCGTTGTATATCCTGATGGGCCTGCCGGCCATGTTGCTCATGGCATGGGCCCAGTACCGCGTGAAGCATACCTATGCCCAGGCGATGCAAATGCCCGCACCGTTGAGTGGGGCTGCCGCCGCGCGCCACATTCTCGATCAGGCCGGACTGTCGGACGTGCCGATTGAACCGACTCAAGGTGAGCTCTCGGATCATTACGACCCAAGCGACCGCACCGTGCACCTAAGCGCCGAGGTCTACCATTCGCGGACGATCGCAGCCGTGGGGATCGCCGCGCATGAAGTCGGGCACGCCATTCAACATGCGCACGGTTATCTGCCGTTTGCGATGCGCAGCATTGCGGTTCCCGCTGCGAGGTTCGGACCGGGGCTGTTCCTGGTTTTGATTATTCTGGGAATGCTGTTCAGCCAACCGCATTTGATCATGCTGGGTTTAGTAGCCTATGCCGGACTGGTCGTATTTCAAATCATCAACCTGCCCGTCGAGTTTGATGCCAGCAACCGGGCCAAGCGGGTGTTGTCTGACCTCAACATCGTCGACCAGCAGGGAGCGATCGCCGTGCGCGACGTGCTGAACGCCGCCGGCTGGACGTACGTCGCCGCCACGCTCCAGGTCATTCTGACGTTGCTGTACTACGTGATCCGATTGGGCGGAATGACCAGCGATCGGGATTGAGCCGAGTCGTTTAACCCCGAGCCTACGGCGAGGCCGGCCAGAGATGACGATCATTTCGGGTAAACATCCGGTCGCGACGCTGCACTCGGCAGGGTCCAACGTCGCGATCGGAAGCCGTTCATGGAGGAGTTCGAACCATGGCCGGCCTCGCCGCTGGCTCAGGGTTAAACGATCGCGGCCTTCGGCCGCGACCAAAGGTGACTGCTATTTCACCTCGAAAATCGCCTCGACTTCGACGGCGATGTTGCCCGGCAGCGAGCCCATGCCGACGGCGCTGCGGGCCCCTTTTCCCGGCTCGCCGAACACTTCCACCATCAGATCGCTGAACCCGTTGATGACGGCCGGATGGTTCTGAAAATCAGGCGCGGCGTTCACCATGCCCAGCACCTTGACCAGCCGCACGACACGGTCGAGCGACCCCAGATAGTTCCGCAATGTCGCCAGAATCGCGAGCCCCGTCACACGAGCCGCCTCTTTCCCCTCGGCTTCAGTGATCTCGGCGCCGACGCGCCCGGTGATCAGCGTCTTATCAACCTTCAGCGGCCCATGTCCCGAAACGTAGACCAGTTCTTTCACCTGGACACAGGGAACATACGTGGCCACCGGCTTGGGCGGAACAGGCAGAACAAGTTTCAATTCGGCAATGCGTGCTTCGGCGCTCATTGGTGGGCTTCCTGGTGAATCACGGGAGATTAATTTCTAGCGGATTCTATCTACCGGAACATCATTGCCGCAACCTGCCAACTTGCAGCGATGCGCATGGGTTGACGACGATTCTCGGCAGGCGGCGCAGTGTCACTGAACTCGCCAGAGTTCAGACCAAATACGTTGAATACCTTGTGCAGCACAGCCCAGGGTTGTCCGCCAGCGGCGGACTACGCTGGGTTTACGGTCATCTTGACGAAATGAACCCTGTAAAGGTTCGGCAGACGGTCTCTCTCAGATGGGGCGGTCGTTTTATTCGACGCCGTACAGCATGCATTGTCCTGCCCAACTCTTTCAGAGTAGCGGCAATTCATTTTGACATTAACCCAGGGTAGTCCGCTCAACGCGGACAACCCTGGGCTGTGCTGCACAACGCCTTCGGCGTAGAGAGTTGCATTGTTCCCGCCACCATTGGCGATACGGCCGCTTACAAACCCTACGCAGCCGGCGCCGTCGGAATTGCGGCGACAATGTCCTGCACCAGCCGGACCAGCACTTCGTGCGTGATCTGGATTTCGCAGGCAGTGCGATCGGCCTCGTGCGCGGCGCGCGTGTAACGCCGCAGGCTCAATGTGCCCGGCGCCTGGATGAGCATTTCGTAGAAGGTCACGTGGTCGGACTGCTTCGACGGCGGGGTCGAGCGAATCAGAACAGTCTGCGCCGCCGAATCGCTCTCGAGGGGGCCGACGTGCTCAAGGAGGTACGTGACCTTTTTGCACAGTCCGTCGGCCCAGCTCTGCAAGGCTTCGAACGGCGCATTGCTCAATTCGCCGGCGGAGAGGCGCAACTCCCGAAAACCGCAACTGAGAGAATCGACGACGGTGAAATCGACGGCCACCGCCGGCCCACCTTCAACCAACCATTCCATTGTGGTCGGGACTTCGGAATCGAGGCCTCTCAGCCCGGCCAGTGAATGCGTGATTTGTTCGTGGAGCAGCATAATCGCACCCGTATTGCCCAATCGGGCATCCTTTCCCGAGAAATAACTCATTTCAATGCTTCCTTATTTAATCTTTCGGCGCAATTGCGGTGTTGTCTACCCCAATTCCGGTCATTTTTCGTGAACTTCATGATTCGACCCGTCAAATGACAGGATCGACGGCTTGTCTTCGATGACCGTTTCGATGTGCACCGGGCGGCGCCAGAGTTTGTGCAGGTTGGCCAGCGTGTCCTGGGCGTAATCCTGCTTCAGCTCGATCCCCTCGTACTGATGCAAGAGCAACAGCTCGCCCCGGTTCTTGTAGTTTCCATCCCGCACGTAGATGAACGGCCGGCCATGGTTGGTGAGGGCGTTCAGCAGTTGTGTCTTGATCCCTTCGAATTCGCGGGTGGCGATCTCGTAGTAGTTGGTCGACTCGTTGAATTTGTACGCGAAAAAGCCCTGCTTGATGCAGAACTCGGGGGTCAGAAACGTGTCGATGAATGTGACGTCATTGTGCACCCGCCGCACTTCGAAAATCTTCTGCCGTCCCAGCCCCAATTGCTTGTCCCATCTGGCCCGCTCGCGGGCGTCGGTGCAATCGTCATACTCGCGGCCGAATTGACCTCGGTTCCAGCGCTCTTCGATGTCTTTGAGCAGCTCGATCCCCAGCTTGTACGGGTTGAGCCGATTGCGGCTGGTCGCCATCGTGCCGCTGTGGTGGTCGGCGTAGTCGATCAATTCGGAGTCGGTCAGTCCGTGCCGGGTCATGATCTTGCTGTGCCAGTAGCTGGCCCAGCCTTCGTTCATGATTTTCGTCTGCCCCTGAGGCGCAAAATAGTACGCCTCGTCGCGGATGATCGACAGCACGTCGGCCTGCCATTCCTTGAGCGGAGCGTGTTCGAGCAGAAACAAGAGCACGTCGCGCTGCGGCTCGTCGGGGAACGAGCGTTTTTTCTCTTTGTCGCTCTCTTCCTTCTCGCGCGCCTCGATCTCGGCCCTGAGCACATCGGGCGGATTGATGTAGGCATCCATGTAGTCTTTGGAGCGGAACTTCTTGGGCGCGAGGTGCGCTTCGTCCTCGCGTTCGCCATCGGCGGAGAGCGCACTGGCGACGGGATGCTCCACCGGCTCTTTCCGCCGAATGTGTGGCGAATACAGGTCGATTAAATCTTCGATCGACAGGCACGCGTCGATGAATTGTTCCACCGCCTCGTAACCGAACCGGTCGATGTAGCGCGACACGCGGGCCGCGTGGTTGGCCATCTGATCGAGCATCCGACGATTGGTGTGCGAGAACCAGGCGTTGTTCTTGAAAAAATCGCAATGTCCGTAGACGTGGGCGATGACCAGCTTCTGGTCGAGCATGGGGTTGCACGCCAGCAGGTAGGCGTAGCAGGGGTCGGTGTTGATGACCATCTCGTAGATCTTCGACAGGCCGTAGGAATAGCTCTTGGTGAGCTCTTCATACTGGGCACCGAACCGCCAGTGCGGGTAGCGCACGGGAAATCCGCCATACGCGGCGACCATGCTGATTTCATCGTAGTCGAGCACTTCGAAGATCGTCTCGAAGAAGTCGAGGCCGTAGTCGCGCGCGTGCCCTTCCATTTCATCTTGGGCGGCGGCGATTTCTGCCGGCAACGGACGATGGGTGCTGAGGCTGGGCATAAGCGAGATTTACCAGATTTTTCTGTTTAGCCGCGAGGCGTAGCCGAGTGCTGCGCAAAATTGACGCCAACTCTGAGTTGCATTCGGCTGCGCCTCAAGGCTAAACAAAAAACTTACTTACCTTTCCCGAGAAACACTTTGATCGAGTCATAAATCGCGTCCTTGCTGTCGATTTCCGACAGCGTCAGGTTTTCCCACGATTCCTGGATGCGGCGCAGCTCGCGGATGTATTCGCCCGATCCGTACGGGCTTTCGACCTGCCCGTAGCAGAACAGGTTGCTGTGGGGCAGGATGTCCTGCGCCAAGAGCTCGATACAGGACTTATTATCTTCGCCCCAGTTGTCGCCGTCCGAGAACTGGAAGCAATAAATGTTCCATTCGGACGGCGGAAAATTTTCCTGGATGATGTCGCGGCAGACTTTGTAGGCCGACGAGATGCGCGTCCCGCCGCTTTCCCGCGTGTGATAAAAAGTGTCTTCGTCGACTTCCTTGGCGATGGCGTCGTGGATGATGTACCGCACGTCGACGCCGTCGTACTGGCTTTGCAGCCAGGTGTCGATCCAGAACGCCTCGATGCGGACGATCTCTTTTTGTTCGTCGGTCATCGAGCCGGAAACGTCCATCATGTAGATGATGGCGGCGTTCGTTTCCGGCTGCGTCGTTGTCTTCCAACTGCGGTACAGCCGGTCTTCGCGGGTGGGCACGATCACCGGCTTTTCGGGATCGTAGTCGTCGGACGCGATGAGCCGCCGCAAGGCCCGCTTGTATGTCCGCTTCATGTGCCTGAGCGACTCAGGGCCGGTGCTGCGGATGCTGCTGTATTTGTCTTTATTGGTCGAGATCGTACTTTTTCCCTTGGGCTCGACGCGGGGCAATTCGAGCTCCTGCCCCAGCATCTCGGCCAGTTCGTCTAGCGAGACTTCGACTTCGCGGACGTGGCCTCCGGGCTGATCTCCGGCTTCACCGGTTCCATCGCCGTCGTCCTGCCCCTTGCCGATGGGGGTCCCCACGTCGCCTTCGCCCTGCCCGACGCCGCCCGACCCCTTGTCACCGTGTCGGAAGTGGGGGATTTCGATGTTGGGGATGGGGATGCTGACGTACTCGCGCCCCTGGCGGCCGATCATCTCGCCGTGCGTAATGTACTTCCGCAGATTCTGGCGGACTTTCCCCCGCACAATCTGCTTGAAGCGCTGCTGGTCGTGATCGATGGCGCGAGCCATAAAAATCCGGGGGCTTACACCCCCGGCTCGCCGGGGCTAAATACCGAATCTACCTTAATTGTTGCTCTTCGCATCGCCGCGGGCGAAGATGCTCGCGACGTATTGCAGCACGTCGGTCGCTGATTCTTCGTCGTAGCCGTAGTTGCGAATCAGGCGGCCTTTGACGATGTCGATTTTCTCCTGCGTGTCCTTGTCGACCACGTTCGACACCAGGCTGGTGAGCTTGATCGTGTCTTTCTGGTCTTCGAACAGCTTGAGCTCCAGCGCCTTCTGCAGGCGCTCGTTCGTCTTGTAGTTGAACGTCTTGCCGTCCAAAGCCAGGGCGCCGATGTAGTTCATGATCTCGCGGCGGAAGTCGTCTTTGCGCGACTCGGGAATGTCGATCCGCTGCTCGATCGAACGCATCAGCCGCTCGTCGGGCTGTTCCGACTGGCCGGTGAATTTGTTCTTCACCTTCTCCTTCTGCGTGTACGCCTTCACATTGTCGATGTAGTTCGAGCACAGCCGCGAGAGGGCCTCTTCGTCGGCCGCGATCGCCCGCTGCACCTCGTTCTTCACGATGTCGGTGTACTCGTTCTTGACCACCTGGATCAACTGTCGATACGCCTCGCGCGTCTCTTCGCTGGGAATCAGCGAATGGTGCTTGAGGCCGTTTTCGAGCTCGTTCATGACCATGAACGGGTTGAGGTTGCTCGATTTGGCATTGGCAACCAGGGCGTTCGAGATCTTGTCCTGCACATATCGCGGCGAAATGCCGTGCATCCCTTCGGATTTGGCCTCGGTCCGCAGTTGGTCGACGTTGTCCTGCGTGAAGCCGGCCAGAGTCTTGCCATTGTAAAGCTTGAGCTTTTGCAGGACGGTGAGGCCCGCGTTCTTGGGCTCTTCCAGCCGCGTGAGCACGGCCCACATGGCCGCCGTTTCGACCGTGTGCGGCGCGATATGCTTGCCCCGCACACGCGTGCTGTTGTAGTCCTTCTCGTAAATGTTGATTTCGTCGTTCAGATTGGTGACGTACGGTACATCGATCTTGACCGTGCGATCGCGCAAGGCCTCCATGAATTCGTTGGATTGCAGCTTGCGGTATTCGGGCTCGTTGGTGTGCCCGATGATGACCGTGTCGATGTCGGTCTGCGGGAACTTCTTGGGCTTGATCTTGTGCTCTTGCGAGGCGCCCAAGAGGTCGTACAGAAAGGCCACGTCGAGCTTGAGGACTTCGATGAATTCGATCAGGCCGCGGTTGGCGATATTGAACTCACCGTCGAAGTTGAACGCCCGCGGATCGCTTTCGCTGCCGTACTCGGCGATCTTGCGGTAATTGATGTCGCCCGTCAGCTCGGTCGAATCCTGGTTCTTCTCGTCCTTGGGCTGGAACGTGCCGATGCCGGCCCGGTCGGGTTCCGACAGGACGACGCGGTGCACAACAATGTCTTCCATGACCTTCGTCCAGTTCCCCTCGGCCGCTTTGAGCCGCTCGTTGAACATGAACCGGCACAACGGGCACAAGTCTCCTGCGATTTCGACCCGGTGCTCTTCATGACCTTTCGCCTCGGGCCCGTTCAAAAACTCGAGAATGCCGGCCCGCTCGTCGGGCGGGATCAGATGCAACGGTTCCTCGCGCATGGGGCACCAGTGCACCGTCCCCGAGGGCTCCTTCCAGCCGTACGAATACAAAGCCCCCGCGTCGGTTTGGCTGTAGCGCTCCAGGCCCCGCTTGAGCAAGCGGGCGATCGTGCTCTTCGAGCTGCCCACCGGCCCGTGCAACAGCAGCACGCGACGTTCGCTGCCGTAACCCAGTGCGGCGCTCTTGAAGACGTTGACCAGTTCCATCAGGGGCTTGGTGAGGCCGAAAATGGCGTCGCGGCCGCCGTTATCGGGATCGTCGAAGAAGTTGTAGCGCACGAGATTGTCTTTGCTCCCCTCGATGGGGAAGCTGCCGTGCGAGACGACCATGTCGTACAGCCGCTGGAAGGCGTTGCGCGTCACCGTGGGAGTTTGGCGGACGATGTCGAGATAATCGGAAAACGAGCCCTCCCAGTGCTCGTGGCGATAGACATCGGGATTCTTGCGTTCGCTGATCTGCTTGAGAATTGCGCGTCCGTCTCCCACGGCACACTCTCCTTTTCAATAGGCAGTAGTTTCCTGCGTCGTTGCTTTGGGCAAGCTAAAATCCCTTCAGTCTCTCCTCATGGCATGCGTGTGCTCTTGTTTAGGCGCAGGCTCAAACGCCACGCCTGCATATTCCGTGTTGCAAAACACAGGAAGGAACACAGCGGGGGAGAGGTGACCATCCATGGCCAGATCACCGGATTGTTAAAATGGAATTGTTGGAGCCGGGCTGTAGAAGTCCGGCCTGATCCGGCGGCAATTCGCGTGACCGCCGCCGAGTTGAGGCAAACCACGGGGAATTATTCCCAAATTGCCAGAATCCTGCAATACCGATGCGCGGCTATGGCCGGAAAACGACCTGTTGTGAGCGACTGCCGCGTGAACGGAAGTCATTGCCGTGCAAGCGAGTTCGCGTGCCGGGAACCGGTTTGAGCCGGGTGGACCTGGCTTATGAGCGACCAATTCAAACCGCGACTGGACATCTGTTATCTGCGGTGCCGGAGCAGATCACATCGTATTTGACGAAACAAGCGCCGCGGATGAAACACGGATGAAACACGGATTTGCACCGTGGAACTGTAGTATCCGTGTTCGAATCCGTGTTTCATCCGTGGCTCCCTTACGTCCGTCCCCAATCGATACGATCGAATAGCGCCTGCAATCGGTCTCCTCTTTGCCGGTGGATCATCCGGACGTATGCGATCCGTCCGCGCAGGTGTTCGCGGAAATTATCGAGGCCGTCGCGATTCTGCGACTGCGGTCCCCGAGTGGCGCAATTGTGCAGGATCGCTTTGAGGCGATCGAACTCGTTTCGCGGCACATTCAGACGATGGTTGACGACAAGTCCTGTCACTTCCTGCCGGCTGCCGCTGCGCATGACTCGTGTCTTCCGCCGCCGGATTGCGAAGCCTTCGTTGAGCAGGATGGCACATACGAATATCCGAAACCGCCGCAGGTTGCGCTCGAACTCGCGCCCGCCGGAAAAAATCAGATCATCGGCATAACGCGTGTAGTGAATCCCCATGGCTTTCGCCAAGCCGGCCAGCCGGCAATCCAGCCGGAAACAACACAAGTTCGCCAGCGCCGGCGACGTGGGCGCCCCCTGCGGCAGGTGGGCGAGCGTCAGCCCGGTCGCCGTGGTGCACGCGTTGGCGGCCGGCAATCCCGATTCCAGGACTTCATCGGGCACTGCGTTTGTGCAAAGTCCCGTCAACAAGCGGGCAACGGGTTCCGGATAACCGAGCGTGCGGAATACTGCCTGCACGCGGGAGCTGTGAACCGACGGATAGAATTCGCGGAGATCGATGCGCAATACGATCCGCTGGCCGATGTGTGCCGCGGCGCCAGACACGGTCGAGCGGCCTGACCGAAAAGCGTGGGCCGCTTCGTGCGGTTCCACGCACGACAGTATCTCGTGCAGTATGAGCCGCTGGATCTGCTTGAGCCGCGGCTTGGGAACCTCGACCAGACGGCTGCCTCCTGACGATTTGGGAATCCACCGATACCGGTAATGGCGGAGCGCTCCTTCCGGCCGTTCGCGTTCGCGGCCGTAACAATCGGCGAACCAATCGAGCTCGGCCGGCGAGACGTTCAGCCATTGGGCCAGCTCGCCCGGCGTGACGAGCGGCGGGACTTCTGCCGTCATGCGCAAGTTGCTGTCAGGCGTCATCTGCGGCCTGGGCAATTCGCTCAGGGTGAGTCCAACCGTCAGTGTCCCGTCTCTTTCCCACAGACGTTCCTGAACCGACGCAAGCTGATTGGCGATGTTCTCGAACGCCGTATCGTGCAGGATGAACCTGTACAAACGAAACAGCGATGGCGGGGGCGGATTGGACCCAAAGCGCCCGGCAATTCTGGCGACCAGCCGTTTCAGCCACGGACGCCGGCTGCGCATGTGCAGGGCCGTCGCGAACCGCGACACGATCTCGTCTTCCGA